>FUFK010068641.1_pt1 | contig 13744 bp, 13 predicted proteins | sample 1021851 | NCBI WGS metagenome assembly FUFK01 (sample SAMEA51879418, study PRJEB19060) | metagenome | reverse complement strand
ATAATATAAAAATTAATAAATTTGAAAAAATTTTATCTGATATGGATTTGATATATAATTTTTCAATTTATAAGTTCGATAATCGAAATAATTTTTATAAAGTTATTTTTAATGGAACACCTGATAAGTTTTTAGAAGTTATGAGTGATCAAAATTATGATTTTGAAATTAAAAATAAAATTTGGNTTTTAAATGACAAATCTTAATCAGCAAATACTTAAATTNGATTATGANCAAAATTTTAAAGATCAGGATTTTTATGTTTCAAANAGCAACGAANANTCTTTTAGCCTTTTAAATAGTTGGCCAAAATGGGATAAAAATTTTATTAATTTAATAGGTGAAAAGTTTTCAGGAAAAAGTCATTTAATAAATATATTTTTGGAAAAGTATGGTGGAATTAAAATTAAGGCAGAAGATATTAATAATGATTTTATTAAAAAATCTAAAATATATGAAAATATTATTGTTGAGGATTTAACTGAAAAAATAAATGAAAATTTATTATTTACACTTGTTAATATAATAGATCAGGATAATAAGTATTTAATAGTAACCTCAAAAGTACCAATAGTTGACTTTAAATTTAATCTAAATGATCTTAATTCAAGATCTACTAGTTTCATTTTATCTCAAATTGAAAAACCTGGTGACGATTTAATCTATGCATTATTACTAAAAAATTTTTCTGATCGTCAAATATCAATAGACCAAAAACTTATCGAATTTATAATTAAGAGAATAGATAGAACTTATGGCAAAATTTCTGATTTCATATATAAAATCGACGANATTAGTTTAAAAAGAAAGAAACCAATCGATTTTAAAATTATNANAGAAGCANTAGAGGTTTAATTGAATAAATACAGAACACANAANTGTAATGAATTAAGAAAAGAGGATNTAGATAAAAAAATTTCTCTTNCAGGCTGGATAAATAAAAAAAGNGANCATGGGAANTTATTATTTATTGATTTNAGAGATAATTANGGAATTACCCAATGTATAATTGATAAAGATAATAAATATTTTTCTGATTTAGAAAAAATGCAATTAGAAACAGTAATTAAAGTTGAGGGNAAAGTCGTTAACAGATCTAAAGAAACAATTAATTCTGAAATTGACACAGGTGAAATAGAGGTTGTTATTGAGAAGCATGAAGTTNTAGGCACTTGTAAAGAGCTACCTATGCCAATCTTTAGTGATCAAGAATATGCAGAAGAAATAAGATTGAAATATAGNTTCTTAGATTTAAGAAGAAAAAAAATTCANGAAAATATTATTTTAAGATCNAANGTTATTTCNTACATCAGAAANGAAATGACTAAATTAGGTTTTTTAGAATTTCAAACNCCAATTTTAACCTCATCTAGNCCAGAGGGTGCTAGAGATTTTTTAGTACCTAGTCGTTTAAATCCAGGAAAATTTTATGCNCTACCACAAGCTCCTCAGCAATTTAAACAATTAATNATGGTTTCNGGCTTTGATANATACTTTCAAATNGCACCTTGNTTCAGAGATGAAGATGCAAGAGCAGACAGAAGNCCTGGGGAGTTTTATCAATTAGATTTGGAAATGTCATTTGTTGANCAAGAGGATGTATTTAATGTTGTTGAAAAGTTAATGGTTAATACATTTAAAAATTTTTCAACTAAAAAACTGATGTTTGATAAATTTCCAAAGATTTCATACAAGGAATCAATGCTTAAATATGGTACTGATAAACCAGATTTAAGAAACCCACTCATTGTAAATGATATAACTGAAATTTTTACAAGAGAAGATGTTTCNTTTGAAATATTTAAAAAATTAGTAAAATCTGGATCTAAAGTAAGATGNATTGTTACAAAAAATACAAAAGATAAACCCAGAAGTTTTTTTGATAATATTGATAAATGGGCTAAAGAAGAAGGTGCTTCTGGTTTAGCTTATTTTACTTTTGAAAAAGATAAAGATATTTCAGCAAAAGGCCCTATAGGAAAATTCTTTTCTCAAGATGCATTGGTTGAAATCATGAAAAAAACAAACNGTGAAATAGGGGATAGTATTTTCATGGCTTGTGGAAAACAAGANGANTTAGAAAAAATTACTGCACTAGCAAGAGATAAAATTGCAAAAGATCTTGATTTAATTGATGAAAATATTTTCGCATTTTGNTGGATTGTAGATTATCCAATGTTNGAAAAAGATGAATCAACAAACAAGATTGAATTTAGTCANAATCCATTTTCAATGCCTCAAGGTGATTTAAGTGAAAAAGATTTTGAAAACCCATTAGATATACTTGCTTATCAATACGACATAGTTTGTAATGGTATAGAATTATCTTCAGGAGCAATTAGAAATCATAAACCAGAACTTATGTATAAACTTTTCTCGATTGCAGGATATGATAAAAATCAAGTAGATGAAAAATTTAGTGGTATGATTAATGCACTNAGTTATGGCGCACCNCCACANGGAGGAATAGCACCTGGTATTGATAGAATCGTAATGTTACTAGCTAATGAGAAAAATATTAGGGAAGTTACTATGTTTCCAATGAACCAAAACGCACAAGATTTGATGATGAATGCACCATCTGAGGTAAATCCAGATCAATTGAAAGAATTAAATTTAGCTTTAAAAACAAAAAAATAACTTATTTTTTACCTTTTAAACTTATTTTTACATCTGAAAGATCAACTAGATTTTTTTTATAATTATTTCTAACGAAACCTTTACTGGTAATGTCTTTTACAATTTTCAATAATTGATTTTGATCCTCAGAGCTTTGATCTTCTGCATTGATGGCATCATTTCCTCCAATAGCTGGAGTATGGGCCAGATCTTCTCTATTTTGATATGAAATAGCTAATTCTCTGAAAATATAATCCAAAATTGATGTAGCACTTAAAATTCTATCATTACCATGTACTTTGCCTGATGGTTCAAATTTTGTGCCAACAAATGCACTTATAAACTCATCTAACGGAACACCGTATTGAAGGCCTAAAGAAACAGCAATTGCAAAGTTATTCATTAATGCTTTAACAAGTTCACCCTCTTTACTGGTATCAATAAATATTTCTCCAATTTTTCCGTCTTCATATTCTCCAGTATGTAGGTAAACTTTGTGGTCACCAATAGTAGCTTTTTGAATATATCCTTTTCTTCTGTCAGGCATGCTAAACCTTTTACCTGACTTCTCGTTAGCCATGTTTATACTTGTTATTACACTTTCTTTATTTATAGGGTTTTTTTTATCCGTTTCGGTAACTAAATCCACTTTGTTTTCAATGACTTTATTGTTTTTAGGATCTAGACTTTTTGTTTTTCTGTTATCAAGTTTTACGTCTAAAACCTCAAATTTACCATCATCTCTTTTTTCTAAATTTTTTAACTCTGCCTCATTAATATCATCTAAATAATGATTTACTTTAAAGGTACAGGTATAATAAGTTTCAACTAAATACTTTGCCATTTGACCTCAATTTAAATTTTAATTTGAATAATGAATCAATTAATTTATATACATATTCATATTTTAGTCTAATTTAAATTTTACAATTTTTAATTGAATAAATAAAAAAATATTATGTTGACACTNTTAAGAAAAATTTTCACNTGGTGGAATCAAGANACTTTTGGAACAAGANTAAAAACTATTTTTTTTGGAAAACTAGTTGGNACTGATGAGCTAGGTAATAAATACTATGAGAGTAAAAACGGAAAAAGATGGGTTATCTATTCAAACACAATTGACGCATCAAAAATTCCTGTTGAATGGTATTCTTGGATACATTTTACACCAAATAAAATTGANAAAAAACATACCTTAGAAAAATATGAATGGCAAAAACCACATCAAGAAAATTTAACTGGGACTGACTCAGCATATTATCCAAANAAAAATNAAGATGGTATTAAAAAGAAATACTCAAGTTGGAAAGAATAATTTTAAATTAATCTATTTAGTTTTTTTATTTTATTTTTGTTTAGTTTTAANCTCAAATGCAAAAAGTAATTTAGAGGGAACTTTTACTGATATAAAAATTTTGGATAAAATAAGTTCTAAAAACACCTTACTTAAACTTAAAAATGGAGAATTAATAAANTTTAAAGATTTATCAATTAAAAGTCTGAAATGTAAAAATTCAGAATTTGATGATAATCCAGAAATAACNGCNTATATNCAAGTTNGAGANNTNACNAATANAAATAATGATGAAGTTTTTGTTTTTAATGGNTGGATGTTTTCATCNAGTCCATCAATTACACCTTTTGATCATCCTGTTTATGATGTTTGGCTTGTAAACTGTTATTAAACAATTGAATCTTTATCTAGCCAACTAACGTTAAAATCCGAATTGATAAATTTTTTGTGGTTTAGTAATTTTTTATGTAGAGGGATTGTTGTGGTTATTCCTTCAATAACAAATTCATCTAAAGATCTATTCATTCTTTGAATTGCTTCNGTTCTGTTTCTTCCATGACAAATTAACTTACANACCATACTATCGTAATANGGTGTTACCTTATATCCTTGAAATATTGCNCCATCTACTCTNGTTCTAAAACCAGATGGTTGATGACACATNGTAATAACNCCAGGNGAAGGCTGAAAGTTTTTACTAGCATCCTCNGCATTTATTCNACATTCAATTGCATGTCCTCTAGGATTTATATCACTTTGTTTCAANGCTGTTTCTCCTGAAAAAGCAATCCAAATTTGNTCTTTNATTATATCNACGCCAGTAACCATCTCAGTTACAGGATGTTCAACTTGAACTCTTGTATTCATTTCAAGGAAATAAAATTTTCCATCTTCATATATAAACTCAACAGTACCAGCTCCCATATAACCTATTTTAGCTACCATTTTTACTGTTCTTTCAAATAAATCTTTTCTTATTTCATCATTTAAAACTGGACTTGGTGTTTCTTCTATAAGTTTTTGATGTCTTCTTTGAACCGAACAATCTCTCTCATGTAGGTGAACTGCTCTATTTTTTCCAGCTAATATTTGAACCTCAATATGTCTTGGATTTTGAAAAAATTTTTCAATATATACTTCATCATTACCAAAGTATTTTTGTGCTTCTGATTTTGCAGTTGAAAACAGCGTTTCAAATTCTTCNTCNTTATAAACTATTTTCATACCNTTNCCTCCACCTCCACCTGANGCTTTGATTANAACAGGAAAACCAATTTTTTTACAAAGTTCTTTTGCTTNAGATACATCTTTTACTCCTCCNTCAGAGCCNTCAATAACAGGNAATCCATTTTCTTTAGCTATTCTTTTTGCTTGGATTTTATCACCCATCATTTCAATATGTTTTGATGAAGCTCCTATAAAATTAATTTTATTCTCTTCTAAAATTCTTGCAAAATCTGCATTTTCCGAAAGAAAACCATAGCCAGGATGAACAGCATCAGCATTTGTAAGTTCTATTGCTGACATTAATGCTGGAATATTTAAGTAACTATTTGCTGGTTGATGAGAACCAATACATACACTTTCATCAGCCATTCTAACATGCATGCTTTCTCTATCTACATCNGAATGAACAGCGACNGTAGNNATNCCCCATTCTTTACATGCTCTAATAATTCTAACTGCAATTTCCCCACGGTTTGCAATTAAAATTTTTTTAAACATTATTTATTCTAGGATAATAATAGTTTGACCAAATTCTACAGGTTGGCCATCTTCAACACAAATTTCTTTTACTACACCATCTGCTGTTGAAGGAACATGATTCATGGTTTTCATTGCCTCAACAATCATTATTGTATCACCTTTTTTAATTTTTTTTCCAATCTCAACAAATTTTTTAGCACCTGGTTCTGGAGCATGATAGGCAGTTCCAATTATAGGTGAAGTAATTTCAGTTCCTGATTTAATATTTTGAGTTTGAGTAGGTGCTGAACTTGATNCNGGAGANGAGGACGAAGTAACTTGAGGTTGATTNCTTATTGAAACATTATTTTTTGATACTTTAATTTTTGTATCCTTTTCAGTTATCTCTATTTCAGTAAGATTAAATTCTTTTAAATAATCACTTAANTCTTTAATTATTTTTTTATCTATTTTCATTATGCAAAGTCTTTTGTAATGAAATTATGGCCAAAATATATCCTTCAGCACCTAATCCAAAAATTCCTCCAGTTACNACANCACTTATAAGTGATTTATGTCTAAATTCTTCTCTTTTATAAATATTAGATAAATGTAGCTCGATTATTGGTTTTTTAAATAAATCTAGAGCATCTCTTATGGCTACAGAGGTATGAGTAAATGCAGCAGCATTTATAATCATACCATCAAATTTTTTCCTAGCATCTTGAATAATATTAACAAGCTCTCCTTCAACATTAGATTGAGCAAATTCAACATCAAGACCAATTTCTTTTGCTTTTTTAGAACAATTCTCTTTAAGTTGGTCATACGTAGTTGATCCATATTGTGATTGTTCTCTTTCTCCTAATAGATTAAGATTTGGACCGTTAATAATAATTATTTTATTATTCATTCAGCACTTATATACGATGAAAAAAATAAAAAAAATAAAAATCAAAATAAATGGTAAAATCAAATCTATAATTCAAGATTCTAATCTCTCTATGGTGCTAAAAAATCTAAAAATACCATTAAATAAAGTAGCAATTGAGCTTAATGAGGAAATAATTGATAAAAAAAAAATTAATAAAATAAAATTAAATAAAAATGATAAAATTGAAATAGTTCATTTTATTGGAGGTGGTTAATTTGAAAAAAGATAGTCTAATTATTGCGAATAAAAAATTTAATTCCAGATTAATCGTTGGAACTGGAAAATATAAAAGTTTATCTGAGTGCGCAAAAGCAATTAAACTCTCAGGAGCAGAAATCGTTACAGTTGCTGTAAGAAGGGTTAATATTTCAGATAAAAATAAGCCTTTGCTTATGGATTATATTGATCCAAAAAAAATTACATATTTACCCAATACNGCTGGATGNTTTAATTCAAAAGANGCTTTGAGNACTTTNAGATTAGCAAGAGAAATAGGTGGTTGGAAGTTAGTTAAATTAGAAGTTTTAGGAGATAAAAAGAATTTATTTCCAGACATGATTGAAACTTTAAAATCTACAGAAGTTCTTACTAAAGAAGGTTTTAAGGTTATGGTTTATTGTAATGATGATCCGTTAATGGCTAGGCGTTTAGAGGATTCAGGTGCTCACGCAATTATGCCCCTAGCTGCACCAATTGGGTCAGGACTAGGCATACAAAACAAAATCAATATTCAAATAATTAGAAAACAAACCAAACTTCCATTAATTATTGATGCTGGTTTGGGTCAAGCTTCAGATGCCACAATTGCAATGGAATTAGGATGTGACGGAGTGCTTGTTAATACTGCTATTGCAAAAGCAAAAAAACCATTTGAAATGGCTTTAGCTTTTAAAAATGCTGTTATTGCAGGAAGACAATCTTATAAATCTGGAAGAATAGATAAAATTTTAATGGGCAATCCATCCTCACCATCAAAAGGAATTATTTAGTCTTTTTATAATACTTTTTTTTATTATATTGTTTTTTAATAATCTTTTTATTTTCTTTTTTTTCTGAAAATTTATTATCTTTATTTTGAGTTTCTAAATTTTTTAATTTTTCATAATATTCTATTAGCTCTATGGTCTTTTTTGATTTATTTTTTATGTCTATAATGTATTCAGGTATAATTAAAGAATTATCGCTAATAATATCTATTTTCATTTTATTTTTTTTCTCAAAATAAGTTAAGTCATTAACAAAATTTTCTTTAAGGAAATCTGAAATTTTTTCACAAACTTTTAATTCAACAAATTTAGCTTTATTAATTACAGCTTTTAACTCAACAATTTTTAGAAGTTTTTGAGCAAAAGACTCGTCTGTTAATGTAACTTTCCATTTTATTGCGCTTTCCCTCAGTCTTTGTCTTGACATCTCCAGAAGACCAAAATTACTTATTCTTCCAATTTGAATTCTAGCTCTATCTGACCTGCATTTTTCTTTAAGTTTTCTTTCTACTAACCTCCTATTTCCATAACTTAGCATATCAATAAAATCTATAATGATTAAACCAGACAAATCTCTTATCTTTATTTGTCTTGCAATTTCTTCNGCAGCTTCAATATTCGTATCTAGAGCAGTGCTTTCAACATTTTTTCCTTTTATTGAACTTCCAGAATTTATATCGATAGAAACTAAAGCCTCTGTCGGGTTAATAACTAAATATCCTCCTGACTTTAGTTTAATTTCAGAGTCAAAAATTTGATTTAACTTTTGTTCGATATTTTCTTGAATAAATAGTGGAATTTTNCCTCTATATTTTTTTACTTTTTTGACATTTGATGGCATCATTGTTTTCATGAATAATTGAGCTTTTTTATAACCCTCGTTACCTTCCACAATTATATTTTGGGTATTTTCATCAAACATATCTCTTAATGTTCTTTTTATTATTTCACTTTCTTGATGTATTAAAGAAGGAGCAATAGAGTTTATTGCATTTTCTTTTATTTGACTCCAAGAATTAATCAAAGTTTCTAAATCACTATTTATTTCATTTTTTGTTTTATTGCTTCCAGCAGTTCTGACAATTAATCCCATCTCTTTAGGTATTTCAATTTCATTTAAAATTGATCTTATTTTTTTTCTATCAGCAGGATTAAATATTTTTCTTGATATACCTCCTCCTTTAGGAGTGTTTGGCATTAATACTATATACTTACCAGCAATAGAAATGAAAGTGCTTAAAGCTGCACCTTTTTGACCTCGCTCATCTTTAATAACTTGTACAAGAATTACCTGATTAGGTTTAATTACCTCCTGAATTTTATATCTTTTAAATTTAAATCTATACTTTTTCTTTTTTACTTTTTCATCATCTGAATTTTCTTTTTCTTTAATATTTTCTTTATTATTTGAGTCTTCTTCTAATTGTTCTTCTGATATCTTTTCTATAGGATCATCAATTTCTAGTTTTCCTTCAGCAATATTTTCCTCTTCTTTAGCCTCAACTTCTCTTGAAAGTTCTTCTCTAGCTTTTTCTTCCTCCTCTTTAATTCTTTCTAAATCTGCTTTTGGTATCTGATAATAATCTGATTGAATGTCATTAAAAGACAAAAACCCATGCCTCTCTCTTCCAAAATCAACAAAGGCTGCTTGNAANGANGGTTCAATTCTACTTACTTTNCCTAAATANATATTATTTTTAATTAAGTTATTTTTTAAACCTTCGTACTCGTAATCTTCAATATTTTCNCCTGATTTAAGAACAACTCTAGTTTCGTTAGGATGCGAAGCATCNATATATAAATTTTTTTCCATAATTTTGTGNATNTTAATTTCATTAGTAATTTAATTTTTTAAAATTTTGTTTAATTTTCTTGCCATATCTTTAACAAATTCCAAGATATAATGAAATTAAAATGAATAAATTTTTTANAAANATCTTTATTTTAATTACTTCTTTTATTCTATTATCAGCAATTTNGATAATAAGNGTTTTATGGACTTATTCTAATGATTTACCAGATTATAAATTTCTTAAAAGTTACAAACCTCCTGTTTCCAGTAAAGTTTACTCTGGTAATGGTGATTTGGTGGCAGATTTTTCACAGGAAAAAAGAGTATTTGTTCCATTTAATTCAATTCCAAAAAATGTAATTAANGCATTTTTATCTGCTGAAGATAAAAATTTTTTCAAACATCCAGGCGTTGATGCTAAAGGTGTTATTAGAGCNGTAATAAATAATATTTCAAATATTTTNTCATCNAAAAGGTTAGAGGGAGCNTCTACAATTACTCAACAGGTAGCAAAAAACTTTTTACTAACAAATGAAGTAAGTTTAAANAGGAAAATTAAGGAAGCAATTCTAGCTTTTAGAATAGAGAGAGCTTTATCTAAAGAAAGAATTCTAGAACTTTATCTAAACCAAATTTATCTTGGAAGTGGAGCATATGGAGTAGCTGCAGCAAGCTTAGAATATTTTGATAAATCTATTAAAGATTTAAATTACTCAGAAGCTGCTTTATTAGCAGCTTTGCCAAAAGCACCTAGTAGATATAATCCTTATAGAGATCCAGATATAGCAAAATTTAGAAGAAATTTAGTTTTAAAAAATTTGTTAGATAATAATTATTTAACTTCAGAATGGTATGAAAAACTTACAAAAGAGGAAATAATTTTAAAAAAAAATAAAAAAATTTATTTAGAAGATGCTCAATATTTTATTGAAGATGTGAGAAAGAGCGTAATTGAAACTTTGAGCTATGATAAAGTTTACAAACAAGGTTTTAATATCAATACNCCAATAGATTTNAATTTACAAACANTTGCAACAAAATCACTTAGAGATGGATTAATAGCATATGATNAAAGAAAGGGATGGAGAGGACCACTTACTAACAAGATTTATAATTCAGAATGGAAAAAAGATTTAGAAAAGTATAAATTAGAAAATTCAATTAATTGGAAATTAGCAATAGTCAAAAAGATAAATAAATTTTCAGCAGAAATAGAAACAGAAGATAATATCGAAGGTGTTATTGAATATCAGAGTATTTCTTGGACAAAAAAAGAATTTAATAAATTATTAAAACCTGGTGATATTATTTATGTTAAAAATCTTAAAGAAAATATTTTTAACTTACAACAATTACCAAAGGTAAATGGTGGAATTGTTGTGATGGATCCATTTACTGGAAGAGTTTTAGCACTAAGTGGTGGTTTTAGTTTTAAACAAAGTGAATTTAACAGAGCAACTCAAGCTAAAAGACAGCCTGGATCAGCTTTTAAACCATTTGTTTATGCATTAGCCTTAGAGAACAATTTTACACCAACATCATTAGTTCTAGACGCACCACTGGTTTTAGACCAAGGAGATGATTTAAAAATGTGGAAACCAGAAAATTATGGAAAAAAATTTTATGGGCCTTCGACTTTAAGGGTTGGTTTGGAGAAATCTAGAAATTTAATGACAGTAAGAATAGCCCAAAATCTTGGTGTAGAGAAAATAGTTGATTTTTCAAAAGCATTAAAAATTTATGATAATCCAGAAGAACTTTTATCCATATCTTTGGGATCTGCTGAAACAACTTTATTAAAACTTACATCTGCTTATTCAGTTTTTGTTAATGGAGGAAAACTTGTTGAACCAATACTGATAGATAGAATTCAGGACAGTGAGGGAAATACTATTTTTAATAATGATAAAAGAAAATGTATTAATTGTGATNAAATTTCTTATTTAACNAANGATTATCCAGAGATTAAAAATAANTATACGCAAATTTTTTCTCCAGAAACAGCTTTTCAAATGACATCAATTTTAGAAGGAGTTGTTCAAAGAGGTACAGCTAAAAAACTAAAAGACTTAAATTTAAATATTGCAGGTAAAACTGGAACAACAAATAAAAATACAGATACTTGGTTTATAGGTTTTACCTCAAATGTACTAGTTGGTGTTTATGTTGGTTCAGATAATCCAACTCCATTAGGAAAATATGAAACAGGATCTAAAACGGCTTTGCCAATATTCAAAAGTTTTATAAGTGATTCTATTAACAAAAATGATGCAAGACCATTTAAGGCTGCTAAAGGTACAGTGATGATGGTTGTTGACCCTTTAACAGGTCAAAAAGCAAAATTTAACTCAAAGAATACTATTATTGAGGTTTTTAAAAAAGAAAATGTGGTTGATGGAAAAGTACTTTATACAAATTCAGATAGATTAGATTCAAATAATATATTAAAGTTTTACTAATGGATAATAATTATCAAAATTTTAAAGAAGAAGTTGAAAAGATAAATCAAAAAATACAGGAGTATCTTTGAAAAAAACAATATCCATTCAAAACTGCAATCTTTAAATTCACAAATGCTGAGTGCCGATTTTTGGCAAGATAAAAATAACTCTCAAAGAGTAATTAAAGAAAAGAAATTTTATGAAGATTTAACTAATTCTTTAAATAATAATGTTGAAAAACTTAAAGATTTAGATGATTTGAATCAACTGGCGCTTGAAGAAGAGAATTTACAAGTTCAAAAAGAAGTTCTTCAAAATATTNAAGACTTAAGAANTGAAGTTAAAAAAAATGAAATTAAATGTTTTTTATCTAATGAAGCAGACCCTTTAAATTGTTANATAGAAATACATGCTGGNGCTGGAGGTACAGAAAGTCAAGATTGGGCCGATATGTTAAGAAGAATGTATTTAAAATGGTCTGATAAAAAAAATTTTAAATCAAGTTTAATTAGTGAACATAGAGGTGATGAGGCTGGAATAAAGTCNGCAACAATTAAAATAGATGGTGACTATGTTTTTGGATGGTTAAAAAAAGAGTCGGGAATACATAGATTAGTTAGGATATCTCCATTTGATTCTGGAGCAAGAAGACACACAAGTTTTGCAAGTGTNTGGATTTATCCAGTTGTAGATGAAAATATAAATATAGAAATTTTAGAAAAAGATTTAAGAATAGANACNTATCGTTCNAGTGGAGCAGGTGGCCAGCACGTTAACACNACTGANAGTGCAGTTAGAATAACTCACATTCCNTCAAAAATTGTTGTTCAATGTCAAAATGAAAGATCNCAACATAAAAATAAAGAAACATGCATGAATATGTTGAAAGCAAGATTATATGATTATGAAATNAAAAAAAGAGAGGAAGAAAATCAAAATGTTGAAAGTTCTAAATCTGAAATAGGGTGGGGNCATCAAATTAGATCTTATGTTCTTCANCCTTACAGACTTGTAAAAGATAATAGAACTAGTTTTGAAAGTACTAGTCCTGATAAAGTATTAGATGGTGATATTGACGAATTTTTGGAACAATCGCTTTATAAATTNAATGAAAAATAATATTTTAAAATATTTTATNCTNNTTNTNTCAGTNTTNGTTNTTTTNANANTTTANNTTAGNACAGTNGGTATAGAGACAGATAAATTTAATNATCAAATCAAAAAAAGAATTTTACTGATAAATAAAAAGATAGATATAGATTTAAAAAAAATTAAATTAACTCTAGATCCTTTAAAACTAAAAATCTATGCAAAAACAATTGGTACCACAGTATATTTTGCAAAAAGACCTTTAGCATTAGAAAGCATTAAAACGCAAGTTTCGCTCAGTTCTTTAATTAAAAATAAGATTTCATCATCAAATATAGAGGTAAAAACTAAGTCTATATTATTAAATGATTTAATTAAATTTATTCGTACTACAACCCATAAACCTGAATTATTTATATTAGAAAAAATAGTAAAAAAAGGGCATATAATTATAGATCTAAGTTTGAACATTGATGAAAATGGTAAACTTAAAAATGATTATATTATTGAAGGTTTGATAAAAGATGGAAGTATTAATTTTTTAGATAGGGCTAATTTTAAAAATATAAATTTTAATTTCAATTTTCAAAAAGATAATTATCATTTTGATGAAATAAATTTTAAGACAGAAGAAGTAAATTTCATTTCAAAAAAACTTAATGTAAAAAAGAAAAAAAATAGTTTTTTAATTGATGCTATAGTTGAAAACGATCAATCAAGTTTAAATTCAAATATATTAAAATTATTAAATTTAAGTTTTGAAAATATAATTGTTGATGATGCTATATTTAAAACAAATAATGAATTTTCTTTGGAAATAGATGAAAAATTCAAAGTTAAAAATATTATTTTAAATTCTGATATAAATATTACTCAGTTAAAATATAAAAATTTAAAAAT
>FUFK010811637.1_pt1 | contig 13746 bp, 9 predicted proteins | sample 1021851 | NCBI WGS metagenome assembly FUFK01 (sample SAMEA51879418, study PRJEB19060) | metagenome | reverse complement strand
TTATTTTAAAAATAAGGCGATTAGGAAAAATAAAAATATAATATATATTAAAAAAAAAAAATGTTGTTCATAGTGGTTTTTGATAATCAAGTAAAAGGGGTTTTTACTAGTCCTGTTGACGCTGCTGAATACTGTAAAAAAAATAAAATAAATGAATCTTGTGTATGGGGTGGTAATAAAAACGGTACTGAATTTACTCAACTATACAAATATAAATAAATTAATGAAATAATAAAAGGGTTTAAAGATTATCCATTTTAATAATACAAATGGATAAAGCATTTGAAAAAGTATTATTAGAAAAATCTGAAAATGATACATATATAGAAGCGTGTCAAGAATGGTTGGCTACTGACTTCAAAGAAGGTAATGGATATTGTGTATGTGGACAAAAATTAAAAAACTTATATGAAATAACAAATCAAGTAAATAATAATGTTATTTTCCCTGTGGGTTCTGAATGTGTAAAAAACGCAACACATTTAGAAAAAAGTATGAAAGATGTCAGGCATAAGAAAGACAAAAAAAACAGTCATCTTTATTGTAAATGGTGCGGGGATAGACATAGAAATAAAAGTCAAGTTTGTAATCTTTGTAAATGTGGTGAATACCCTATAAATTTTGGAAAGTACAAAGGGCATTCTTTGAACTATGTATATAAAATAAATCCGGGTTTTTTTGAATTTGTTAAAACACATGCTTTTCATAGATTCAAAAACAAAAGATTCAAAACCTTTTATGAAACGAAATTTATTTATTAAGTTTCATTTTATTATTTTAAAAATAAATTGAAATAATAAAATGATTTAAAAGATTATCTCATATATATATTATATGAACGAACTTATCAACGATTACTTGAAAGATCCTTCAAGGGGTAGTAAAAACGCCATTTACGGTGGGCAATATACAAAAGCGTTTTTAAAGTGGAATAGGAAACAAATAATAGAAGGTAAAACTACTACTTATGCCCTAAAAGATAAAATATATAACCCAGAAACAAAAAGATTTATCACTTTAAAATATAAAAAAAGTGGTACTAAAAACAAGATCTTAACAAAGAAGAGTTTGATAAAAAAAAATAAACTTCTTCACACTGGTGAATATTTTACAGTCCGCTTAAATGAATACTCTGTACCCGATAAAGAAACAACTTTACCAGGTGGCGAAACCGTAATAGGTGCGAATACATCGGCATGGTTCAAAAAATTGATCAAACGATTTAATTTATTCAACAAGACTACAAGATGGTTTCTTAAAAATGATAAAACAAATGAAATTCTAGTTGATGCCGAACTACCCGCATTATCTCAAACTGAAATGAATAAATATTTTAGAGATTTTAACGATTTCCTACAAAGACATCAAAGCCCTGAAAGTGGGTTATTTTATCATTATTATGTAGTATGGGGTAATGAACTTGAATTTGATACATCAATTGAAGATAAAGATGAATTTACAATGTATATTACAGAAAATGTAGAAATTGAAAAGAACTTAGTTGAACAATATTTCGCCGATGGTGATTACTGTTTATTAAAACACATATACAATTGGATATGTGAAAAAATAAGTAATGCTGAGTCAAATAGTACGAAAAAGAAATATGAAGCAAAAAAGAACAAGTTTTTAGATATTACTTTGAAAAGTGGAAAAACAAAAATAGGATATTTTACAAAATATAAAGATGGTGTTCCTGAAAAAGATCTTCATCAGCTTGTAAATGATTTACAAATTCATATCAAAATACAAAAACCCTTCAACCCTGACATATATTTGAATATCAAATCAACTAAAAAACCTTTGCGGACTTTTGCTTATACAAATACTCGTTTGAATCATGTTGAACTAACCCCTAACACTTCTTATTTTAATCAAATATTCACAGATAATTATAAAGATGATCTTGAAATTTTAGATAATTTTACTGAAATGAATAATATCAAAAAAGAATTAGGGGCGGGCGACTGGATCGGCACAAGTTGTAAACATGGTTATAAGAGTATCAAAACACTTGATAAGATTTACAGATATGATGATGATTTTGACATTGAAGCAAAGAAATTTGAACAGTCTATCGGGTGTAATACAGAATCTAACACATGGTCATTTGATAGTATCAAAAACAAAGATCTAGGATATTTTATTGATTGTGGTACTCATTTTAACGGCACAATAGATTTTGATGAAGACTTATCTATGTATGATGACATGAAAACAAATATTAAAAAGGGTATGCGTCATTTTGATCAGACTAAGGCGTATGCGAACTTTAATAAAACTAAATATTATTCAGGGTTCATGTCTTGTCCGGGTGAGTTCCGAAAGGTAAACAATTTTGATAGAAAGGGGTTTTATTTGATTGATAATATTGTTATTACAGATGAAAAATTCAAAAAATTAAATAATAAGTTGAACTGGTTTATTAACTATAATATTTACACTGACGCTGAATTAAACGCACTAAAAAATTATGGATCATTTAATGTATTATGTGGCGCTATGGGTAATAAAGTAGATTTTGATTTTAATGACACTATGAAAAATAAAAAAATGGTTTTACATGTAATCAATGGAAAAGAAATTAAACTTCCATATTATTCAAAATGGGTAGGAAGATGCGCCATTAATTCGCATTTTCAATCATTTGTCATGAGTGGTAAAAAAGAGTATTTTCAAAATATTATCTGTGATCATACAAGAATAACTTATAATGAATTCAAGGGCGAAGCAATTATTAAATATCCGAAAAAGACGGCAAAAACATTAAAACATATCGCTGCTCAGATTACAGCATATCAACGCCTAGTAATGCTTGAACAACTAATGAAGATGGATCTAGATAAAATTGTCCGTGTGTGTGTTGATGGTGTTTATTTCTGGGACCATGATGTAGATTTTAAAACTAAATATGATAATGATAATTTTACTGTATGGAGTGATAAAACAAAATTATCTAAAATGACACTGGCGAACAGTCCTACTGAAAATTATCTATCTAATATTTATGAAAATAATGAAACCATTAATAAGATTTTTGAGATTAATAATGAATATGATAAGAGTACAAGCACCAGAAATATTATACCCTTCCCCACAGGAGATACAAGAGATTATCACAAAACAGAGGCGCATTATGGAGCGGGAGGTTGTGGAAAATCAACAAAGAACCTTTTAGACTCTGGGTTAATTGATATGTGTTATATTGCTCCTTCATGGAAATTAGCAAGAAAACTACAAGAAGATTTCAAAAATAAATTTAATAAACATATAGATGTCAATGTTTATCATAGGTTAGTAAATCAACCTTATTCAGATGGAATAAGAAAAAAATACAAAAATTATTTATTAGATGAAGCAAGCCAAAAAACAGAAGAAGAAAAGAATCAATTATTAAAATTATTGAATACAGCAAATAAAATAATGTTTGTGGGTGATTTCGGATTTCAATTACCCCCAATTAGTAAAGTAAAAGGACAAGTTGTAAAAGAAATGACTTTTGAAAATATTGATAATATTGTTGAACATACTGTTCAAAGGAGGACAAAATGTGAAAAATTAAAACATCTATTAGATCAATTAAGAATGCTTATCACAGCAAAAGCAAATTATAGAAGTTGTTTACCATTATTGAAAAAATATTTATCAACAATCACAAAAGAACAATTAATTCAAGAATACAAAAAAGAAGATATGATTTTGTGTTCTCAACACGATTTCAAAAATGAATATACAAAACTATTTGATCATATTGAAAAATATTATATTACGGAAAACAATAATTTATATCAAAATGGTATGATTATATTTGAAGAAGTAAAAGATACAAAATGCGAAAAAAGACACGCTTATACAATCCATTCAATTCAGGGTGAAACATGTGAACATAATTTATATATTGATTTGAGAAAACAAAAATCATTAAGAATGATATATACCGCCATTAGTCGCGCGAGATATATTAACCAGGTAAAATTAATCTAAAAGTTCTGAAATTTCAGAATCTACATAATACCTAAAAATTATTCTTTGTTTATAAAAATTCCTTAACATTTTATTTATTTCTGAATATTGTTTAAAATTTAAATTAAGTTCCAACATACATAAATTATAAATTTCATAGTAAGTACTATCAAATTTAAATACATTTTCTTGTAAAATTTCCGGCAAACTAAATAATAAATTCATATATAATATACATTTATTATTTTGTAGGAAAATATTTATTTCCTATCCAGTCTTTTCTATCCCCAAATAGTTTAAAAGGTTTAATTTCTTTTGCGTCATAAAACATTATATAGTCTTCTAGTTTTCTTTTATTTTGTACATAATTATTAACTACAATGAACCTAAAATCTTTACTTTTNACNANTGCTTCAAANGTATTTCTTCCTTCTCTTTTTGCTTTTCTNCTTGTATCAATATAAAANGATTCATCTAATATCATNTCCCTTTCTTTCAGACTGCTTATATTATTCATNAAAAATGAATCAAGATTTAATCTTGTAGTTCTNCTNATNTTAGTTANACTTTGTGATAATACAAAAATGTTTATTCCATTACCTTCTAGTCCAAATTGTGAAGATTCCCCATAATGTCTACCCCTTACGGCTAGATCTTCAATACTATTATTTTTTAGTCCATTTCCTGCGGCGAAATCATCAATTACAACAGCAATTCTACTTTTATACATATTCTCTTTTTTCTTTTGTCCTTCATTGAATTGTTTTATTTTTTCTTGATTGCTTATGATATAATCCAATGCTGACATATCATTGAATCTATAACCATCTGGTATACCCTCAAACCCACTACCCGTCTTACTAATCAAAAATATGTGTGTAAATTTTCTATTACTTTTTTGAAACTTTTGTAATATATTATTTATCATAAAAGTTTTACCACTTCGTCTGCTTGCTATAATCCCTACTATAAAACTATCCGGCAACATTTCAACGGGATTAAATGCCTTAAAATCTTTTAAATTTATATCCGTATTTTGATACTCTGTACGGGGATCACCTGGATTTGTTTCATAATTCATATTATATATATATAATACAAATATTATATTTAATTCTTACCTGTTTTAATAATAATAGGCATTCCTACTTGCTGATTTATTCTTCTTCTTCTGAATCCTCTTTGTCCTCTTAATGGTTCTTCAATATCGGGTACTTGTGGTGGTGCTTGTACTTGCTGAGCTATGGGGGGTTCACCTACCTTAGGTACATTGCGTTTTACTGGTTTTTTATAGTTTCTACCTAATCTATTAACACGAGTATTACCCACAACGCTATTATCAAATTCATGTCCCGGTTTAACTGCCCTTACTCTTGATGGGTTTAGTTCTGGTACGCGTGGTTGACTTAGTGCGGCTAAATTAGGGTGAGAAGCAAAAGAAGTACCAAAAAATGACTCAGCAGAAAGTATAACACCTACTTTAAGATCTGATGTTTTATAATAATTTCTGATCATATCTTGCATTTTTTTATGATGTGCTTTTACTTTGTTTACATCTTTTGACTCCAACGCATCATTTTTATCTTTTTGATGTGGACTTTCTTTAAAAGTTTTAATTTCATCATCATAAATAATATGCATACATCTTATTTCATCTTTTAAAGTTTCTATTGATTTTTTATTTCTCATGCGATCTTCTATTAATTTTTGTGCTTCATCTGTGGGAAAATTAACAGAATTTAATAAATTACTGCTTGTTAATCCACCTGCTCCAAGTGTTTGAAAACCTGGTACATTACCACCTGAACCACCTGAACCACCTTGAACGGGGTCAAAGGTTCCAGCTGGTGTAGTGTCATCAATTTCAATATCTACATTTTGAAACTGTGGATTAAATGTCCTAAATTCTGGTTGATCCATAAATTGTTGATTGTTAGGTTCTGCCTGTGCTTCTGCCCCTCTTTCTGCTTCTGCTTGATTAATGTTTTCATCGCCTTCTACTCCTAAACTATCTATATCTTCTGCGGTGAATTGTTCTCCTGGTTGTTGTGATGTTGCCCCTGGTTGATTATTATTAACATCTGGTTGACTCGGTTGTGATGCCTCTGGGGGTTTGTCTATATGTGCTTGTGAATAATAATATTTTATCATTATATTCCGTCTGTCTGGGTCTAAATTTTTCCACCCTTCCCCCAGATGTTTCATCATTTTATTTTGAGCAAATGCGAATTTTTCTTGATGATCTAATTGAGTTTCTGAACTTTCACCCGCTTCAAAATATTGTGCTACTGCTTGTGCTTGTTCTTCGGTTAAATTTGCTAAAAAATCATTCAATCTATTATTAGCAATCATTGTTCTAGCGTCTTCTAATGGTGTTGTACTTTTACCAAAAGGATCTAATTCTAATTCTTCTTCTTTATCTTTTTCATCTAATAATACAGTTCGTTCCCCTTGTTTTGTTCCAAGTTGTGCCCCCTCTTCTTTGTCTTCATCTGTTTTCTTTTCTGCTGGATCTTTCCCCCTTAAACTTTGATCTACTGGTGTAGCCATAGGAACATCTTTATCCTCCTCTTTTGTTTCCTCTTTTGCTTTTCCTTTTCCCTTGTCTTTTTTTTTAGGTGGTTCTTCTTCCGTTTGTGGTGGGTCTGTTGATGCTGAACCTTCACTTTTTTTAGCTCTTAAAACTGCCCTATCTATTTCTGAACCTTGATTGACATGTTTTACATATTTATCATTTAATCCATCTTTATCAGTATATAATTTACCTGTATCACCTTTGCCTATACTATACCTTTTAAAATCTGGATATTCTTTTTCAAATGCTTCTTTATCTTTAAAAAATGTATTTTTTTTAATTTTATTATTTTCTATTTTTCGTAATTGAAGATATATAGCCGCTGCTTTTTTGTATTGTGGTTTAGCGTCTTTGAAGTCCATCTCCTTAGCATCATTTATTATCTGTAAAATTTCATCTCGTTTTTCATTTCTTTCTTTGAGAAACTTTTTAAAATTATCTTTCGCTGTTGACATTATATAATTTAATAAGAAAAAAATTTTTAATTAATTCTTAATAATAAATATTTAACCTAAAAATATTTTCTTTTTATTTATATATAATGAGTGGAACAACGAAAAGAAGGAGTATATATAACACATTCACAATAGATGCCGATTTTATAGATTTACATGGTTCAGCAGGATCTAATAATGATGTAGAATTTGAAGCACATGGAACAAGTAAAATTTTATTAAAATCAGATACACAAGTTCCAGAAGGAAAAAAATTATTAGTTTCTTCGGTTTGTGATAAAGACGGAACAGAAATTTTTAGTAAAGATACTACAAATAATAGGTTGAAATTCAATATGCCTATTGATTTTAATAATCAAGCGGTTGTTAATTTTTCTGGTGGTGGTGGAGGAGGCGCCACCACAACTAGTGGTATTTCATCAGAAAATCTAGCAGGACAAACACTTGAAGACGAATTAGACGCCCTTACGACACAACAAGGAACAAACACTAACAATATAGCCACATTGACTACACAACAAGTAGCAAACACTACCGCAATAGGTACAAATACACAAAATGTAGGAACAAATACTACCGCTATATCAGGGTTATTACTACAACAACAAACAAACACAACTAATATAGCTACAAATACAGCGGCTGTGAATGGATTACAAACACAACAAGCAACAAACACAACTAATATATCCGCCTTACAAACAACAACCGCCGGAAACACTACCAGTATAGGGACCTTACAAACCCAACAAAATACTAACACTACTGATATAGCCGCATTAACAACAACACAAAATACACAAGGTACAAATATTACAAATCTTCAAACTACACAGGGTACACAAGGTACAGCAATTACAAATCTTCAAACTACACAGGGTACACAAGGCACAGATATTACCGCCCTACAAACTACACAGGGAACACAAGGTACAGATATTACCGCCTTACAAACTCAACAGGCGCTAAATGTTTCAGCTATTGCTTCTAATACCGCGCGTACTTCTAATCTTACCGCTGATAGGGTGTTAATTTCTTCTGCTGTGGGTACTATAAATACAGCAGGAGTAGGAATAACCGATCTTGCTACAAAAAATAGTAGTAATGTTTTTACTGCGCCGTTAGGTAATCCTGCTACTCAAAATAGTTTTGATACTATTACTGCTTCTACCATAACAAATACAGGAACTACCGAAAGCACAGGATATACACAAGGAGGAGCGGCACTTAATTTTAGTCATCTAGCGGGTAGTGTTGATAAAACACAATTAGCAACAGAAACAGTAAGAACCGATACAGCAGACCAGACAATTCAAGGACAACCCACAACAAGTGCCCTTACAAAATTAACTATTGATAATACCCACGCAAGCGGAAATAGTCAATTTGTAGTACAAAAGCGTTCAACACTGGGAGTATTACAAGGCGGGTTTACCATACAACAAACAACCACAGGAACTAATATTACAACACAAGCACCCGTAGGACAAACTCCCGATTTATCTATAACGCCTGCTAATGGTTCATTAGCACTTACGATAGGCGCCCAGGATACAAGGTGTCATAATAACTTCAAAATTTTAGGCAGTATGTCCGGTGCTGCTCGTTCAGATAATAAAGACTATATTTTTAAAACAGTAGGAGCAACAGGCACAGGTGATGTGTTGTTGCTGGAAGATGTCTTAAAACGCCCGACGCAAGGGACCAACCCCGCTGTGGGGTTTAATCCTAGTGCTGCTAGTGTTGTTGAATTCTCTACAAGCGGTGTACCATCTTACAAAGCATTATCAGATTTTTTAACCCTGCCTACGGGTTTACCTACTAATCCTAGTGCCGTTTTAATAGATTCTGCGGGAACAACATCTTATCTTGAATCTAGTAAAGTACTAACTAAACCCGGTGGTGTTGACCCTAGTCTGCCTAGTTTCGTGGAGGTACAGACAGGCGGGGGGTTCGCTTATAAACCTTCTAGTTTTATACCGTTGCCTAACGGCGCCCTACCTTCCGCAAATGAAAATGTTGTGTTTGTTAATCCCGCTGGTACAACTTATGTAAACCGTAGTAATCTAATAGAAAGACCTGGTAATGNGAACCCCAGTAGCGGTACAAAATTAATAACCATTAACAATGTGGGCACGAGAGCATATAAGGATTTAGGACAATTCCTTACCACACCCAGTGGCGCTAATCCTAGTACCGATTCTTTTATTAAAATATCCAGTACAGGTGTACAAAGTTATGTAGCTGAAAGTAGTTTAGGTGGTGGAGGAATTCAGAAACCTGGCGGTAGTAATCCAGGGCAAAATTCACTAGTAAGGCTTGATACAGCAGGAACGGAAACTTATCTAGCAGAAAGCGATTTAATTAAAACTAATATTGCTTCACAGACAATTAGCACTACCACCGCAGGTGCTAATTTTACTTTAAGTTGTGGTAGTACAACATTAGCAGATGAAACTGTATTTAGGATTGAGAGAACAGGAGGAGTGGGGGATAATAGCATAGAATTTAGACCTAAAAGGGGTACTTTTGCTGAATGGGATTGTAAAAATGATCTAAGAATTTTAATTAATGGACAAACAAAATTAGGTGTAGGAAACCATACAGTAGATTTTTTTAAACCTATTGTTATGCAGAACGGACATGATATAAGACTAAGACAAGATTTTGTAGCGCCCGCTAATTCAAGTTCTACGGGTTCTTTCGGAACACTCGGTTTTGACAGCAATCATTTATATATAGCAGTTGGGACAAATAGTTGGAAAAGAGTAGCATTATCAACATTTTAAAAAATAAAATGTTGTATTAATATAATGAATATTTACGCATTTGATTATTATTTTTTTCTTTTTTAATATTATAAATGCCCGGACATTACAGAATGAAAGGAACTAAACCAGCGATGAAAAAAACTACAATGAACAAGAAAATGACAATGAATAAAGCAGTACCTAAAAAGGGATCGCCCGCCATGAAAATGAAAATGGCGAAATTACGAAGTTTAAAAGGTAAAAAATAATAAAAATATTTTCTTTTTATAATATATAATGCCTCTTCTTCATATTCATCTAAATCAACAATCGCAGACAGTAAAATTAATGCACGATTTGAAACCACAAACACTTTTTTTAAGACAAATAATAATCAATAAAGATATAGAAAATTCAATGAACGCCGATAATGAGGGACTTACAATTGATCTACATCACATGTTCAATGGATTTGAAATCATGAGTAATATTTCTAGTGATAATAAATTATTCATTCCCGTTCATTCTCGGGCTCTTGCTCCTACACCAGACCCATTTATTTATCCATTTCATATTAAATTAAATGCCGAAGAGATTAAAAGAGAATTTTTAATAGAATGTTTTAAAAAAGATGGGAAGACCCCTATTTCATTTGAACAAACAGGACCAGACAATGACGGACACTATAAAACAATAGATTTATATTTTGAATATCAAACGGCACAACATTTTGAAACCTTAATAGGAACTGAACCGGGTTTTCATAGCGCCGTAGGACAGCATTAATTTTTCTAGAAAATTTTATTTATAAGAAATAATAATCTTAAATTTTTTCTTATAAATATATATATGGTAGTAGATACAGGGAATAAATTTTGGGCATACGATGGAAATTTTTGGAATGTTAAAGATTCCTTCACCCGTGAATATGGATTCGTATTTGAAGTACCACGCAAAAAGGATAAAAACGGAAAAATAATTCAATATTCTACTAAGGATTGGTTTCAACAACCAGCAGGAAAACCGGGTTCTTCAAGTTGGAATCCAGACGGCGACGGATTCAAGGGAAACAAGGCGAAAGCATGGACAAAAGGTATTGTGGGTGTACTAACTGGAAATGAAAAAATTACAGATGCCGCAATTCATGGAAGTACTGACGATTTTTTAAAAAGTACTGGTGAAGGTATGAGCGATACAGAATTAGCAATAAATTTAACTGTTCTAGGTGCGGGGGTTGTGGGTGGTATTGCTTCTAGTCGTGCTGGGGTTCGTTCAGGACACATGGAAAGTGGAAATTTAAAAGCATTAAGAACAAAATATAAAATAAATAAACAACAATTAAAAGAACAAGCGGCAAAAGATAAATTAGATATATCAAAAGTCAGTGAAGCAAGAATAGATAGTTTTATTGAAGAATGGAATAAAAGAGATCCTGCCGATAATGTCAAAATCGCGGATAGTGTATTAGAAAAATCATATCAAAAAGCTAATAAAAAGTATTCTGATCATCTAGCAAATAAGCCTAAATGGGACGGTGGATCATGGGATAGAGCAGATCCAGGAAAAAAGGCAACATTTACAAGAACATGGAATTTATGGAAAGCAACTAAACGAAATTTAAATAGACAAGTTGAAGAAATTGGAAATAAATTTAGTAAAGTAAGGGAAGCCTATAATAAAATAAAAGCAGAAAGGGACAGAATTAAAAAGGAAAATGAAGGAAAAGCGGCAGAAGAGAGTGTCAGAAAGTTTGAAAGAGATAATGATCTAGAACCATTGTCTTTTATGGAATATTTACAAAATTTCAAAAAAATATATAATAAAAATCCTACTGAAACCGAATTAGCAAATTTTAAAATAACATTCAATAAATTTAGAGTAGATCTTAAAAATGTTGATTCTGCTGTGAGGGAGAAGGCGTTAGAAAATTATAAGGCTGCTGGTGAATCAGATCCTACTGCAACTTATTTTAGAATGTGGGAAGATATAAAAAGTAAAAATAATGGTAAAATAAATCTTAAAACATTTGAACAACAAATAGAAACAGAAAGTCTAGCCGCTAGAAATTCAAAAAGAGCAAGTAGAATAAAAGAATTTGAAAATCAACACGGTTTGAAAAATATGAGTATAGAAGAATATATATATGAGTATCAAGCACAAAATAACGGATACAGACCCACAAGACAACAATTAAAAGATTTTATAGCTGAATATAATGATTATCGGATTGATCTTAATAGTATAGCAGAAGAAACAAAAATTAAGATAATGGAAGATTATGAGGCAGGAGGGGAAAAAACACCGGATCTTTTTGAGGTTTGGAAAGTAAATAAAAGTAAAGGTGGAGATGTGAAAGCATTTGAACAAGAACTTTTAAGCGATGCCGCAAAAAGTAGACGGGCGGCAGATTATACAAAACAATTAAATAAATTAGGGGATCTTGATAAAAATAAAGATGGACAATTGACAAAAGAGGAAGTGGAAGCATTTAATAAAAAATTTGATTTTGACGCAGACGGAATACTAGGGGAAACTGAAAAAGCAGCAAAAACAAAAGAAATAGAAGAAAAGTATCCAGACTTAGACGCGGAAGAACGGCGACTAATGGAAGATGATGAAGTTGAGGTAGATTTATTTGGATTGGGTGAGAGAGCAGCAAAGAGCGGGAAAGGTGGTAAAGGTGGTAAAGGTGGTAAATCAAAAGCAAAAAAGGGCGCAGCCGCGGGGGTTGGTGCCGGCGTTATTGCGGGTGCTGTTGCTAGTGCTGTTTCTGGTAAAAAAAATGAAGGGGATATAGATGATAAAAGATTTCCTGATACAATGCCGAGTACTAGACGAAGAATGATTGAATATAACATTTATGATGCTTTGAAACAGTATTTCAATGCTGATTATAATTATCCATCTAAAAATAATAATAATAATTTATTCTTTCAATCTGATCCAGTTAAATATTATACTCAAAAAAATCCATTTATTCAAGATATTCCGCCTAATAATCCTTTTGATACAACGACGCAGCAAGAAATATATAATATCAATGAACACCCATACCACCCAGACATTAAAAAAAATAAAGTACATGAATTATTATTAGATTCTTTACATTCTTATAATGAAAAAGTTGATCATAATAGTATTTTAATTAGCAATAATGATTATATTTATATTGATACACAAGTTAAAGTTTTTACAAAAAATATGTATAAAGTTGTTTCATTTAGGGGGACAGAAATGAATAATGCGGGCATGCCTAATAGTTTGGGTGATGTATTTACTGACGCTAATACAGTTAGTGCGAGATTATCAAATTATTTTCCATTTATAAAACCCGCAAACGACTTAATAGGACACATGGGATTTATACAAAGTGTAGCGGCGGTATATGATCAATTGAAAGAACAATTAGAAGGCGTTGAATATTTTGAATGTACTGGGCATAGTTTAGGTGCTGCCTTATCTACTATTTTTGCTTATGTATATAGTCTTGATACAAATAAATTTCCAGTTCACCTTTTTGTTTTTGGTTCTCCTCGTGTTTTCATTGGTAATGATAGTGCTGAAAAATATAATAAAAGAATGGATCTTGTAAGATTTCAAAATTCAAACGATGGCGCAACATTTGTACCTAGTCAAGAAATAAGTCTTCAAGGTTTAGGCACGGCTAATATGGGTGCTGGATTAGGGGCAATGAGTGGACAAATACTTGAAAGCAGATTGGGTAAATTTAGTCAACCTAATTTCGGAATGTTTAAAACATTGGGAGCAATTGCCGGACTATATGCCGGATCACAAGTAAGCCCATTACCTTATATTCATGTAGGACTAGGTATAATGCTTTTTAGAAATAAAAATGAAATAGTTAATATAGAACCATCATTAAGTCAGCACTATTTAGGAGGTAATGAGGGTATGCGGATTGTACAAGAAAATTATATATTTATTCCAGAAGGTCAAGACATTTTACGAAACCCCGTTAATATTGAAGGTTTAGTAGTAAAAG
>FUFK010067442.1_pt1 | contig 13748 bp, 12 predicted proteins | sample 1021851 | NCBI WGS metagenome assembly FUFK01 (sample SAMEA51879418, study PRJEB19060) | metagenome | reverse complement strand
TGCAAGTACAAAATTATCTGGGGAATCTTTGTCAAAAATAATTCTTGAAGACACAAATACAAACTTAATAATTTCTAGATTTTTTACAGTATATGGACCATACGGAAGGCCAGATATGTCAATTTTAAGATTTATTCATTGGATAATAAATGAAGAAAAAGTAAGAGTATTTGGGAATGGAGAACAGCAAAGGTCTTTTACATATATTAAAGATGTTGTCGATGCACTCAGAAGAATGTCGGGATTAGAAAACTCACACACTTTTAATGTTGGTTCTAATATTACAGTTTCACTCAACGAAGTTATAAAATTAATTGAAGAATTTTCAGGAAAAAATGCAAATATTGAAAACTTAGAACGTGCATATAAAGATCCTTACGTGGTTCGTCCAAACCTAGAAAATATAAAAAAAACTCTTGGCTGGAAACCAACAACTCTTATACAAGAAGGTATCGAAAAAACAGTTTTATGGTACGAAGAAAACCAGAATTATCTAAAAGAATTGATATATGTCAATGAATAAAATAATCGTTACTGGAGGTGCAGGATTTATAGGTTCAAACCTTGTAAAAAGATTGCTTGATGATGGTGCTGAAGAAATATTAGTAATTGATGATTTTTCAACTGGCAAAAAAGAAAATCTTCATGATTCCTCTAAAGTACATTTAATTGAATCAAAACTTGAAGATATTGAAGATCTAAAAAGTAAGTTTAAGGGCTATGATTTTTGTTTTCATCTAGCAGCTGGAGTAGGTGTTCAATACATAATGNATAATTTGAGTGATTCTTTGTTAACAAATATTCAAGGGACACATATTGTCTTTGAAGCATGTAAAGTAAATAATATTCCAGTGTTGATAACTTCNACTTCGGAGATTTATGGAACTTCAAANGAAGAAAGTTGGGATGAAGAAACAAAAAGTTTGATTGGACCTACTACAAAATTAAGATGGTCTTACGCTGTTTCAAAAATGATTGATGAATTCTTAGCTTTATCTGAATTCGAAGCAGGGAATCTAAAACCAATAATAGTAAGGCTTTTCAATACAATAGGTCCAAATCAGGTTTCTGATTATGGAATGGTTGTACCAAGATTTATAGAATCTGCATTACAAAATAAGGATATAATTATTCACGGTGACGGTTCTCAAACAAGATCATTTACATGGGTTGGAGATGTGATTGATTATTTTATTAAACTTTCTAAATTAGAAAGTTATGGAGAAATCTATAATATTGGGCAAACCAATGAAATATCTATAAAAGATTTGGCACAATTAATTATTGACACAACGAGTTCAAATTCAGAAATCAAATTCNTAAGTCATAAAGATGTGTTTGGTGATAAGTTTGAAGATCCTACTAGACGTACACCAAATATTGACAAAATTGTTAAAGCGACTGGTATGAAACCAAGTTACGATATCCAAACAATGATTAAAGAAATTGTCGAATATAAAAGACAAAATTAAATAAATTATGAAGGTATTAGTAACTGTAGGAATATTTCCTCCGGATATTGGCGGACCTGCAACTTTTGTTCCAAAAATTGCAAAATATTTTCAGGATGAACTCAAATATGAAATAGAAATCTTGACTTTATCAGATCATATAAATTTAAATATCAAAGATGAATTGTCTGTGGAAAGAATTAATAGAAATTTACCGATAATCTATCGTTGGATAAAAACAATCTTCACAATTTATAAATTAGGAAAAAATAAAGATCTAATATTTGTAAACGGTCTTGGCACTGAGGTTACAATTGCAAATTTCTTTATAAAAAAGAAGGTTGTCAGAAAAATTGTCGGTGACCCTGTTTGGGAAAGAGCTTACAACAAATTGAAGACTTCTAAAAGCTTTGATGATTTTCAAGAAGAGAATAATGGAATATCAATAGCATTTCAAAAAAAAATTCGAAACTTCAGTATTAAAAATTCTGATATCATAATTACACCTTCTCATCACCTAAAAAATTTTATTCTAAATCTAGGGTTTAAAAATAAGATTCAGAACATAAGTAATGGTGTAAATATACCAGTGGAGGGTTCAAAAATATTTCAACACGATCAAATAAATATAACTACTGTATCAAGACTGGTCACACATAAAAATATAAATAAAATAATTGAAGCTGTATCGGATTTAAACAATCCATTAATTAATTTAAATATTGTTGGGGAGGGTCCTGAACTAGACAAACTAAAAAGGATTTCGTTGAATTCTAATAACAAAAACAATATTATTTTTCATGGAAAACTAAAAAGAGAAGATATTAATCATGTTTTTTTGAATAGTGATATTTACATCCAAGCATCTAATTATGAGGGATTACCACATTCTTTCCTTGAGGCAATGAGTTTTGGAATACCAGTTTTGTCTACTCCTGTCGGAGAATGTAAAGAGATTTTAAAAAATGAAGAAATAGGATATATGTTAGATTTACCCGTAACCAAAGAAAGTATTAAATCAAAAATTGTAGAAATTATTAGTCAAAAAGATATAGCAAATATTAAAGGGCAAAAAGGTAGAGATTTCGTCTTTGAAAAATACGACTTTAAAAATACATTAAAGCTTTATAAAAATCTTTTTGAAAAATTACTTAAGGACGAAAATAAATGAAAAAAGTTCTCGTATTAAATATATCAACAGATTCCAAAGATACATCATTAGGATTTGCTATATCTTGGGTAAATGCACTTTCAATTAATTACGATAACGTTGATGTCATTACACTAAATAAGGGAGATATTTCCACACTAAATGAGAATGTAAATGTATATGAGATAAAAAATACAAGATTCAAACTCTTTAGAGTTTTTAAAGCAATTACAATCCTAAAAGATCAATTAAAAAGTAATTCTTATAATTATTGTTTGTCACATATGTCACCATTATTAAGTATTTTGGCCTTTTATTTGCTTAAAAAGCAAGGGACGCCAAATGTGTTGTGGTATGCACATCCAGGACCAAATGAATTATCAAAGAAAATAACCCTTTATCTAAGTAAATATTTAGTCGATAAAATAATCACATCTACTGAAAATTCATTTCCAATAAAGAGTAAAAAAATTAATGTTATAGGACAGGCAATTAATTTTAATTATTTTGTTGAAAAAAAACCTGATTTCAAAAATTTTAATTTTTTGATTCTGAGTAGAATTTCAAAATCAAAAAAAATCGAAGAGTCAATTGATGGGTTTCTTAAAAGTATCTATTCAAAAAATATAATTTACATTATTGGAGGACCGGCTACAAGAACTGACCAAAAATATTTATCACAACTTAAGCAGAAATATAAATCATTCAATAATGTAGTTTTTAAGGGTGTTGTGCCTCACAATAATTTAAAAGAATATTTAGAAAATGTAAATTTTCATATCAATCAAACTTCAGAAGGTAATTATGATAAAAGTGTACTTGAAACTACAGTTAGTGGTATTTTAAATTTTTACCGAAATAGCGATTACGATAAATTGTTTCCTCAGGAATATGTAAATTTCTTCAAATTTAATAATGGCCCAGTAGGTCTTGCTGAGGTTATATCTTCAATTGAAAAATTAAATGAAAAAGATTTTTCTAAAATAATAAAATATAGTCAAGATGAAATCAAAAAAGAATCACTCGAAACTCTTGATGAAAGAATAAAATCTATTCTGTAGTTAGTTTATATTCAACCCAATCAATAGTTTTTATTAAGCCATCTTCTAGATTAACTTTAGGTTCCCAACCAAGTTTAGATTTTGCTTTAGATATGTCGGGTTTTCTTTGTTTTGGATCATCGCTTGGTAAAGATTTAAATACAATTTCTGATTTTGAATTTGTTAATTCAATTATCTTTTGAGCTAATTCTAAAACTGTAATTTCATTAGGATTACCGATGTTAAAAACATCATATTCATTTGATTGCATAAGTGAAATTATTCCATCTACAGTATCTTCAACATATGAAAAGCTTCTTGTTTGTGACCCATCTCCGTAAATTGTAATATTATTATCTTGAAGAGCCTGAAAAATAAAATTGGTAACTACCCTNCCGTCATTTAATTGCATTCTCGGTCCATAAGTATTAAAGATTCTTACAATTTTTGCTTTTATATCATATGACCTTGAGTAAGTAGCAACTGCAGCTTCTGCAAACCTTTTTGCTTCATCATACATACTTCTTTCACCATTAGGATTGACATTACCCCAGTACTCTTCATTTTGAGGACTAATTAAAGGATCTCCATATACTTCTGAAGTTGAAGCTAATAAATATTGGGAATTATGTTTTTTTGCTAAACCTAATGTATTGAGTGTTCCAATGCTTCCTGCTTTGAGTGTATTAACTGGATGCTCAGTGTATGCTTTTGGTGATGCTGCGCTTGCAAAATGTAAAACGTAGTCAACTTTGTTTTCAATTTCAATATGATTCTGAACATCATGTTCAATGAATGAAAAATTGTCATTGTCCATTAAATCGCTTATATTTTCTGTCGAACCTGTTAAAAGATTGTCTACAACTATAAGATTGTGTCCATCATTAATAAGCCTTTCACATAAATAAGATCCAACAAATCCTGATCCACCAGTAATCACAATATTCATAGCGACCATGGGATATAAGTTACAGAGTTAGAATCTTCAATAATTTTATTTAATCTATCAAGTGTTGACTCATTTACAGGATACATCAGAACAAAGAGGTGAGGAGTATTAAGGCTTTCAAGATAATCAAATTTCACTATATCTTCATTATTTATTATTTCATCAAAAACAATTACGTTTTCAATAGAACTTTTNAGAATTTTTAATACTTCAGTTGTAGGTGAGTTTCGCAAATCATCTGTATCTTCTTTAAATGCTGCACCAATAAGAACTACTCCATCTAATTTTTTTGATTCATACAATTCTTTAATGTTTTCTGAAGTCCAATTTGCGTGAATATCATTTGAATTTAATATGTTTGAGATTATTGGAAGATTTAATTTATCATTATCATAAAAATTATTAACTTCTACGAGGTCTTTTGGAAAACATGAGCCACCCCAAGAAGGTGAAGGTCTAAAATAATGCTGTCCAATTCTATTATCTAGACCAACACCTTTTAAAACATCATCTAAATTTCCTCCAGAATAGTCTATTAACCTTGTTGCTTCATTTACAAAAGATAATCGAAGTGGAAGATAAGTATTTGCAAGATATTTTATCAATTGAGAGCTAATCGAATCAGTAATAATAATCTCGCAGTCAAAGCGGCTGTAAAGCTCTTTTAATTTGCTAAGTTTTTTACTGTCAGTCCCACCAAGAACTATCCTATCTGGCTTGAAGAAATCTTCAACAGCTGAACCCTCTCTTAAAAATTCTGGGTTGAATGTTAATTTGCTTGAATCCATACCAACTTTCTCACATACCTTTTCTATCTCGTATGGAGGAATTGTAGATTTTACAGTAATTACTAATTCACTATTATTTACATTATTTATTTCTTTAATAGCAGATTCTAAAAAATTTGTATCTACAGAATTTGTTTCAATATTGTTTGGTGTTTGAACGCACACAAAAACAATATCAATGTTATCCCATTTAATGCTTCTATAATCTGACGAGAAAGACATCCTTTTAAATGTTTGATCATCATTAAAATATTCTTCAAGTCCAGGCTCATAAAAAGTAATTTTTTTATCTGATAGATCTTCAATTTTGTTTTCATCTAAATCAATAAAATCAACGGTATTACCTAAACTTGCTAACCCTACTCCAGTAACTAAGCCTACATACCCTGTACCTATGATGACAATGTTCATATTATGCAATGTTAACAATTTTAACACTTAAAATGTTATTAATGATTGTTTATTTAGCACATTGGGATTGGATATTAACTCAATCAAGAAAAGACATTGTATCAAATATTAATGACTCAAAATTTATGGCAATNTGCCCAATNGATNAAAATAAAATTGAACTTGAAAATTANTATCATAAAGNAGTTGATTGGAANCTAAATAGAAATAAANTTTTTGACATTTCGGGAATTAGAAGTCTTAGAAAAATCACAAAGTCTCTAAATTATGATGATATTGTACACGTTTATACTTTAAAATCTGGGTTACTTTTTGCTTTTGCAAATCTTTTTAGAAATAATAAAACTAAAAATATATTGACTATAACTGGTTTAGGTTATCTATTTAGTAACAATTTTAAAGCAAAGATTTTAAAATTATTGTTAAGTTTTTTTATTACACATCTGATAAATAAAANTTTTGATTTTTTGATNTACCANAACAATATAGATCAAAAAANATTTAATAATTATTCAAAATATAATGGTGAATCTTACATAATTCCAACTTCTGGAATATCCGTGCAGGAATTNAAGATAAAAAAAGAATATCGAAATTCAAATTTAAAAATAATTATGGCTACAAGGTTGATTAATGACAAAGGTATATTTGAATATCTTGAGCTGGCTGATTTAATGAAAGATTCTGATTTTGAATTCTATCTGGCTGGAGATATAGACAACGGAAATCCAGATTCATTAAGTAAATCTCAGCTAGATGAAATTAAAAATAATAAATCTATAAATTATTTAGGACATATTGATATAAGTAAAGAGCTTCACAATTACGATGTGAATCTTGTTATGTCAAAGTATGAGGGATCTTCAAGAATACTTTTAGAGTCGTTGTACATAGGATTGATATGTATATCAAATAATATTCCAGGGACAACTGTGCTAAGCTCAAAATTTAGTAATTCTTTCTTTGTAAATGACAACAACATACAAGAATTTAAAAGAAATCTTAATGAAATAATAAATAATGATGCTTTTTTAGATAGTACACAAAATGAATATTTTGGAAATGGTGCTGATTACAACAGAAAATTAATTAATGAAAACTATACATCTATCAAAATTGCGGCTGCATATAATAAAATTTACCAATATTTAAGAGGCGAGATCGAGAGCTACAGAAGTGAATTTGTCTAACTTTCAAGTCTCCATAACAAGTGCAGCAGTGGCAACACTTTTATTATCCATACTCTTTAATTGGATAACTCTTCAAAGATCAAAAAACTTCGTACCAAACAAAAGAAAGAATGAAGAAAGACTTTCTTCTAAATACGTTCCACCATTTGGAGGTATTGCATGTTCAATTGCATTTTTGATATCTACAAGACTTCTAGGGCAAGCTGAAAGTAATTTCTTATATATTGGTTTTTTTGCAGTAGCAATTTCAATTGTTGGCTTGCTTGACGATTTGTATAATTTTAGATGGTATATCAAGTTTATTTTTCAAATAATCATTGTCTACATACCTCTATATAACCTGAATATTTTTATAAATTTTGAATCGCTGATTGGAATAGAATTTAATAATTCTTTAAATTATATAGTTTCAACAATTTGGATTATGTTGATAATGAATGCTATAAATTTTATAGACAATATGGATGGACTTGCAGTAGTTGTATCCTCAGCTATTTGCATACAGATTGCAGTCTTAACAAATTATTTAAACCAATATAAGTTAACAGACATTTCAATTCTTTTACTTTGTGCAATTGGAGGCTTTTTATTTTTCAATTTCCCACCAGCCAAATTATATTTTGGAGATTCTGGTAGTTTATTTATTGGATTTTGCTTAGGATTTATGAGTATTTTATATAACTGGCTTCCAGAAAATATTACNGTTTATTCATCTACACTTAGCCCAATATTGTTGATTTTTTCNGTTCCTCTTATCGATTTTCTTGTTGTAGTAACTTATAGAATTAGTATTGGAAAATCCCCTACTATTGGTGGAACAGACCATATTTCACATAGATTACTTGCAAAAGGATTTTCTGAAAAAAAGGTTCTTACAATATTCTTAAGTTATAGTTTTGGAACTTTTGGATTAATTTATCTCTCAATCTTTACACCAACACAAATTTCGTATGTACTTATTGGAGCTTTGTTTATTCTTTATTTNTTGGCATATTTTATATCAATAAAATTNAAGGTATTAACCTAATTTTTGCTCCAGTTCAATTATTCTTTCAGGAGTTCCTGCATCAATCCACCAACCATCAATTGAAAAATTTTTACAGTTTTTTTCGTTGACATATAAATTGCATAAATCAGTTATTTCATATTCGCCTCTTTTTGATGGTTGTAGTAACGAAATCTTTTCAAAGACAGACTCATCAAACATATAAGCACCAACTACTGCATCATTTGATTTTGGCATGTCTGGTTTTTCTTCAATAGATATTACATTTCCATCTTGATCCATTTCAGCTACTCCAAACTCTTGAGGATTTTCAACCATTTTTGTAAAGATAAAAGCACCTGATTGGAATTCATTTAAATNAAATCCCTTAANNGGATTNTTCTCAAAAAAATTATCACCTAACACAAATAATAATTTCTCATTTTTTACCAAATTTTCTGCCTGTTGTAGAGCATGAGATATACCCTTTGGTTCATCTTGAATTGAAAATCCAATATCAAAATTTGAAAAAGATCCCAATACAACATCTTGAATAAGAGAAGAGAATTCAGGATTTGTAATAATTACAAAATTTTCAAACCCCCAATTATTTAATTGTTGTATTTGGTGGTTTATCATAGGAGTTCCATTTACTTCTAATAAAATTTTGGTAGATTTATTGTCTCTAAAATTTTGAAGCCTAGTTCCTAAGCCCCCAGCTGCAATTACACATTTCATATTTTTCACAATTAAAGAATACACAGTTATATTATGTAATTTGGTATCAAATGAATATTTTAAACAAATATACTTATCTTTTTCTTGGATTACTCGGAATCGCAGGGATCGTTATTTTAGTTTTTTTACCAAATTTAGAAACTGAGGAGTTTAGTCAAGATGTAATTGATGACATTATTGAAGGTGTNACAACAACATCAATTTTAGAAGCTGACACTAATGAAGTATCTATAGATGAATCATTGGCAAACTTCGAAGATGAACTAATTATTTCAATTCAAGATAAGTCTCAAATTGAAGAGAAGTTATTGTACAACAATTTTGAAAAAGAAATTGATAGTTTTGATACATATTTACTTATTGGATCAGATGAAAGGTCAGAAAAAATTGCTGAAACAAGAGGTGAAATTGAAGGTAAAAGAGCTGATGTAATAATTCTAGGGCTCGTTGAAAAAGGTACTGATGAAATCACACTTTTATCATTTCCTAGAGATTTATTAATTGAAAACAATTGTACAAATAATTTAGAAAGAATAAATGCAGCATATACAAAAAATGAGTGTGGTGGAAGAGCAGAAAATTTAGCTGCTGCAATTTTTAGTATATCTGGCATAAGAGTTGATCATTTTGCTAGTTTTGATTTTGAGGGTTTTGAGGAAATTATTGACTCTGTGGATGGTATAGAAGTCTGTGTTGATGAGACTCAAAGAGAAGGATTTAGCTTTGAATTACAAAAAGGTTGTCAAACAATTAATGGATTGACAACTTTAAATTGGGTTGTATCAAGATCAACAGAAGTTTTAGTCGGTGAGAAAATTGTTGATAAAGAGGGAAATGATATTTCAAATTGGAGACCTATGCCTGGCGTTAGTGATTTATCAAGAATTGAAAGACAACAATACGTAGTGATGCAACTCATTAATGAATTAAGAAATTTTGAATCAATAAATGAGCTCTACGGGTTTATAAATGCTTTGGAGAATGCTTTCGTAATTGATGAAAATTTAACAATAAATAGAGCTGTTGATATCTTGTGGACATTTAGGAATATCGATCTAAGTAATGTAAAAAAATTAACTACACCAGTAAATTATTTAACTTTGAGTGATGGAAGACAAGTTCTAGTTTTGAGCGAAACTATTGAAGACTTTTTGAATAAAAACTCAATTATTGATTCTTAAAGATTTTTCAAAGAAATAGATTGGTATAAGCCAAAAATATATTGCAACATCTGGAGCATAAATTAAATCATTTGTTAAATTTTGTGTAATCATCATTAACAATATTGCTANTTCGATAGCGTTAGAGCTTTNAAAATTTTTAAATATCGAATAAAAAACACATAATACAATTAATAAAACAATGANTAAACCATATTCAACTGCCATGGTTAAAAAACCATTATGTGANGTAGTAATTTCGTCGAATTGTGAAAGTGAGAATTCTGAGATGATTGTATTAAATTTGCCATTATCCGCTATCAATTGACCTGATCTCAAACTCTGACCACCTAAAAAGTTTGAATAACCACTTTGTATATCATCAACCCAAAAAAAGTACATTTTTCCATCTACAATTGACCATTTCCATGATTGATTATTTTCTTTTTCATTAATTTTCAAAATCGAACTTTGACTAAATAAAGTTTCATTTCCTTTAGGAATATTGTCCAAATCTAAATTTAAGATTATTTCAAAATCTTTTCCAGATAAGGTAGTTTCATTGGGAATAGCAATCCAGTAACTTCGTGGTCTTTTTAACTTCAAACCATTGTCCTTGTAAATAATTTTTCCATCATTTCTGTTATCGTAAAAATCTCTTGATGCTGGTAAAAATATAAAATAATTTTTGTCCCTATTTCCTTCTTTAAAGCTGTAATTATAACTATTATCTTCAACCTCAATTGTTAAATCATTTATATACCCATCTAGATACGATCCTCCAGGTGATTGACCGTCAGCCCAGCCACCAACTTCAAAAAACGAATTATTATCAATTAAATCAATGACTACACCACTTGTATGATTGGAACCAATTTGTTTCCAGTTATTACCATTATTTGAATAAAAGAATGAAACAATTGACCTAGGAAGTATATTATCTCTGTAATCAAATTTCATTTTTAGATATCCCCCAGCTGGTTCCTCACTACTGTTATCAATTAATTTATTTACATCCTCTTTTTGATTTGCTGAATATTTAATATTAAATTTATCCATTAATATTTCATCATCTAAAGTTATAAGATAATCTTTATAAACTTCTTTAATATAATTACCACCCCCAGTACCGTTTAAAATTTCAATATTAATTAACCCGATAGAATTTAAATATCCCCTATTTGACTGTTTAAGAAATATGGATGGAAATAAAAAAATTACAGCTAATCCAATCCCTAATGTACCAATTGTTAAATATAATTTAACTTTTTTTTCAATTGAGTTAGTAAATGAAAGAACAACAAACATCCCAACTACAAAAGCTAAATATGAACCCCTCGAAAATGTTAAGTAGAGGTTTAATAATGAAATTATTAAAAGAAGAGTATTTGATTTATTTTCAAATAAATAATTTTTAAAGTTATTACTTAGTGATATTTTGTAAAGGCAAATTAATGAAGCTATTGCGCAAATAATACCTATTACATTTGGCCCTCCACCTTGAAATCCTCCAAGTCTTCCAGATGTAAAAGGATTGGTACTGTCAGTATTATTACTAATCCAACCATCAATGGTTCCNGGGAGTTCAATTTGAAAAATAACTAGTACAAAATTGCCTATCATCACTAATGAAAGAGGNTCAAAAATTTCAATAATGTTGTCATTATTTTTTCTTACAAATTCAACNCAAAGATAAGCAAGCGCGAAATAAAANTAAAATCTTAAATTTGTTTGGTTNAANAAATTTATCTCGTCCATAAANAAAGTTGTATATAAAATGAAAATTATTAAAAANGATAGAAATNCTTTATCAAACCTATCGAAATTAAGATTCCTTAATTTGTTTGTCAATAAAACAAGAAAAATTGCAATTAAGGGAATGTCTTCAAAATTAATCCCTAAGAAATTTAAACCAAAATTTGAAGGTATTAATAAGGTTATTGCAAAAATCGATCCAATNANACGAGAATTTATCCGACTCATAATTGTATTTTTACTCACTGTGGGCCCGGCAGGACTCGAACCTGCGACCGACGGATTATGAGTCCGTTGCTCTAACCAACTGAGCTACAGGCCCNAATTTAATTACTTGCCTAAAAATGATTGAGTTTTAAGAGCAATTCCCATATCACCAGAAACTTTAAGCTTCCCGGTCATAAATGCAGCTTGCCCACTGGTTTCACCATTCATTATTGATTGCATTGTTTCTGAATCAATTGTCATTGTACAATCTGCCTCTTCGTCACTTCCAGAGATTTCTCCATCTGGTTTAACAAAGACAACTTGATCATCAACAACAAGTTTTACAGTTCCTCCAAGAACGCTGAGGTCTTTGCCTTCAGCATTTGTTTGGATTAGTTCTACTAAATTATCCATTATCCTCCATTCACATGTAATTATACTTTTTTTTTCTTATTAAAAAAGCTCCGAGGGTGGGACTTGAACCCACAACCAACGGATTAACAGTCCGCTGCTCTGCCAATTGAGCTACCTCGGATAGCAAATTAATAATAGTATGCATTAAAGAGTATTCTGATAAAATTCTATTTTCTTTTTTAGATCTTCTAAGTTTTCCAATAAGGATAAATCATTTGACTCATCCATCTCTTTAATTAAATTTTCAATTCTTAGTTCAGAGAAATAAATGTAAAGCCTAGCTATAGACTCTTTAAGTTGGCTATCAGAATAAGAAATATTTTCGTATTTTTCGAATTCATGACTATTTTTATTCGTTTTAAGTTCATCAATAAATTTCTTATATTCAAAATTTAAATTAATTAGANAGTCAAGATCATCGTCAATATTAAAATCTTTTTTTATTAATTCAGCAGTTAAGATTTCTTGAAAAGTTTCAATATGTTTGATTTGGCTTGAAGAATTTTCAGTTTGCGACATTGGCTCATTGTCTGACTGATACTTCAATTCATTTGTTAACACTTCTTTGGTAATTCCTATTTTTTTACTCAAATATCCAACAGATAAATCTTTCTCTAATGGACTTAGAAAACTTGATAGTTTTTTAAATTCTTGAAAAGTTTTCTTTGTGTCATCTTTGTCAATTATTTTATTGATACAGAATTCAACAAGATCGGCCTTTTCATTGATAATTTTAGATATATCACTATTACCACTTTCATAAAGCTCAGAGATATCCTTGAATTCTTTTGGAAGATTTAGTTTGAAAAAATTGACCTCTGATGGCTGGTTATTTTTAATTTCAAGAACCCTTTTTGTGGCACTATCTCCTGCTTCGTCATTATCAAAACATAAATAAATTTCTTTTGTATATCTAGAAAGTAAATTAATTTGTTGTACTGTTAATGCTGTTCCTGATGGTGATGCAACATTGTAAAAGCCAAGCTTATTGAATGCAATAACGTCAAAATATCCTTCAACTAATATGACAAACTTTTTCTTTTTCAAGTCAGACAAAAAATTACTTGTAAAATATAAGGTTCTATTTTTCCGATAAATTGAAGATTCTGCTGTGTTTAAATATTTTGGACCAAAATCATCTAATGCTCTTCCACCAAAACCAACTGTTTCATTCCTAAAATTTGTTATTGGAAAAATTATTCTATTTTTAAATAAAAAATTACCTCTTTCACTCAATAATCCAAGATTTTTTAAATCAGTTTTTGTTAAATTGTTTTTTTTAAAAAACTCATTTGTACTTTTTTCATCTTTTTCTGCATAGCCAATTCGAAATTCTTTTATATCTGCTCCATCTAAATCTCTCGACTTTAAATAATTTATTGACTCAGAGCTTTTACCTTCTTTCATATTATTAATAAAAAAATTATGAATTTTACTCATTGATCCAATAAGATTTTTTTGGTCACTCTCGAACTTTGAATCGGTGTATGTGAGATTAAATCCATACTTT
>FUFK010038348.1_pt1 | contig 13752 bp, 15 predicted proteins | sample 1021851 | NCBI WGS metagenome assembly FUFK01 (sample SAMEA51879418, study PRJEB19060) | metagenome | reverse complement strand
ACCAGTAACTTCGCATCCGTGTACTAATCCAAACTGCATAAAATTACCGTTTCTATCTTCTAAACAGATATGTGGTCTGTTAAAAGCCATTAACTTCAATTCTGCGTTATCTTCTTTAGATAGTTTAGGGAATTGTAAACTAATACTTTGTTCAAAAAATGTTGTTCCGTTCTCTCTAGAACTTGTAATACTCTGTTCAAAAGAATTTGCACCGTGTAGATCATATTGAAAAGCTGTGAAAGTTCCAGTCATATCAGTAATCTGATCAGCAGATTCTGTTACTGTTCCTAAATCACCAAAATCTACAAACCAAGCACGAACCAATCCTCCTATTTGGTCCTTGCACGGAATTCGTCTCCCCGCTGTTAAATCGCAAGCCATAATCTTAAAATTTTAAATTAAGGGGGAATCACACCCCCTTGTTATTAATTAATCTTAGGCGTATATAACTACATCTGATGTAATTCCTATTTGTACACCTGCTGTAAATCTCATTACCAATCTAACGTTCTGGCTTCCGTCAAGGTCTCCCATATCTAGTAATTTTACTTCGTTGTGGTCGCTTAATAATCCAGTTCCAAAGTATAAGTTAGATTTCTGTGCAGCCATCATTGAATCATCTGGTAAACCAGCACCAATAACAACTTTAACACCATCATAAGAAAGTGCGCCATTGTTCCACCATTGTGTTCCTTGTGCGTTAACACCCGCTGCTCCTAAGCCATTAGCTCCAAATCCTCCTAATGCTCTTACGTATAATTTAGCTGCTTTTCTTGAAACATATATGTATAAATCTTCTTTACCATAAACTCCTGAAGGGATAGCATCCACTACTTTCCCCATCTCATCAATGATGTTTGAAGCAGTTAAAGGTGAACCACTAACTGCAACACATCCTGAACCACCAGCAGTTGCTAGGTAGTAGAATCCATCAAATTCACCAGCGTTTCCTGTTTGTCCTGACCAAATATTATTTTCAGTTTTTTCAGCTACCAATCCTGCTGCGTGTCCAATAATAAAATCAGAAAATGCAGGTGGTAAATTATCGTATGCAGAATATCCCATCTGAATCGCTTCCCAATCACTTCTAAAATCTTTCTTACAAAATTCTAGATTAACTTGGAATTCTTCAGGTTGTAATATTCTTTCAGTAAGTGTAACAGTTCCTGTTGATGTAAAATCACAAGTTGCATCTTTAATTACATTTGCATCAGTTGCTACTTTCTTTAAAACCTCTTTGAATTTAACATTAGGTTTTACGGTNATNAAACCGTTTTCAATTGTTGAACCACTAAGTAATGCAGCAGAAATATACTTTCCAGCAAACTCACCTGCATACGTAGAAGTTATTGAAGTTGTTGTTGCCATTNTTTATTATTTAATTATTATTAAAAATTTTACTGTAAACTCTATCCATTGTNGTAGTTTGTCTGTTACCACTAATTTTAAAGTTTACTTTGTTGTTTTGTTCTGCTTCTGGNTTGTGTTTNATTGGCTCAACCGTTTCAGCAGATAATTCTTCTTTAGTTTNTTGAGCTTCTTCGCTCATTTCATCTTTCTTTTTACCGTGGTCCATTGCTTCAATCATAGATTTTANTTCATCCATAGCTAGTGCAAATTCTTCACGAGTAACATATTTCATTTCTTCTTTTTCTTCTTTGTCCTCGTGTTCTTCCATTTCAGTATCTACGGTTTCTTCAGAAAGTTCTTCTTCTGCTTCTTCAGCAGCTTTTGTAATATTGTCTATTAGACCTTCTTCAACTACAAAAAGTGTTCTACCATCTTCNAATTCATATTCACCTACTGGTAATGCCATTTCNCCATCTTCTGATTTAATAAATACTGCATTGCCTTTNGNNAATTCTTCTGATACTAATAATGTACCATTNTTTAAACTGATTTCAGCTAGTTCTACTTTTTCTTCAGAAAGTTCTACACCAACAATATTCTTGATTTTGTTTAGTATATCATTTGCTTTCATAATAAGATTTATTAGTAATGTGAAAAAATATGCNAAGTGTTATGTGTTTTNACAAAAAAAATTATTCTGGTGTGCCTGTTATGTTTCCNATGCCCTGTGCTTGTAATGAACCATCACANCATTTTCTATGATANCTTNTGCCATCTGGACATAAACAACCNCTTTTNGTATTNTTTGGTGAGGTTCTACTTGGTGTTTTAAATTTNCTACTTTTCATATTATTTNTTTTTTGGTGATTTAGGGTGTTTACTTGGCAATAAATCAAAATCGCCTGTATATTTTGGATTNTGTGGCCTNCCNTTTCTNACAAGNTATAAATANGCATTTACTCTAGCTTGCGCCCAAGCTGTNGGNGATTTNATTCTNGGTGAATGCGAAACATTAAAAGCTCCTANNCCNCNTTGAAATACAGATTTAAGNTGNCCTACNGTTACACCATAGCCTAGCTTCTTTTTNTATCTNTCATTAAANTCATCTGCTTTCTTTTGTAAACTTGCTTCATCCTTCTTACTTACTTTAGCACCTCTGCTAGTAGAAGCATCTCCTTTAGCTGTTCCTTTACCTTTTGGGTTTGGGTTTGGTGTGCCTGATGCTGGTGCTTTTGGTGATTTCTTTAATACCACCTCTAGGGCCTATTTCAGCATAGCTACTTTTTTTTTTAACGCATTTACCTTCTTTGTTTTTCTTGTACCCTTCAGGGCATTTGTGTTTATATAGCTTATGTTCTTTACAAGGCATATACCATTCTTTACCTTCGTATTCGTGAATGTGAAAACCTTCACAACCTATGTTCTTGGCTATTTCTTCTGCCTTTTCTTGTGTGCTATATGCTAATCTATCATCAAGTATAGCAAAATCTTCATTAACTACCATAGATTGCAAGATTAATTTCACCTAATTCTTTTAACTTACTTTCAGCCCATCTTAATCCTGCTTTGCCTCCCCATAGTAAATAGCTAATTGTTCCACAAGCTGTATTATCACTTTCATCATAATATTCACCTGCCCTGCTTAAAAAGCTATACATTCTTTTTATGGTTTGTAAACTTATGTTCTCTTTGTTTGCTAATTGTTGCGCTCTGATCTTTCCAACCTGTGTAGCGCATTTATTATTTACTTTCTCGTTTAAATCAATTCCACGTTTAGCGTTATTTGTAACTCCTGAAGGATAATCTTTATATGTTTCAAGTGTGATTTTTTTACCTGATTTAGTTCTTTTGTCTTTTCTAATTACTGCTTTGATATTGCTTAACATATATTCTGCTTCATTTTCTTCTATCGCTTCCATCTCTGCCTTTAGATTTGGTCTGCTTATTTTAGCTTTATCTGCAAAATATCCTTCAATACTAAAACCTTTTACTTTGCCTGTTTTTACATAATCATTCCAAACCTCATCATTTTCTACTTTCATTGANATCATCCAAGTNCCTTCNNNTACATCAAAACCATACATTTTACTTTTATCCATTTCAGGATTATCAACTATCCAACTTTCNACGACTGATAAACCNTTTATTTCCATATTGTGTTCTAGTGTTGCATTGTTTTGATTACCATTCATAAAAAACAATTCACTTGCACGNTTTACAGTATCCTTACTAAAATACACGTAAAACATTGTATCGTTACGCTTTCTGAATATTGGCTTATTAGGTACTAAGGCAGCACCCATCAATATTCTTTTTTCTTCATCTACTTTTGCAAACTTTATTTCTTCTTTACTTAATGTTATCCATTCTTCTTCAATCGCTGGATTCTCNACTAAACTAACNGCTTCTATGCCTGTTANTTCATCATTTTCATCTAGTAATAATTCTATTATTTCCATATTATTTGTTTTTATCCGCCTACTGTTGCAGCGGAGATTATATTATTATTTAATTGTTGTGCAGTAGTTACATCTTGTGCTACTACAAATGCTTGTATTGGTTGCTGTTGGCCTAATGCTTGTGCAACTTGGTTAAATCCAGATTGACCTACTATGTTAAACTGTGGTGCTGTTGCTTGTGTTGGTGCGCCTGTAGATACACTAGGTGTTGTACCACCTCCACCACTTCCTGAAGGTTGAAATTTCTGTGAAGCAATAGCAGCTACTTGTGCTGCACCAGCAACACCCATTGCTACCATATTTGCAATTCTCAATACTTGTGGTGGTGAAAAATCTGTAGTTTCTGCTGCTGCCTTCATTATCGCTCTTGAAGTGTCTATCAACACAGTTGCTATAGCAATTGCTTTATTTAATTGAAATGCTCTTTTTGCATTCTTTTCATTGCTAGCTTCAAATGCATTTACTAGCTGTTGCATAGCATTTAATACATTTTGTTCTGTTTCTAATCTGTAATTATCTAAATCATCTTTATGTTTTTTTATTTGCTGTTCTGCTTTAGTAAATATATCTACCATTGCATCACCAACCCTTTCATTTTCAGCTATTATTTCATCTGCTAATGCTTTTTCATTTTCTAATCTTTTAAAGTGTATCTCTTGCTGAAAGTTTAATAATTCTTCATTGGCATCTACAAAAGCCTGAGTACCTTCTTTAAATTGATCTCTTTGCCTAGTTAGCCTTTCTACACCTAATTCTTCTTCAACATCTATTGCATCTCTTTCTAGTTGTAATCTTTTTATAATGTCATCTTCTAGTGATGCTGTAAATTCAGCTTCTGCTACTTTTCTTTCATCAATGCCATCTATAACACTTTGATCTAATTCTATTTTTTCTCTTAGTAGTGCATTTGCATTACTATCTTGTTCGCTTCTAAAACCTTCTATTTGTGCTAATACTGCTTGCTTTTCATTTTGCGCTTCTAATAGTGCTATATAGTTTTCTTGATTTTGGTTTAAATCATATTGTCGTTGAGCTTGCTCAATTTGTGTATTAACCATTTTAAGCATCTCTTTTTCTTGTAAATCTAAAACATCTTTTAAATCATTGTTTGCCTGTATTCTTTCATCAATAGTTTTAAATTCATTATCTCTAATCTGCCTTAATTGCTCTGCTTGTATGTCATACTTTTCAATTAAACCTTGTTGTTTTACAGCAGCTATTTCAGCTTGCTTGGCCATTTCTACATTTGCTTCTGCTTGGTTAATGGTTTCAATAACTGAATTAGCTACACTTTTTGTAAAATCTTTGATGGTTTCAACAGCTTCAGTAGCTGCGCCTTTCATCTTAGTGTAGCCATCTGACATTTGTTTGGTAGCAGCTTCTAAATCTTTTGTTAACGCTTCTGCTTCTTCTGTATCTCCTACAAAGTTGTTAAATGCTATTCGCATTTCAAGAAAACTCTTTTTTATGTAACCAGTAACCATTTCAAATTGACCTGTCATCTGATCAGTAAAGTTTTTCTTAAATGCTTTTACTCCATTAGAAATACTATTAATAAATGTGTCAAAAGTTGCAAACATAGAATCACTATCATCTTCAAACTTCTTTGCAAACTTTGAAAAACCTATTTTCATAGTTTCTATGCCTGTGTTAAAGAAATCAGTTACTTCTTGTGATGCACCTATAACTTCTTTCAAACCATTAAATGCTGCAATAGCCAAACCTATGCCTGCTGCTTTTAATGCTAAACCTACACTTTTAATACCACCAGCTAAACTCTTTGATGCCTTGTTCATATCCTCAAAACCTTTAGCCGCTTTATCTGTAGATGTTTTTACTTCATTCTTTAAATCTTTTATTTCAGATTGTAAGTTTTCTACTTGGCTAATTGCCTTATCTGTTTTAATATTTAACTCAATTATTTCTTGCCTTGCCATTTTCTAATTTTAATTGATTCAATCCTTCTCTAATACTTAATGCTACTTTATTAATACCCAATGCTATATTAATATGTTTATCATATAGCTTGTTTTCTTTACAAAATTCTAATGCTTCTAATATTATTTTCATACGTCATTTAATAATTCAAATTCTGTTTCTCCACTTTGTAGTTTAGTAGTCATTGAATTTATTTTATATAATCTTGTGCCTATTATTATTTTATCATCTAGTGTTAATTGTAATAATATCTTTAATGGTAATACTGCGCTAAACTTATACAATCGTGCTTTTTTGCTATATACGTCTGTAATGTAATCTTCATAGTTTACTTGAAACAAACTATTGTTATTGCCACCATAATCTGTTAAATTATATGTATCTATTTCACTTCCAAAGTTTAAATTAATACTTGGTGCTGTTGTTGCACTTCCTAATTCATTCGCGTGGTGTGGCATCCAATAACTTGTTATTGTGCTGTTTGTACCAGTTGCACATAAAGCTCCGTATGTTTCTGGCCTTGTTGTACCACTCAAAAAATTAATACCTGTACTGATGCCTGTTCTATAAACACCATAAAATACTAAAGGTTGACCAATACTTGGTTTCAAGTCATCATCTAAAAAACAACCTGTTTGAATATCAGTATTAGTTAATGCAGTTAAATCACTTAATCTACTGTAAAGCATATGCTCAAAAGGTGCTGTTACTTTATATGCGCCACCTTCTTTAAAATCAGATTTATATTCTATTTCACCATACTTCCTATTATTAGTATTTAAAAATGTTTGTGCTAGTATGCTTTTTGGTTCTACATATTCTAAATCTATTTCACTGTATGGTGTGGTTTTACTTATTGAATGCTCTGTATTTTTTACATATTCTGTAACATCGTGATTATCACCACCAGCAAAGAAATCATCTAGTTTTCTGACTACTATTTGATCATTGAAATCTACAAATGCAGTAAGGTTGAACATTCTAAACATACCATTTAAGAAATCTAACACTTTAATATCAGGTATCTGATCAAGTATTACTATTTCAGCATTTGTATTTATGCTGCTATCACTTGTAAAATTACCTGCAAAAGTATCATAAACTTGTGTGCTAGTATTATATACAAAGTGTTGGCAATCTATTTCAACATTAAAATTTAATAAACTTTCATTTGTTAATACTCTTGTAGCTAATTGAAATGCATCTGTAGGTGTTATTGGATTAACAGTACTAAAACCAAAACCAACACTAACAGATTTATTGCCTGAAACGTTTTCTAATGAAGCAACAATATTACCTGTAACTTTATTTATAATTTGTAGAGTATAGATTTTTGTAGTGTTGCCTACTGTTGGTTGTATTTCTGTTTCAAATGTAAAACCCTCTGGTTGTCCTCCTGTTTGATTGTCGTTAAAAGTATAAACACCACTTCCTGCTTTTGGGCCAAAAGGTGGAGAACCTGAACCAAAATGTGTACACGCTACAGAAGGCTCACCTGTACAACTAAATGCGTGATTGTCTACAATGATATTACTAGGTGATACCATCTTACCCTTATCCCTATGCAACCACATATATAAATTATTCATTGTGGTACTATCAAAAAATTCACTAGTTTTAAATGTTAATGAATACTTTTCTTCAATAGCTTTTATAATGTTTTTAATTAATAATGCAGGCTTTAAATCTTCAGGCAATACTCCTCTTTGATTGTGGTGCTGTGAAGCTGTACTAATATTTAAACCACTACCTGTGTTACTTGTAGCATCATATATGTACTGCTGACTATGTGCTATTAATGGATATATAATACCGTCATTATATGCTACAGAATTAATAGTAAAATTAATACCATTTTCTAAACCATTTTTTACACCTGCATCGCCTACAGTGTGGTTAAAGTTTGCTAACCAATCTAATGCTGTTAAACTATCTTCACCTATTAAATCATTAAGTGTAATTGTATTACCAAAGAATGTAACCTTGTATAATGATGGTACATTATTGCGCATTGTAACACTTTCTAATCTAATCTTACCTTCTTTAAATGCAAAGTGATTTAATTCTATTCTTGCATTTGCTAGTAGTTGATTATCAAAACCTTCTACATCTGGATTATACCAATACTTAAATATTTTATTATTTGTTTTGCTCGCAGGTAAATTAAATGTTTGACTAAAATCAGTAAATACTTTATCTATGCTTTTTACGTCTTGTATTACTTGTGTTAAGGTAATTAAATCTTCTTCCATCATATCTACACTTACATAATCTTGTGCAGTTGTTGTGAATCGTAATTGTGGTTGTATGTATAATGTAATTTTTTGCATTATCTAATATTGTTGACAAAATCAAATGCCTTTTCAAAGTTCATTGTATAGTTTATTAATCTATCATTTAAACCTGTTTTATATGTAAAGTTGCTATCTGTAATGCATACGGGGTAAATTACATTCTGGTCATCCGTTAGCCACATATATTCACTTACCATTAACTCCTCAAAATAGACGTTGGTTCTTTCATCTACAAAACCACTATTTAATGTGATTGATTCTGTGCCATTTGCATTGTGTACTTTCTTTGCGTGTGCTGTAGTGCTGTATGAATTAAATGTAATTGTTTCTTGGCAATCTTGGCCTTCTTCTTCAGGTGGGTCAAGTGAAACACTTCTAGCTTTAAATATACTTCTATTAAATTTTTCGTTTCTTGTTTCTAATGTTTCAACTGATTTTTTAAAGAAGAATAAATCTTGTAAAGCTCCCCACCTATTTAAGAAAGTAATTTTTTGTACTGGGTATTTACATTCTTCTATAGGATTTAATATTACGTCTGTTCTACCACCTGCTATAATAACTGCTTTTGTTATCGTGTAACCAAGTGAAGCAGTATTAAAACTAGCATATCCAATCTTCTGATTTTGGTTTCCATTGTCTGTAAAAGTTATTGTTTGTCGTAATGTGTCTTCACTATCTTTAAATTCTACACTTGTAACTAATTCTTTGTTTACTGGAATGTTTATGAAACTGCCTAAATTATATTCAAAATAATNTGCNCTCAACATATGCTTAGGTTCTGTTGTATAGTTTACACCTTCTTTGAATTTGTTAAATCCTTCTTGTGCTAGGTAAGTTGTTGAGGTTGCAGAACCTATTATAGTTCCGTTTGATTGTCTTGCGCTAGTAACTACATCAACCCAAATAGATTGTGTTAATACTGAATTGTTAAGTGTGCCATCATATGTTTGTATGATGTGGTCATTTACTAACTCACTAATTTCAAATGTTACACTAGTTTCATTGGGCAGTGGTTTTTTCTTAAATGTNAATGTTGCATACAAATCATCACATATTTGTGTTGAACCACTTACTCCACCGTGTACTGTTACAACTGCCTGAAAGTAATTTAATAGTGCAATATCACTTCCTGTTACTTGTGGTGTTCTAATGAAAAATGGTGAACGTGTTCTTATTATTGTACTCATATCTTAAAATTATCTTCTATGTATCCTGCTACTATTTCATCACCATATAAATCTAAACCTCTTTCAAATGGTTTGGTAAAAAACATTGTAGCTCTAATTCCTTTTTTGTATATGCTTCTTGCTATTAAATAGTTTAGTGATTTTCTATTAATAAATCTGCCTTGCTCATCTCTTGGTGCAATACCTTTTTTTACTGTCCATTTATCAAACACTCTACTAGGTGGCATTTTGCTTGTATATCTAAATGGTGATTTACTGCTTTCTGAATAAGTAGATTTAGCACCCCTTACACCTTGATCTTGATACACACCATATTCTTCACTTTCAAACTTTACTTTACTGCCTTGTATTTTATAGCCTAAACTTTGATATAGCTTACCACTTGCCTTTTGGCCTTTTCGTGTAAGGTTAGCACGTGATTGCTGTATAACATACTTAGCGTACTTTTCTAATGCTTCTTCAAACTTTCCCATTAGCAGTAAGTCATTTCAGTTGTTGTACCTATATCAAACGTAACTGCCCAGCCTGCAAGCATATTGTCAAACCTTTCTGTAAATGGTTCACAAGTTGCAGGATTAATTAACTCAAACCCGTTTCTATATGTATCACTCTTTTGTAATACTCGCATTACTCTAGTTGCTAGTGCTAGTTGTGTGTTTAATATATCTTGCCTGTTGTCATTGCCTAAAAAATAATCACGTATTTGCTCATTGCTAATATCTACAACATCCATTAGAAAGATTGTCATATTATGCACTACATTATTATCTTGTATTGTAGCACTATTTACTGTAATGTGGCAAAGTGGATATAAACTCTGTTTTTTTAAATCTACATCTGCAATATCACCAAAGGTTACTTCGTGGTTAAATGGTTCTGCTTTGACTACGTCTCTAATTGTATCTATAACTTTGTAAAAACTTTTCATATTGATTTTATATATAATGGTGCGTGTTTGCCTAAATCTTCTTCAATAAATTCATCCAACCAATCTATTGATTCATCAAAATCTGCATCCTCATCTAACATTAACAACTGTAAACATTTCCAATAATTGTAAACTGCTCTAATTGGTTTGCTACTTGTTACACCCATAAATGCATCTTCAAAACCATCAGCTAGAATAACATATTCGTGTTTATCTACTAGTTCTTGTTCCATTAGCTTTTCTAATATTTGCTCTCGTTTCATTTCTTTTTAAACATCTGCTGCTGTAAATCAGCTTTATCTTTTTCAAAGGCTAGATACTGCAAACAAGTATGTAGCTTTAGTTGTGTAACTTCATCAAACCTCCTAACATCACCTTGCGCCAATCCATAGATTGACTGATACCAAGACCACTTTTCATTAAATCCAGTTTCTGCTGTTGCAATTTGTCTGGTGTCTGATTTTGTAAATAGTTCAGTATACAGTTCAATAATTCTTTCTTTAAATTCCAAAAAAAAACTAATGCACTAAATACAATGTCAAGTGTTACTTCTTTCATATCATATTTATCTGCGCTTTCATAATCATCTATTAAATACTTTTCTTTTCTACTGTATTTAATTGGCCTATATAAAACATTGATAGCTTTATGCATTGTTTGCCATTCTGGTAAGTATGTGTCTAAATCTATGTATTCACCAAAGCTCATATCATCAAGTTTAGGTATAAAACCAAACACAACACCATTGTATTGAAATCTATCTTTAAATTTTGGTTCTAATAAAAACAGTTTATTAATATCTTCTACAATAGTATCAATATCATTTGCTTTGATATTTAATACTTGCTTTAATGGTATGTTACAAAAGATTTCTATCATCTTCTGCTTTAAAAAATTATCATCTTCATTATTATCACTAATCTTTAACCACTTCTGGTATTGTGCTAGTGTTATTTCACTTAATGATTCAGGTATGTTAATTGTAACTTTCATATATATATAATGTAGAAAAAAGTGTAAAGTGTTATGTACAAATTTTATATTTCTTTTTTTTATCTTATCTTTTCTTATCTTAATGCTTTATCAATGCTTAAGCAATGCTTAATAAATGTAGTATTCTCCACCACTTTGTAACTGATAACTAACTGCATAACGCAACGCATCTAATGCGTGATTGTAGTTATCTACTGGTGTCTGGCTTTTACGTTCTAGCCATACATAGTTATTAAGTTCTTTGATTAAATCAGTACTATCACTATCTATTACTAAATCATAATCCTGAATCATACTAATGCCATATGTTACACTACCTTGACCTTTAATAGCTGGCACTATATTACAATGTCTGCTTAACTCATTTATTAATCTAGGTTCTGCACTATCACCAACAATTAAATCATTGCCTGCATACTTTACATTTAAGTTTGCTAATTCACTTGTAGTTAGTTTAGCTTGATAGAAACACAGCTTAACATAAATTATTTTATTCTCTTTATCTATGCTTGTTTTAACCAATGTGCTAGGATCATTACTAAATCCATAATCTTGGCCATAAACAACTTTATTAATATACTTAAATTCACCAATTGACCAATTAGAATATATAACACCTTCTGCTTTATCTAGCCACGCACCCTGTATAGTATGCTTAAATCTTTCTGGTCTTCTTTGCTTCATACTTTCAATTTGCTGTATGTAGCTTGTACTTAAATTATCTTTGTTGTCTAGATATGTTGTGTGTATGTATGTGGTATCATCTTTTGTTATGTTGCTTCCCGCTTGTACACCTCTACCTTCATACCAACGTTGATAAATAAAATGTTCTTTAGTTGTTGGATTTAATATTAGTATAATTCTATTTTCTTGTGCTTTATTACGTACACTTAAATCTATCTTATCAAATGTATCTTCATCTACTAATTCTTCTGCTTCATCCATTACCCAAGTAGTAATGCCTTGCAATGATTTAAGGTTTGCTGTCTGGTCTCCTGATGAGGTTTTAATACCTCTGAATATTATCTTACTGCCATTGCCTTTGTTAATGATCTCATCTTTATTTATTGTAAAATCATTTAGCTTGTTAAGCAATTCAATCTTTTCTATAAATTCTGGTATGATTGATATAGATGCAGAACGCAATGTAAAACGTGTAAACAGTATGGTGTGGCCTGCTTGATATGTTAGCAGTAGTAATATAGTATTTATTGCAAATGATTTGCCTGAACCTCTACCGCCTGTAATAATAAAATAACGTGCTTTAGATTCATTAAATACTAGATACTTATTGTGTAGCTTTAATTCCTGCAATTAGTTTTCTAAAATCGTGGTTAACTTGTTCTGTGGTGTGCATATCTACTGTATCTTTTAACTTGCCATATACATTATCCATAATAGAATTAAATGCAGCTACATCTTGCTTTTCAATTGCTTTTGTAAGTATAGCTTGCACCATTCTGTATTCATTGGATTGCCATACATCATTGCCTTGATCATCTTTTACCTGCACCATCATATCAAGCATTTCACGAATTATTGTGCTTCTATTTTTAGTGCCTTTCTTTTTGCCTGATGGATTACCACTTTGGCCTTTAGTCCATTGATGTTTTTCTATATGTTCTTTGCTCATTTTGTGCTGTATTTGTGCTGCATTTAATATCTTCTTCGTATTCATTTAGATACTCTCTTAACTTATCTTCAGCTTCCTTTTTCAATTTGTGTTTCTTGTTCGTATTCATACTCATTAAATAGTTTTCTCATTGTGTCTACTAGTTCTTTTACACAACTACCACAAGTGCTCATTTCTCTATGTTGATTGAATATTCTATTATGTATTTTTAATAGTGCTGATTGTTCTGTAGGGCCTAATTTATTGTTAATGTGTTTAAATATATCTTTAAGTGTTTCATATTCTTCTGCGTTTAAGCATTCTATTTTTTTGTAAGGAAATAGTTTATTTAGTTTTTCTTTTCTTGCCTCACAACCGCAATCCATTCCTAGCTTATCAAATATGTAATCTACACCAGCTTTGATGCCTGTTGCTTTTGTTATCTTTTCAATTGAGTCCCCCAACCCTTTTAATTTACTTTTCATATAATTTCTTTTTAATATTCTTCTTTGCTCTTTTAATAGTATTGTATACTGTTACGTGTCCTAATCTGGTTTCCTTTGCCAACTTCCTAATACTGTTGAATTGCTTAACATACAACGTAAATAGTTTACGGTCAAACCAATACATTCCATTTAGTATATCTAGCACCTTATTGTTAAATTCTTCTATTTCAAATTCTTGTTCTTCTACTATGTTTTTTATTACTGCGTTTTCATCTTTGGGTATCCTGTTTTCTTTGTTTGCAGTTTCTTGTATTATTCTTTTTATTGTTCTTTTAATAATTCCAAAGTGTGGTTTGTTGTTTATTATTAATTGTTGTGTTTCTAGTTTACCCTCGTGTACTTGCTCATATAATCTAATGTACATTTCTTGTACTATATCTTGTACAACTTTCTTATCTTTCTTATATAATAAATTATTTGCAATTTCACAAAAATCATTGTGGTAAAGTGCAAGGTGTTCCAATATATTATTTAGCTCTACCTTC
>FUFK010045444.1_pt1 | contig 13757 bp, 13 predicted proteins | sample 1021851 | NCBI WGS metagenome assembly FUFK01 (sample SAMEA51879418, study PRJEB19060) | metagenome | reverse complement strand
TTCAATTTCATCTATTGCTTTATTTATTAATACAGAACGATTACCTTTGTTTGAACCTATTGATAAATAAACTTTACTCATAATTCTTATATGAATTCCAAAAAAATTACTCTAGCAAATAATATATATTTAATTCTTGCGGGATTATTTATTACTTCACTAGTTGCATCAAATTTAATATTTACNAAAATATTTTATTGGTATCCATTCNATATTAATTTATTAGGTGTAAAACTTTTTGAGTTATCAGTTGGTATTTTACCCTATCCTCTTACATTTCTAATTACAGACTTAATATCTGAGATTTATGGAAGGAAGAAAGCAGACCAAGTTGTAATAACTGGAATATTTGCATCAATTTTTTCAATTATTCTAATATTTGTGTCTAGCCAAGTTCCAGCAATAGATGCTTCACCAATTGATGATGCAACTTTTAACAGTGTTTTTCTTAATGCTCCACTAGCAGTATTGGCATCCATGTTAACATACTTATTCGCTCAATTTATAGATATAAGAATTTACCATTTTTGGAAAAAGCTTACAAAAGGAAAACACCTTTGGTTAAGGAATAACTTTTCAACTTTTACATCGCAATTTGTTGACACATTTACAATTGTATCATTACTTATTCTTTTTGGAATTCTACCAGAAGATAAATTTTTAGTTCTAGTTATTTCTGGATTCTTATTTAAAGTTATTGTTGCATTGTTAGATACACCCCTTTTATATCTTTTCGTATGGATTTTTAGAAAGAAATTCAACTTAAAAGTCGGCGAAGAAATTAAACTTAGTTAGGTTGGAATCAAAAAGAATTAATAAGTACCTAAGTGAGGTTGGATTCTGTTCAAGAAGAAAAGCTGATGATTATGTCTCTCTTGGTAGAGTTTATATTAATGGTAAAGTTGCAGAGTTAGGATCTAAAGTAAATATAGATGATGAGATTAAAGTTGATGGTGAAATAATTCAAGATACTAACAAAAAAAGAGTCTATATAGCATTCAATAAACCTGTTGGAATTGAATGTACGGGAAACCCAAAAGTTAAAGATAATATCATTGATTTTATTAATCACAGAGAGAGACTTTTTACAATTGGAAGAATAGATAAACAAAGTGAAGGTCTTATTCTACTTACAAATAATGGTGACATTGTGAATAATGTTTTAAGGGCAGAAAATAAGAAGGAAAAAGAATACATGGTGTGGGTGAACAAAAATATAACACAAGATTTTATTGAAAAGATGAGAAAGGGTGTAAGGATCATGGGTAAAATGACAAAAAGGTGTTATGTAAAGAAGATTAATGATAATAGATTTCAAATTATTTTAACTCAAGGAATGAACAGGCAGATCAGAAGAATGTGCGAAGTTATGGGATACAGAGTAACTAAATTAAAAAGAATTAGAATNATGANTATTCATTTAGATATTAATGTNGGGGAGTACAGAANTTTGANAGAAGAAGAGGTAAAACAGTTATTTAATTAATAGTTAGATCAATTAAAAACCCTTCATTAGATCTAACATTAAATACACTTGAGTCTTCAAAAATTAAATATTGTCCNTTAATTCCAATTAATTTNCCATTTATTTCATCAGACTTTTTAAGNCTGACAGACTTTACTGAGTCAATTGAATTATCTATTCTATAATTAAATTTAATTACCTCAGTATCTATCAAAAAGTAATCTTTAAAATCATCGCCTAGGAATTTAAGCGCTTCATCTTTATCATTTATTAAATTTGAATCATTAATTTGACTCGTTAGCATTTTACGCCAATTTGTTTTATCAGAAAATTTCTGTTTTAATTTAATCTCAGCTATTCCTGCCAAATATCGGTTAGGAACTTTAATTAATTCAATAGCTTCAACGGCTCCTTGATCAATCCATCTTGTAGTTTTATTGTTTGATCTTGTTACACCAACTTTTGTTTCACTAGTTTTTGATAGATAAACAATATGATCTTGAATTTGAATTTTTTTCTCATATTCAAGGTCTCTGTCTTCAATTTCCAAGTGAGCTTTGCTTAACTCAGGTTTCATTACCCAATCACCAGACATTGGAGACTCAAAAAAGCATTTTTTACAAAAACCATTTGCAAAAATTTNAATATTTTCAGAGCACGANAGACAACAATAACCTGTCTTTTTTAAATTGATATTTTTACCTATNAACTGATTAAGAAATAAAAGATCATTTTCNAAATCTAGNATATATCNAATAGGATCATCATGTATTGAAATCATTTTTTTTATTACTCCTGAAAACATAATTTTTTGTTTACTATTTTTATGCTAAATATATGTAATCCATGCCAATTCCAATTTTTAATTCTGTTGCATCCTTTTTTTTAAAAAGAAGGATAAGTCAAATAGAATTATTTAAAGACTATCCGATAGAAGTACAACAGGAGGTTCTAAGAAAACTTGTTGTTTACTCTATTGATACTGAAATTGGAAAAAAAAATGATTTTAAAACAATAGCATCTTATGATGATTTTAAAAAAAGAGTTCCAATTGTATCATATGAAGATATATACGCTGATATTGAGAGGAATAGAAAAGGTGAGCAAAACATATTTTGGAGAACTTCTATAAAATGGTTTGCAAAATCTAGTGGAACTACTAACGCTAAAAGTAAATTTATCCCAATAAGTTTTGAGTCTTTGGAGGATTGTCATTACAAAGCTGGAAAAGATATGTTATCATTATACTTTAATAATAATATAAATTCACAATTACTAGCAGGAAAATGTCTAAGACTAGGAGGATCAAAGGATATCTATGAAAATAATAGTAGCTATTATGGTGATCTATCTGCTATTATAATTGATAATTTACCCTTTTGGGCTGAACTAAGCAGTACGCCTAGTTCAAAAGTTTCATTAATTCCAGAGTGGGAACAAAAAGTTGAAGCAATAATAAATGAATCTTTAAGTCAAAAAGTGACAAGCTTTGCAGGTGTTCCTTCTTGGATGTTGTCGTTACTTCAAAAAGTAATTGAAAAAACTGGAAGAAACAACGTTATTGATATTTGGAATGATTGTGAAGTTTATTTCCATGGNGGAGTAAGTTTCGAGCCATACAAAAACCTCTACAAAAAATTATTTCCATCAAAAAATTTCAAATATTTTGAAATTTATAATGCCTCTGAAGGATTTTTTGCTATTCAAGATCAGAATGAATCAAGTGAATTACTACTTATGTTAGACTACGGTATTTTCTACGAATTTTATCCAGCTAACGGGTCAGAGCAAGAAATTGTTTCATTAGCTGATGTTAAGCTGAATGTAAATTATGCAATGGTAATAACAACAAATTCTGGTCTTTGGAGGTATAAAATAGGTGATACAGTAAAGTTCACTTGCTTGAATCCATACAGGATTAAGATAACAGGAAGGACAAAACATTTTATAAATGTTTTTGGTGAAGAGCTTGTTATTGAGAATGCAGAAAATGCCTTATCACTAACTTCTGAGTTGACAAAATCTTCAATATCTGACTACACAGTAGGCCCAATTTTTATGGGTAGCAAAACTAAAGGCTCTCACGAGTGGTTAATTGAGTTTGATAAACAACCTGATGACCTAAATAAATTTATGGAAATACTTGATCTAAATCTTCAAAGCCTGAATTCTGATTATGAAGCAAAGAGATATAAAAGTTCAACACTTGAGCTACCAAAACTAATTGTTGCAAGAAAGAATCTATTTTATGATTGGCTTTCATCTAAGAATAAGCTTGGAGGACAGAATAAAATTCCAAGGTTATCAAATTCAAGAGAGTTTATTGAAGAATTAATTTCAATGAATTAGGAAACTGCTTTTAAGTAGGATAGATCAATTTTTTGAAGCTTTTCATCTGCATACAGCTTTGTGATTTTTAATTCATTCTCTCCGGAACTTGGTAAATTAAACATAGCATCATTTAAAATTGCTTCACATAGCGTTCTTAATCCTCTAGCACCTAACTTAAACTCATATGCCTTGTCTACAATGTATTCAATTGCACCTGGAGTAATTGAAAAGTTAATATCATCCATTTCAAAAAGCCTAGTATATTGCTTTATCAAGGCATTTTTTGGAACTGTCATAATATCTCTTAAAGCATCTTTGGTTAAGGGGTTTAAGTGACACATAACAGGTAANCTTCCAATGATTTCAGGAATTAGTCCATATGATCTTATATCATGTGGATTTATATATCTTAAAACATTCTCTTCATTTTCATTAATAACTTTTTCATTTGCAGGTTTAAATCCAATAGATTGAAGATTTAATCTAGTTCTAATTATATTTTCAATTCCATCAAAAGCGCCTCCTGCAATAAAAAGAATGTTAGATGTGTCAATCTCTATAAATTTTTGATCTGGATGCTTTCTTCCTCCTTTAGGTGGAACATTTACAATGGTTCCTTCAAGTAATTTAAGTAAAGCCTGTTGAACTCCTTCACCTGAGACATCTCTAGTGATAGATGGATTATCACTTTTTCTTGCAATCTTATCGATTTCGTCTATAAAAACAATTCCATTTTGAGCTTTGTCTACATCAAAATCAGCAGCCTGAAGAAGTTTACTTAAAATACTTTCAACATCTTCACCAACATAGCCAGCTTCAGTAAGAACTGTAGCATCAACAATTGCAATAGGTACATTTAAAAATTTTGAAATAGTTTGAGCTAATAGAGTTTTACCAGTACCTGTGGGTCCAACCAGAATTAAATTACTTTTTTGTATTTCAATTTCTTCTTGTAAATTTTTTTGATTAATTCTCTTATAATGGTTATAAACTGCTACTGATAAGGTTTTTTTTGCATCTTCTTGACCAATTACGTGAAGATCCAGGAAGTTTTTAATTTCCACAGGAGGTTTTAGCTCAACAGCAAAATCAGATGAATCTTTACTAGATTCATCATCTTTAAGAATCATATCTGCTTGAGATATACATATATCACAAATATGAGCATCTAAACCAGCTATTAATAATTTTGTTTGAGATTTTGATCTACCACAAAAAGAACATAAGATTTCTTCTTCACTCATGTTATTTGTTTAATACTTCATCAACCATACCATATTTATGAGCTTCATCTGCTTTCATCCAATAATCTCTATCACTATCTGCATTTACCTTTTTGAAAGTTTGGCCAGTATGTTTTGAAATAATCTTATATAGTTCGTCTTTAAGCTTGAGAATTTCCCTTGCTGTAATTTCAATATCAGCTGCTTGACCAGAAACTCCACCTAAAGGCTGGTGTATCATAACTCTTGAGTGTTTTAGTGCAGATCTTTTTCCCTTCTTTCCTGCGCATAGAAGAACTGCAGCCATAGATGCAGCACATCCGGTACAAATTGTAGCAACATCTGGCTTTATGTATTGCATTGTATCATATATTCCAAGGCCAGCATAAACTCCACCACCAGGAGAGTTGATATACATTTGAATATCTCTTGATGAATCTGTACTCTGCAAAAAAAGTAATTGAGCCTGAATGACGTTAGCAACGCTATCTGTAATAGCAGTTCCTAAAAACATAATTCTATCCATCATTAATCTTGAAAAAACATCCATCTGTGCTACATTTAATTGTCTCTCTTCAATAATATAGGGAGTCATACTGCTTATAATCTTATCATAATAAGTAGAGCTAACACCATGATGTTTTGTAGCATATTTCTTAAATTCTTTTGAATAATCCATCTAATAAATTTTAAACTCAAAATTAATCAAATACACATCTAAATAAAAAAATATACCAATTATTTACCTTATTGACAATCGATAAATACTTATGGAACTTTATTAAAGATTATAAGGTATAATATATTTTGCTAAATTTGCTTTCTAAAATTAGTAACCTGGGTCGTGAACCCAAAACATTAAAATTATGGCAGTAAAAATTAGATTACAAAGACACGGAAAAAAGGGTAAACCTTTTTATTGGATAGTAGCAGCAGATGCTAGATCTAAAAGAGATGGTAAATACTTAGAAAAAATAGGTACTTATGACCCTAATACATCCCCAGCAACAATTGACTTGAATTTTGATTCTGCAATTTCTTGGTTAGGAAAAGGTGCACAACCTACAAATACTGCTAAGGCGATATTATCTTACTCTGGTGTTCTTCTAAAAAAACATCTCGATGAAGGTGTAAAGAAAGGTGCTTTCACAGAAGCTGAAGCAAAGAAAAGATTTGATAAGTGGATGAAAGAAAAGAGTGCAAAAATTCAAAAGAAAATTGAAGATGTTAATGCCGCACTTGAATCAAATAAAAAAGAGGCTAGAGAAAGGGAAGAGGAGTACAGAAAGAAAAAATTAGAAGAATCAAAAGCTAAGGAGGAGGCTAAAGCTAAGGAGGAAGCTCCTGCTGAAGAGGCTCCTGCTGATGAAGCTCCTGCTGAAGAGGCTCCTGCTGATGAAGCTCCTGCTGATGATGATAAATAATTAGTAGATATGGAGTCTAATCATGTTAAAATTGGAACTGTAGTTTCAAAGCATGGTTTTAAGGGATCTATAAAAGTCAATCTTTTTTCGATAAAATTTAAGAGAGTCCCAGATATTGATTTCATTTTTATTGATATTGATAACTGCTTCATTCCTTTCAAAGTTGATAATTTAAGTTTTTCTAATGATAAGTGTGTTATTCTTAAGTTACAAGAGATCAATTCAGATAATGAAGCATCAGAGGTTATTTCGAAGAGTGTCTATTTAGATAAAAAATATTCTAAATCTATAGATAAAGAAGATTTTCTTTATGATGAGTTTTTAAATTTTCTTGTTTATAAAGATTCAAAAAAGATTGGTAAGATTGTTAATGTTATTAGTTCGCTACCACAGCCAGTTTTTGAGATACTTATTAACGATAAAAAATTTATGGTGCCTATTCATAATGACTTTATTGAAAAAATAGATAGAGAAAACCAGTGTATCTTCTTAGTTATACCAGATGGACTTTTAGAAATTATATAATTGATTATTTAATTCATATTTTTGTATAATAAGTTCCAAATAATGAGTCAAAATTTCAACTCTCCTGACTTTTATAATATCGATGAGCTTCTCACTGAAGAGCATAAACTTATAAGAGAATCAACTAGACAATGGGTCTCTAAGTCTGTTAGTCCAATTATTGAAGAATATGCTCAAAAAGCGAAGTTTCCAGATCACCTTATTAAAGAACTTGCAGAGATAGGTGCTTTTGGACCATATATTCCTGAAAAATATGGTGGTGCTGGACTTGATCAAATAAGCTATGGAATTATGATGCAGGAAATTGAAAGAGGAGACAGTGGTATAAGGTCTACTGCATCAGTTCAGTCTTCATTGGTTATGTATCCAATTTGGAAATTTGGATCTGATGAACAAAAAGAAAAATACCTACCTAAACTCGCAAAGGGTAAGATTATGGGATGCTTTGGTTTAACTGAACCAGATCATGGTTCAAATCCTGGCGGTATGATATCTAATTTTAAGAGCGATGGTGATTATGTCATTCTAAATGGTTCAAAAATGTGGATTTCAAATTCTCCATTTGCAGATATTGCTGTTGTTTGGGCCAAAGATGAGAATAAAAGGATTCATGGTATTATAGTTGAAAGAGGTATGGGTGGATTTACTACTCCAGAAACTCATAATAAATGGTCACTCAGAGCATCCTCAACAGGAGAATTAATATTTGATAATGTTAGGGTTCCAAAAAAGAATATTTTACCTGGAAAGTCTGGACTAGGAGCCCCACTAATGTGTTTAGACTCAGCTAGGTATGGTATTTCTTGGGGAGCAATTGGTGTTGCCATGGATTGTTACAGTACTGCTTTAAAATACTCTTTAGAAAGAATTCAATTTGGTAAACCTATTGCAGCAAAACAACTTCAACAAAAAAAACTCGCAGAAATGTTGACCGAGATTACAAAAGCTCAGCTTTTATCATGGAAACTTGGTAGGCTTAAAAACGAAGATAGGGCAACTTCTGCTCAGATTTCTCTTGCAAAAAGAAATAATGTTGACATGGCAATGAATATCGCTCGTGATGCAAGACAAATTTTAGGAGGTATGGGTATAACTGGAGATTTTAGTATAATGAGACATATGATGAACCTTGAATCTGTCATAACCTATGAGGGTACTCACGATATTCATCTGTTAATTCTTGGTAATGAAATCACTGGGCATAATGCCTTCTAAAAATCAAAAACAAAACCTATACTTGGTATTATTGAGTTCCTATTATCACTCTCAACTTCTATTAAATTCCTGGGAAGTATTACATTTTGATTATTATCTCTCTCAAGACCATATTCTGGTGGAATTGGAATCTCATTAAGTAATAGATTCTCAATATCAATATAAAAATTCATAGATGTTGTTTTAAAGTTCCATCTCTTATCAATCCTTACGTCAAGTTTAAGAAATGAATCCAGATAATAGTAACCAAGCTGAGAATAATCAAAAACTATTTCGGGATAAGATTGACTACTTAATTTATTGTTAATTGGAGCGTAGGGTGTTTTATCTGTAAATCTTAGTTTTGAACTAATCTCCCAATTTTTTTTTAATTTATAACCACCAGTGAATGAAATTAAATTTCTATTATCCCACACTGATGGAAGGAAAACTTCATCAAATCCAGAAAATTTACTGTAGAAAAATGTATAGGATAAGATCCCATAGAAATTATTTTTTAGCTTTTGTTGATATAAAAACTCAATTCCATATGACTTTCCTCTACCTGAGGTAGATACATCCTCATTACCTAAAACTTCAAAGTCACCTCCCTTATTTGCAAGTGACACCATATCATTAACAGACACAGGATAATTATAGTATTTTTTATTAAATGCTTCTAAAGAAAATCTAGAGGAATCTGTATTATTATACTCTATTCCAAAAACAAGATGATCACTTCTTGTGTACTCAGAATCATTATTTATAAAATTATTACTTAAGTTCTTAAATCCAAGTGATGTATATGTTGGTATCTTAAAATATCTTCCTGATGTTAAATTAACTTTCCATTTATCATCTTCAGAAATTGACCATGATAAGGCAATACGAGGTGATAAATTTTCAAAAAAATTATTATTTAATGTAAAATTATCTTGATCAACCCTTATTCCAAGCGAAACTCCCAATTTATCATCAAAAAACATTTTACTGGACTTTATAAAAAAACCATATTTAATTAAATCAATAGAAGTTTCATAGTCTATTTCAAAGAATGGATATAAAGTATTATTTAAGTATTTTGAATATTGAATATTACCCCCAACTGAAAATTTAAAATCAATAAAATTTTGACTACTTATGAATCTTAATTTTGTTTCTTCTTCTGATGAANTATTTGAATAAACTTTATCTGTTTTATTAACGTTGTCTTGGAATCTTTCAAAATCATTTTTAAGTCTGTTGCTACTTAATGAAATATTGAAAAAACCATTATTTTGTTTATATATTCTTTTCCATGAAATACCAAACGTACTTGTATTTTGATTAATTATCGGTATTTGTTCGATTGTTGATTGATTCTCAAAACTATACTCATCTGGTTCATTTACAGTTAACTTATCAATTGAGCCAATTCCTATAAAATTTAAAAAATTATGGTCATCTATTCTGTGGCTTATCTTCATTTGATAATCCCAATAATCAGGAAGGAAAGAAAATCCAAAGGCTTTAAATATAAATTGTAAATAGCTTCTTCTCAAGGAGAATATGTATGAAGTTTTTTCATTAAGAGGTCCTTCAAATGTTATTCCTGCTTCACTTGATCCAAAACGAAAATTACCTGAAAATCTTTCAGTATTTGGGTTCTTTTGAGTAAATGATAAGACCCCTGACAAAGCATTATCATATTCTGCTCCAAAAGAAGATGTCGATAGAGTTACGTCTTTAATAAAAGAGATATTCACTAATCCAACTGGACCACCTGAGCTACCCTGAGTAGAAAAATGATTAATATTTGGTATCTCAATTCCATCAAGATAATATACTGTTTCGTTTGGACCTCCACCCCTTATTATTATATCATTTCTAAAACCTCCAACAGATGGAGATATACCTGGTAGACTTTGAATTACTCTTGTTATATCATTATTACCTCCAGGATACGTTTCAATTTCAACAGCAGAAAATGTTTGAGTAGATAAAGGTGTCTCAATAGATGTTTTAAATGGGGATTCCATCAATATAACTTCATCAAGTAATTCATTCGTAGGGCTTAATGTGTAATCCAAACTCTGGTTTCCTACTGATTTAACGATTACATTAAATTTAGTTTGTGATTTAAAACCGATAAATCTAACTGTTACATTATAACTTGTTGTAGGCAAATCTGGAATTTGGAAGTAACCATTTTCATCTGTAACAGTATAAAAATTCGAATTTTCAACGATAACCGTTGCACCTTCTAATGGGAGCCCTGATTCGCTATCTGTAACCTTACCATTTATAGATCCAATATTTTGTGAATAAAGACCTACATGTAGGATTAAAAACAAATAAAAAAAATATTTGGCCATTAATTAAGAGTTAAGAGCTTTTAAACAATAATCCATACATTTTTTTACCTCTTTAACTCTGTTTGATCCTTCTGGAATTCTATATTCAAGCTCTATTGTAGCTGAAAATTTATAGGAATTATCTCTCATTAATTTTAATACTTCAATGATTGGAGTATCTCCGTTTCCCCATATCTGATTATCACTTGCCAATAGATTTGCACTTTTACCGAACTGTCTGTCTTTCAAATGAAGACTACAAATTCTTTTATTATTTTTTTTTATAAATTCTAGCAAAGCTTCTTTTGTATTATAACCTCCAACATTAATGTAATGTCCAATATCTAAGTTTATATAATTTTTTTTTGAAGAATTCAATGCATAATCCCATGCAGTATCTGTAGCCTTGACATTCGATCCGAAATTATTACTATGAGTGTGATAACCAACATTAACATTATATTTTTCAGCATAAAAATTAACTCTTTCAACACTTTCATCATTCATAAGCTCATTGGTTAGAAAATCGGCACCAAGATTCTTTGTTACTTTCATAGCATACTCAATTTCTTCATCACTATTATTTTTACTGATACAATTAGATTTAAAAGCAAAAATATTTATGCCGTTATCTTTAAAAAATTTTTTTGCGTCTCTAAACAATTTCATAGANACATTAGCTCTCCAATCTGNTATTAGTCTNTTAGACTTTGGCATTCCCAAAGAACTCTCTANATGGTTTCCCATTAGTTCAATATTGTCGGTTCCANGAATCAATACAGTTTTGAATTATTACATTCATATTTTCAGAACGTGGGTTGAATGAATATGTTATAACTGATATATCAACTCCATTTATATTTTTAATTATTGGAGCAAAGTTATAGTTAAAAGCTCCAAGGGTAATTAATGAAGATTTTTTTAAAAAGTTTCTTCTTGAATTCATAGTAGCTATAATATTTTATATTTAAAGTTAAAATAAAATGTTTATTTCATTTGACTTTAAAATTAAAGTATTAGTTAAATAGATGTAATGTAGNTTTAATATGATTANAGGTGTAATATTTGATATGGATGGNACAATTGTTGATAGTTTACCCTACCACTATGAATCATGGCGAATATTTTTTGAAGAAAACAAAGTTGAAGATTTTTCTGAAAAACTCAAAAAGTATAAGGGAGGGGGTACACTTGATTTAATGAAAGCTGTTTATGGGGATATTTATTCAATAAATGAGTTAAAAAAAATGAGTGATGATAAAGAAATTATCTTCAGAAAAATTTACAAAGGAAATATTAAGCCAATTGATGGGTTTCTAGAATTCATTTTAAACCTAAAATCAAAAAACATTTTAGTGGGACTTGCTAGTAATGCTATTAGAAAAAATGTGAATCTTACCCTTAATGAATTAGGTGTTTATAATTTATTTGACAGTATTATATGTGGTGATGAAGTTAAGTTTGGAAAACCCAATCCTGAAATGTTTAATAAAACTGTTGAAAGACTTAAGCTAAAGAAAGATAACTGTATAATTTTTGAGGACTCAATTGAAGGGGTTGATGCCGCAATAAATGCTAATATTAATGTAATTGGAGTTACATCTAGTAATTCGAGTGATATTTTAAATAATGCTGGCTGTATTAAATCAATTAATAATTATAATAAATTGGATTTGACAATGTAAAAAAGATAAAACACTAACTATTTACATGTTTCTTAATAATCTTATTTGCATCTATTTTACTTTTTGATCCTTTCCTAATTTGCCATATTTTTTCTGAGGCACTTTTTCTTGATTTTTCAATATCAATTATTGGAGAAAAGTAGTTTTCATTGATTGAAAAATTATACATTTCTTGTTCAATTTTTGTCATTTTCCATGGCTCATGAATATATTCTTTAGGAATAAATTTAAGTTCTGATACCCATTTTTTTATAAACTGACCATCTGGATCAAGAAGTACTGAATTTTTTATTGGATTATAAATTCTTACTGTATTAATCCCTGTTACTGCTGATTGCATTTGTATTTGAGAATAATGGATCCCAGGTTCATAATCAAGAAATTTTCTAGCTAAAAAGTGACTAAAATTTTTCCAATTTTGCCATAAATTAAATGCAGCAAATGACACAATCATAGCTCTCATTCTAAAATTTAAGTAACCCGTTTTATCCAAACATCTCATACAAGCATCAATAATCGGTATTCCTGTTTTACCTTCTTTCCATTTAGATATAAGATCTTTATTATATTCATTTCTTATTGAATTATATGCAGTATTAATGTTATCAAATTCCATACTTGGTTCATCATCAAATTTCTGCATAAAATGACATCTCCACTGAAGTCGTGATAAAAAGCTTCTTATATCCCTGTTTTTAGATTTAGAAAAGAACTGATATACTTGTTTAGAAGAAACATTTCCGTATGTTATATAAGGTGAAAGTCTACTACATGAGGTTCTACTATTAATTGGGCTGCTAATATTTTTTGTATAACCTTTATGTCTTTTTTTTAAAAAAGAGTTTATGTACATCCACGCATACGTTTCTCCACCGGGTTGGAAGTTTTTATCATTATTTATATTTAAGCTATAAGACTTAATTTTTTTTGGAATGTCAACTTCAGTCTTATCAATTAAATTTAGGTCTGAAAGTGAAATTTTTGAACTCATTTCATCAACCCATTTTTTTTTCCAATCTTTTCTTGATTTAAGCCCCCTTATGACGCCATTAGTTTTATGCTGTATCCATTTAATATTATTTTTTTTAAAAAAATCAAGCAGATACATATCTCTTTCAAAGGTCAAATTATTCCCTATTTCCTGATAAGATAGTACTTGATTAACATTATAATTTTTTGAAATTTCTTCAAAAAACTCCTGAGCCTCACATTTTAAGAGATTAAGTTTTAGTGAGTAACTCTTAAACTTTTTCTCTATGTCTAATAAGGACTCATATATAAATCTTAAATGTCGTGAGTCATAATCAGGATAGTTCATTACAGATGGCTCAAATAAGTATATAAATAGGACTGGATTAGAAGAATTCGCAGCAATTTCAAGAGATATATTGTCTAATGTTCTAAGATCTCTCTTGAACCAAACAATGTCTAGATTAAGCATTTTTTTATTTGAGGACATAATATTTTGTACTTCGGGTGGGAATCGAACCCACACTCCAAGAGGAACTGGATTTTGAATCCAGCGCGTCTACCAGTTTCGCCACCGAAGCTAAGGGCCTCAAAATTAANAAATTCCA
>FUFK010039109.1_pt1 | contig 13760 bp, 10 predicted proteins | sample 1021851 | NCBI WGS metagenome assembly FUFK01 (sample SAMEA51879418, study PRJEB19060) | metagenome | reverse complement strand
GCAAGCTCAATAGGCAAGTTATTCCTTTTGAGCTCTTCAATAACGTAGTATAAGAAATAATAAGAATTTTCAAGATAGTTTTCGAAAAGGTCTACATTTTTAAGATGTTGATTCATGTAATAAAGAGTTAAATCATCGATTTCATAATCTTTGATTACAGCTTCATTTTTTAAGACTTCCCAAATACTGATTATTTCTGGAACGGATGGCTCAATATTAGCAACCTCAACTAATTGATTAGACTCAATAGTTTCTTCATTCTTTGGTTCAGAGAGATCAGGAATCAACTCAATGGATTCATCATTTGTAACTTCTAACATTTGACAGCCAGATAAAAGTAGAATGAGAGCTAAATATCTTATTTTGAGTCTTTCCATTCTCGAATANATTTGAAGATTTCTTTTTCCGAAGGATTATCTAATCCAATTTTTTTTATGAGATGCATATTATCACTTAAGACATCACATCTTAAAAAAGGATTTGTTTTTTTTTCTAGCCCAATGGAAGAGGGAAGTGAGGAACCATGTTCTGTAAGAAGGTTGTCAATTTCAGTATTTCTCATTATTAGNTCATTATTTTTTGGTTCGACTTCAACTGAAAACAGTAGGTTGCTCTTTGTATACTCATGACCGCAATAGATTTGTGTGCTGTCTGGTAATTGCTTTAATTTATTAAGAGATTCAAACATTTGATCAAATGTACCTTCAAAAACTCTTCCACATCCACCAGCAAACAAGGTATCTCCGCAAAAGAGAATATTATTTTCCTCATTATAAAAAGCTATGTGGTCAAGAGTGTGGCCTGGAACCTCAATGATTTCAAATTTTATTCCCAAACTNGAAAGAGTATCTCCNTGAGTGACTTTTTCATTTATTAGTTCGTAACTATTTTTAGGTCCATAAATAGATCCAGAAATTATATTTTCTAATTCAGGNACTCCAGCAGTATGATCAAAATGGTGATGGGTTATAAAAATATCCCTTANATTTTTATTGGTTTTACTTAAATAATCTAGAACAGGTTTCGCATCACCTGGGTCAACAACAGAAACCTCTTCATTAGTTTCAAGCAACCAAATATAATTATCAGTGTAGGCCTTTAATGGTTTAATATTAATCACATGCAAATTTTACAACTAACGAGATGAAAACTGTAATTATTTACACTGATGGGGCTTGCAGAGGCAATCCTGGACCAGGAGGTTGGGGAGNGCTTATTGAGTATGGTGAATCAAGCAAACAGCTTTATGGAGGAGATATTTCTACTACCAATAATAAGATGGAGCTGACAGCAGCCATTATGGCTTTAAAAGAAATTAAAGAACCTTGTGAAATCATTCTTTATACAGACTCAAAATATGTTCTTCAGGGCATAGAAGAGTGGATACATAACTGGAAAAAAAGAGGTTGGAGAGGTGCAAATAAGAAACCAGTAAAAAATATTGATCTTTGGAAANAATTAGATGAACTTAGAGATGAACATAATATAAAATGGAACTGGGTTAAGGGTCATTCTGGTGATCCAGGCAATGAAACCGCAGATATGCTCGCAAATAGAGGTATAGACGAACTTTAAAATGGAAAAAAGACACATAGTTCTTGATACAGAAACTACCGGATTAGATGTCGAAAAAGGGCATAGAATTATTGAAATAGGCGGAGTTGTAATGAACGGTAGAAAAAAAACTGCTGAAACATTTCATGTATATGTAAATCCACAAAGAGAAATTGATAAAGAAGCACAAGAAGTTCATGGTATTTCTAATGAAGATCTCAAAGATAAGCCTATTTTTTCTGAAATTGCAGAGGATCTTTTAGAATTTATTGATGGCTCAACATTGGTAATTCATAACGCAGATTTTGATGTTGGTTTTTTAGATGCTGAATTTAAAATAGCATCGTCAACCTATCCATCAATTTCTGAGATTTGTGAAGTTAAAGATACACTTGCAATTGCAAGAAATAAGTTTCCAGGACAAAGGAATTCCCTCGATGCACTTTCAAAACGTTTTGACATCAATGGCTACGATAGAAGCTATCATGGAGCTTTACTCGATGCCAACATATTAGCTGATGTTTATTCAAACCTTACAGGCGGCCAAAGTAAAATTAATTTTGCGAATAACTTTGATGCTGATCTTCAGGAGGAAAATAAAAAACAANCAAGAGATTTTTCAAATGATTTCGAAATTACTAAGATTATTACTTCTGAAGAGGATCAACTCTTGCACTCTAAAAGACTTGAAGAGATTGAGAAAAAGACAGGTAAGAAAACACTATGGAATTCTTAAATGAAGGTAACTAGATTTGCTCCAAGTCCCACAGGCAATCTGCATATAGGAGGAGTTAGAACTGCTTTATTTAATTATGTTTTTTCAAAGCAATCTGGTGGTTTATTCTTAATAAGAGTCGAGGATACTGACAGAGAAAGATCAAAGAAGGAATATGAAGAAGACATAATATCTGGATTAGAATGGCTTGGTATATCTCCCGATAAAACACCNATAAGACAATCAGAAAGATCAGATATGTATCAAAAAGCTGCTGANAAGCTCATTGACTCNGGAAATGCCTATTGGTGCGATTGTTCCCCAGAAGATTTAGAAGAAATGCGCGAACAGCAAGCCGCCGCAGGTAAAAAGCCAATGTATGATGGAAGAAGTAGAAACCTTGGCCTTGAAAGATCAGACAAAACTGTTCTTAGATTAGCAACGCCACTTGAAGGAGAAACGGTAGTAAATGATTTAATACGTGGCGAGATAACTTTCAACAATAGTGAATTAGATGATCTAATTCTNTTGAGAAGTGATGGTACTCCNACATATCATTTNTGTAATGTTGTCGATGATTTCGATCAGGGTGTAACCACAGTAATCCGAGGGGAGGATCATATTAGCAACACACCAAGACAAATCCATATCCAGAAAGCACTTGGCTATCCAGATCTTGAGTATGCACACTTACCTTTGGTGCTGGGNGAAGATAAAAAAAGNCTTTCAAAAAGGCATGCNGCAACTAGNTTAAATGCNTATAAAGAAATGGGATTTACAAAAGAAACAATTATAAATGCCTTAGCATTGCTTGGTTGGTCAACTGAAAATGAAATTTTTTCAATTGANGAATTGATCGAATCATTCAAGCTAGAAAATGTTCAAAAAGCTGCAGCGGTATTTGATCTAAAAAGATTTAATTGGGTTAGTTCCCAGCAATTAGCGAAACTAGATGAAAATAGTTTTTTTGAAGTAATTAAACCATTCATGGAAGACGAAGACATCAGTGAAGATTATCCAAATTATAAAAAGATTCTTCTTGCAATGAGAACTTCAAAAACAAATTTAAAAGATATAGCTCACGCAACAAGACCATTCTTTTTTGAATTAGATGGTTATGAAGAGAAGGGCGTTAAGAAGTTTCTTAATGAATCCCTTGAAACACTTACCTTCGCATTAGAAGTTCTTTCAAAATTGACTGAATGGAATGAAACAGAACTCGATATGGCATTAATAAAAGTTCGAGATTATTTTAATCTTCCCATTCCTAAGGTAAATCAACCAATGAGAATAGCCCTTGTTGGCTCCACTGTCTCACCATCTCTAGGCTTAACATTAGAGTTATTTGGAAAAGAAAAGTCATTAGAAAGGATACAGAAAGCAATAGACTTTATTAGTTAGACTTTTCTATTGAAACTCCAGCATTAGGTCTTCTTAGATCAGCAAAACCNTAATTNNTTCCATNAATGATCTGAATTGATTGTGTGCTGCCGATAGTATCTGATAATTCTAGTTGATGACCAATTCTGTCTAACAGATTTAAGTTATCCTGACTTACGGTCGATTCAAAATCAAGATCAGCATAAGGCCAATCTTTGTGTATTCTGGGGAGCATAGTTGCATCACCTACATGCAAATCAAAATCTATTACTCCCGTCACCACTCTTAGATTTGCAGCAGGTATTTGAGACCCTCCAGGTGAACCAGTAATCAAAGACAACTCACCTTTTTTGTTGAACACCATAACAGGATGCATTGTGCTCATTGGTCGCTTACCTGGTTCAAACCTATTCCCAGGACTTGAAGCTCTGCTTGTAGATGTTTTATCACCATATTTATATGCAAAGTTCCTCATTTGATTGTTCATTAAAATTCCTGTTCCTGGAATCGTAACTCCTGAACCAAACGAATATCCTAATGTGTATGTATTNGAAACAGCATTTCCATTTCGATCTATAACAGAATAGTGAGTGGTATCCTTACTTTCTTCAATATGATTATACTTTTGGATTGAAGATGCCTTTGATGCTTTATCAAAACTAATACTCTTAGCTANTAATTTAGCTCTGCCTTTTGATATCAGTCCTTCAGTGGGCACATCATAATAGTCAGGATCTCCCACATGATGAGACCTATTATTATGTCCTCGTCTTAATGCCTCAGCNANAAGGTGATAAGTAAGAGATGAATCTTTTCTATATTTTCCAAGATTATAATAACTAAGTACATTTAGAGCAGTGAGAAATGTTATTCCTCCTCCTGATGGAGGCCCTTGAGTATATACACTATATCCACGATAATTCACTCCGATTGGATCTCTAAACTTTGAGCTATATTGCTTCAGATCATTGCTATCTATAAAGCCGCCATTATCCTTCATAGAGGATTGAATTTTTTCAGCAACCCAACCGTCATAAAATCCTTCTTTACCTTCTTTTGATATTGCTTCAAAAGTTTTTGCTAAATCTGGTCTTTTCATTAAAGAGCCAATAGCTACTGGCTTATTGTTTTGAAAATAAATCTTTCGTGATTCAGGGTCTTTCTTTAGNTGATAGGAGCTTCCAATTGCATTATGCAAGTCATAGGAAACAATAATTCCATTTCTTGCTTGATCTATAACCGGCTGTAAAACTTTTTCAAGAGGCAAGTCTCCAAATCTTTCGTGAGCTTCTAAGAGACCATATACAGTTCCAGGAACAGCTGATGCTTTGTAATCATATTTCGTTAGATCATAGTCATCATCCTGAATTTGAGCTGGTGATTTAGAGCCAAACAAATCTTTTAAATTTGAATTTAAAGAAGATCTACTTCTGTAATCAATTGAAAATAATTCTTGAGATTCTTTTATATAAACTAACATAAATCCGCCNCCACCAATATTTCCTGCTCTTGGAAGAGTTGTGGTTAATGAGAATCCAACAGCTACTGCAGCATCCACTGCATTACCCCCTGACTCCAAAATCATTGTTCCAATTTCTGAGGATTCAAGATTTTGAGAGACCACCATCCCATTTTCTGAAATTGTCGGATGGAAGGGCGATTTATAGTCTAGATAAGCATCAAGCTGAGCATCATGAATCTGAAAGAGAAAAAGAAAAAGTAATATTTTTGGAAATTTCATCAGAAAATTACTTTTGCAAAGTAATATGCAAAAACTGTCACTACAAAAACACCTGCAATGTTAATAAAAAATCCTGCACGCATCATATCAATGATTTTAAATTTGTTAGCTCCGTAAACAATTGCATTTGGAGGTGTTGCTACTGGCAACATGAAAGCACAACTTGCTGCAAGCACAACAGGAACAGTTAAGACTTCTGGTGCAACACCAACAGCAACTGCAACTGCTCCAAAAACTGGTAAGAAAGTTGATGTTGTTGCAACATTGCTGGTAACCTCTGTTAGAAATATTATTAGTGCAGCTACAGCCATAACAAGAATTATTAACGGGACTGTTTTCAGGCTTACTAGACTTTGACCNATCCAAAGACCAAGACCAGTATCATTAATTTGAACACCTAGCGATAAACCTCCACCAAAGAGGAGCAATAATCCCCATGGAAGTTTGCTTGATTGCTCCCAAGAGAGTAATTCTCCATTTCTTCCACTAGAAGGAATTATAAATAAAGCAATTGCTACCAGAATTGCTATGCCAGCGTCAGTAAGACCAATTACGTAGTTATCAATTAGACTTCTAAACATCCACAAACTTGCTGCGATAAAGAAAACAATCCCAACTCTAAACTCATCTTTAGACATAGGACCCATNTCAGTCAACATTTTTGAAAGAGTATTCTTTGTCTCATCCGATGAAGCAAAATTTACGGGATAAACAACCTTTGTGAGAATTAACCAAGCTAATGTAAGCATACAAATTGAAACTGGAACACCTAACTTCATCCAATCAATCATAGAAATTTCTAAACCATAAACTTCCTGCATAAAAGAGCTAAAAACAATATTTGGAGCCGTGCCTACTAATGTTGACATCCCTCCGATGGTAGCTGCATATGCGATAGAAAGTAAAAGAGCTTTGTCAAAATTACTCTTATCTTTTGCAGACATATTTGGGACAGTTTTCGCTACAACTGAACATATTGCAAGGCCAATGGGTAACAGCATAAGAGTTGTTGAAGTATTCATTACCCACATACTAATTAAAGCAGAAACAAGCATGAATCCACCAATTAGCTTAGGTCCATCAGAGCCAAGTTTTTTTATCATAATCAAGGCAAGACGTTTGTGAAGACCAGATCTTTCAATTGATAGAGCAATTAAGAAACCACCTAAAAAGAGGTAAATGTTTTTATTTGCGTATGGAAGGGCAGCAGTTTCTATTGAAGTAACTCCAAGAATTGGAAAGAGGGCTAAAGGCAATAAAGAAGTAACAGGAATGGGTATCGCTTCTGTTGCCCACCAAGTGACCATCAATATAGCAACCGCTGCCACTAACCAAGCACTTTCCGTTAAACCAGCAGGAGAGGGCAAGAAGATTATTGCAAAAAAAAGAAATACTCCTACCCAAAAACCTCTTTTTCTTAAAGCCATAGATTAATTATAGGATAAAAAAAGGGAGCATAAAGCTCCCTTTTAAAATTAATGAGACATTAGAATTTTTGATAGAACTCTAGTGAGTAACTTCTACCGTAATCACTGTGCACATCACCGACGAATCCCCATGTGTACTCATCAGCTAAAGGTGCTCTTTGATCTTCTAGGTTTCTAATTTGACCCCTTACTCTTAAACCATTCTTGAATTTGTATCCAAGTGTTAGATTTAATGTAAGCATAGACTCAACAGTCCAGTATTGACCACAAGTTCCTCCTGAGTAGCTTGTAGTTCCAGAACAGACATAATTTCCATCTGAGTTCTTGGCATTATTGGTAACACCAAGCTCTTCAAAGCTTCCTACTTTTGTTCCAGAAAGGTATGCATCAAAACGCTTATGTTTCCATGCAAGTCTCACTGAATCTTTTACCTCAGGATAAGCTCTTTTATCAAAAGTACCTAGCAAGTCACCAAAACCAGATACCGAGATAAGTCCTTCAAGCGGACCACCGGCTCCAGATGCTGCTACTAGCTCTGCCATCGGGCCAGATGCTTCCTGCAAGAATTCATCAAATTGCACTCTCATAAACTTAGCACTAAATGAACCAGCACCGGTATCAACTGAATATTCAATTGCATAGTCAGTTCCTTTAAGAGTTCTATTATCAAGGTTTAGGTAAGTATCGTTAACTCTAATGACATTACCAGCCTTACAAAGATTTGGATCCCAGTTTGCATTATATGTATCAGATTCTGGATCATTATCCTCAATAAAGTCACCCCTGATAACATTTGGGTTACCAACACACTCGTTAGCTCCACCACGGGATCTAATTAAGGTATCAAGCAAGATATGATTTCTCTCACCAAACAGACCAATTGTGTTTTCAGTAGCAATTTCCCACTTATCAACAGTAACAACGAGATTATCTCCAGGTGTTAAAACAAAACCAACTGATGTGTTAGTTGCTTCTTCAGCTTCAAGATCTTCATTACCTTGAGCTACTCTTTGTATAGAGTATGCACTGTCATACTCTTCACCAAGAGCAGCGGTTAATAGCGCATCTTCTTGGGAGTTATTTCTAACTACAAGACCTTCATTAACAGTAATAAGGTTTGGAGCTCTAAATGAAGTAGATGTTGATGCTCTTAATTTACCCCATGAAGTAGGCTCCCACCCCAATGCAAATTTACCAACAACATTACTTCCGTAGTCATCTGAATTCTCTGCTCTAACAGCTAACTGAGAATCGAGNTTANTAGCTAAAGGNATTTGAAGTTCAGTAAATAGAGAAGNCACAACCCTTTCACCATAGGTGTTTGGCGATGGACTACTGTTTACGATGTCAGATATGTAAGGGAAAGTAGCTTGGTTAGCAGCTTGAGGAGGAGTTGAATAAGCAATAGTTCCATTAATTCTTGGATCTCTTGCATCATCCATTGTTTCCTTTCTAACTTCTGCTCCAACTAGCATTCCAACATCTCCAGCAGGCATTGAAAAAACTGAATCATTCGTCATTTTGATATCAGCTGAGAACAGCTCGGTTGTATTATTTCTGAAAATTGAAACTGTAAAAGCTTCTTCGTTACAACCAACACCAGCACAAAATGGATTGTAGGCATTTGGAGTTGAGTCTGCTAAAGCTGCATTAAGTAAAGTCATACTTTGTCTTCCATGGTTATCCATTTCAGAAGTAGCTTTAGATACAACGATACCTGAATCCCAGTCCCAGCTATTCCACTCACCTCTGAAGCCTTGAACAACTCTCCATGTTTCTCTAGTTGAATCCCAGCTTCTTGGTGTAGAAAATCTAAAACGTCTAAACCATAATTCATCTCCTTCTTTATCAACAAAAAGGTCACCATTTGGTCTTTGCAGTTGATTTAACCAATAGTTTGTTGATGGAACTAAAATTGGTTGAGTGTTCCCACCATTTTTAGCACTTGAACCCATTCCAAGAGGAGCACCTCCATAGAGTTGCTTGCTTGATTCAGATTTGTAATAACTAAGCTCAGAGTAGGCTTCAACACCGTTATCTAAGACCGTGTTATAGAACATAACAAGATTATTTCTAAGTAATGGTCCTCTTTTGTCATAAGTAGTTCCATAGGCTTGCCTTGCATAAGTTCTTATTGAGCTTGAATCATACAAACACATGTGATCGAGCCCAGGAATATTATATAAATTAGTTGAAGAGTTACTTGTACAATTTGAGTCATTTGGTTCAAATATTGTAAAAACATTACTTCCTTCATAGAATTGAGCCCATACAGAACTCGTACTCATGTTTCTCCATGTAGTGTCATTAAAAGCACCTCTTGGATCATCACTATCAGGACTCGGAAGAAAACCTCTTAGGTCTCCTGCAGCCCATTTAGGATCTTCGATACCTCTGATTCTCTCTCTATCATATCTATCAAAATAGACTGATAAGTTAGAGCCATCACTCATAGTTTTACCCCACTGAATACTAACTTTGTTATCTTTTGCATCAAAGCCGTCATACCAGTTTTGTCTAACTCTCATAGTGAGACCATCAAAGTCATCTTTTAAAACTGTATTAATTACACCTGCCACAGCATCAGCACCATAAATAGCAGAAGCACCATCACGAAGAATTTCTACTCTCTCTGCACCATATACAGGAATTAAGTTTGAGTTAACTGATGAAACTGGAACATAACTGCCGCCAACCCATTCAGTTGCATATCCTGGTGATTGAACTAATCTTCTTCCGTTAAGAAGCGTTACGGTATTACCTGTACCAATATTTCTTAAATCCAATGATCCAACATCACCCCTTGAGGCATTGTATCCACCACTGAAATCAGTTTGGTTAAAATTATTACTACCATTCTCAGCTAAATCAGCAAATAGTTCCTCACCAGACTCAATCGCCAAGCTTTCAATATCATCAGCTGTGATGACAGTAACAGGCAGGGCGCCAGTGATCTTAGCCCCTTTAATTTGTGATCCAACTACAACTACTTCCTCAACATCTGACTCAGATTCGTCTTGCGCAAAAAGAAAAGTTATAGGTAATAANAGTAAAATTGAAAAAAGTTTAAGTAACTTCATATTTCCCCCATTAATTTATTTAAAAATCCCTTATTTTATAACTTAAAACGGAGCTTAAATCAAATAAGATGTATCTTAGAAAATATGTCTAAACTTACTTATTTAATCGATATTCCAAGGGCGGACTTCGATCACCGAGAAGAGGGTAGTAAGAAAAATNNTCACCTNGCTTNATTTTTAANTCTTTTTTNGANTCTTCAATAATTTTTGGATCTAAAAANATATCTTTAGCAGAATTCGTTAAAACTTCTGCAGCTAGCTTTGCACCTTTCAATCCTATNGAAGTTCCTCCAGATGCAACNGCTTGCCAAGAATGCGCAGGTGTTCCTGGAACCCACGTAGCAGTCCTAAAACCTCCTGTTGGAACTAGCCACGTTAAATCTCCGACATCAGTTGATCCATAGGTGTGAGTAACAGCATATTCTTTGATCATGTTTTGAGATCCAAGCTCTAAAGAAGGAGAAACTAGAGTTTGATATATTTCCTCAGCAAATTTTTCCTCTTCTTTGTTGTAGCTTATTCCTCCCAATTCAGAAAGATTCTCATGTATCATTTTTTGAAGAGTTTCGTTGGGTAATACCGCATAGTTACCATGCATTACTTCATAAGACATCGATGTTTCTGTTCCCATAGCAGCTCCCTCAGCAGCCTTTACAACCCTTTGAAAAAGCTCATCAACTACATTCATCCTAGGATGTCGAACATAGTAGTAAACTTCTGCAACATCTGGAACAACGTTTGGAGCAAGACCGCCTTTTGTAATTACATAATGAATTCTAGATTCTTGAGGAACATGTTCCCTCATCATATTTACCATCATATTCATTGCTTCAACGCCATCTAACGCAGACCTTCCTTTTTCAGGAGCGCTTGCCGCATGAGCAGAAATACCGCTGAATGTAAATTTACCTGATTTATTTGAATTACTTGATTGTGCATCTGCTGAATTGCCGCTTGCTGGATGCCAATGTAAAACTATATCAACATCATCAAAATAACCATCTCTAGCAATGTATACCTTTCCAGATCCTCCTTCCTCAGCAGGAGTTCCATAGAATCTAATAGTCCCAGGTGTTCCAGATTCTTCCAGCCAATCTTTAATAGCAACTACTGCCCAGGCTGAAGCAGCCCCAAAAAGATGATGACCGCACGCATGACCATTTGTAGAACTTAAACCCTCAGCTGTTTTAAAGGGAACGTTTTGTTGAGATAGCCCTGGCAAAGCATCAAATTCTCCTAAAATACCTAATACCGGNCCACCATTATTATATTCAGCAATAAAAGCAGTTGGTATTCCAGCAACACCAGATTGAANAGTAAAGCCACTATCTTTGAGCTCTTGTTGTAATANGCTTGAACTCTTTTCCTCTAAGTAGCCAAGTTCNGCATATTCCCATATTTTGAGAGCCACATCCTCGAATCTTTCTTGATGATGGTCAATAGGTGATGAAATTAAGTATTGTGAGCTTAAGGCAAAAAATATTATTCCTAAGGAGTGGCTTGCCCATCTTTGAATTTTACTTTCTTTCCTACCCATTCTTCNTCCATTAACAAATTTATAAAGTTTTTATCTAAAGAAGATACAACTTTACGATGTTTCTTTTCATCATCTAGATATAAAACTGCTTTAGACGCATGTTCACTTCCTTCAATTATAGTATAACCAATTATCTCACCTTCGCCCTCTGCAATATTCGACAGTTCAACAGGTTTTTCATCAAGCTTTGCTCTCTCAGTTACATCATCAAAAATAAACTGCTCTTGATATTCTTTTCCCCAAACGCAAAATGATTGCTTTGTCATCATCCCTGATACTCCCGTTACTAGTCCATGCCTCGCTTCCAAGGCTCTAATTTTTTGAATCATTTTTACAGTTGAGTGAATTACAAAGCTATTGAGTGGACCTCCTGCATATGGCATAGAACCCGTTATTGTCTTTGGTATTTCGCTTCCAAGTTCAAGAGNTTTTGAGAACATTTTTACAGCAGCAGGGAAGCAACTATANAAATCATATGCATCTAATTTGATATCAAGTCTTTCTATCATCTTATTTATGGAGTTTGCGGCGTAAGTCATTCCCAGCGATTCATAAAGTTTTGGCCTTTGCTGAATAGCTATCATATGATTATTCTCAGATGAAGAAATTGGATAAACTCTTTTTTTGTTATCTATTTCTAATTCATTTGCTAATTCTTCACTACAAATTATTATTGCAGCAGACTGATTAACGTTCCAACTTGTGCAGTGAAGTTTGTTATAAGGATATGCAAGCATCTTATTTTTTTTACTTGTTTCTAAAATGTCCTCTTTTGCATATGGATGGTTCAACCAGCCATCTTTATTCTCTGATGCGATCTTTGAGAACTCTTCATACATTGAAGCAATATTATTTTGATGTTCTTCAATTCCNTCGCCATCATTTTTTCTTATNGCCGTTTCCATGGTTGCGTAATATCCAACTGCCATTGCACCTAACTCTGCAAGCTCCTCATCTCCATAAAGATCTTCCTTTGCTTTTATGTAGAAATCAGGATTTTCATCAAGTTTTGTTTCAAAGTACTCTTTTTTTTCAATTACAGCTCTTAGTTGCTTAAATCTTGCTTCACCTCCAAGAATTATTGATGCATTTATTTCACCAGTTTCGATTTTTTGACAAGCCTCATTAATAAGATTTTGCTGAAGTACACCTATTTTTGTTACATAAGTAGTTGGAATGTTCTTAAAATTATTATTTCTTGCAATCCATTTACCAGGATCTCTGTATCTCCAAAAACCCTTAGGAATTCTTATTTCATCGATATAATCTTTAACAAGTTCATTTCCTGAGTCAGATAATGCTTCTTTAACTGCTTTGTCCATAAGATGCAGCGCCTCATCTAAATTTTCAAAGTTACCTTTTTGCTGAATGGCAGAGATGCCAATCACAACCGATCTGTTTTTCATTTATTTTATTCTTTTGAGGGAATTAAGGACATTGCAGAAGTATTAAAGCCTGCATCAACATATGTAATCTCACCAGTAATACCGCTAGCGAGATCTGAGCATAAAAAAGCAGCTACATTACCAACCTCCTCTGTAGTGACTGCTCTGCCTAAAGGCGCTCTATCAGCATATTCTTTGAGCATGCTCCTAAAATTCTTTACACCGGATGCTGCTAGTGTTTTTATTGGACCTGCAGAGATGGCATTAACTCTAATACCTTTTTTACCTAACGATGCTGCAAGAAATCTTGTATTTGCCTCAAGGCTGGCCTTTGCAAGACCCATAACATTGTAATTTGGTAGCGATTGCAAAGATCCTAAGTAGGTTAGGGTTAGGAGAGCAGCATTTTCACTGAGAATTGGTAACGCTCCCTTTGCAAGAGCAGTAAAACTATATGAGCTTATATCATGAGCAATTTTAAAGCCTTCCCTGGTTGTGACTTCGGTAAAATCTCCATCAAGCTGATCCGATGGTGCAAAACCAATTGAATGAACGATTCCATCCAAAGTTCCCCATTCATCTTTTAATTGAGAGAAGGTTTGCTCAATGGAGTTATCACATGCAACATCGCATTCAATGAGAGTTTTTACGCCTAAATCTTCTGCAATAGGCTTTATTTTTTTCAAAAGACGTTCATTTTGGTATGCAAAAGCAAGCTCAGCTCCATTTTTGCTCATGCTTTGGGCAATCCCAGTGGCAATCGAAAATTTATTTGCAATTCCAGTAATTAAGATTTTTTTATTTTCTAACATTTTTCAATATGTCAAGTCCAAATTATAAGCTAATTACACAATTGTTTACATAAATTAAAAATTCTGTTTATATTGATATGTTATATGGCAGAAATGCCGTATATATAAACGTTTATATATAACTTTAAA
>FUFK010045155.1_pt1 | contig 13763 bp, 10 predicted proteins | sample 1021851 | NCBI WGS metagenome assembly FUFK01 (sample SAMEA51879418, study PRJEB19060) | metagenome | reverse complement strand
TGAAGNCCGAGAAGGCGAACAGCAGCGTTTTGCATGATGGACGGTTTGGTGTCAATACCGATGGTAAAGGTCGAGGGAACGTTGATGCGGATGTTTTGTTGCGAAAGGGCGTGTTCAAGGTTGATGTTGATGGTCATCGGCTGAAGGTCGAGGAAGGCGTAGTTCTGGACCAGAGGCCAAACGATTTTTCCACCACCGTGATAACACTGAGCGGCTCCTGCGCCCTTGGTATTACCGTAGACGACGAGGATTTTGTTCGCAGGTGCAAGTTTGTATCGTGAGGTTGCAACGTAAACCGTAGCGAGCACAATCCCAACAAACAGGGCAATTCCAATGAGGACGAGGGTCTCCATCATGGTTGTGCGACCATGGTCCTCCTTTAAGAGAGTTAACACGGCGAATTTATTCTTCTTCAGCTACGGCATCCGCAACACTAAGGGGTTTGACGACCAATGTTTCGGCCACGTTTCCGGTGACGATGATGAACTTACCGGTTTCAATTTTCATCGTCTCATCTTCCGCAACCGCTTCACAGGTGCGCAAGGCGGACTGGAATTCGACCTGGACTTGGCCGGACCTGCCGGGCATGATGGTGCGGTAAACGGTGCCTTTGGCTCCGTGCGCTTGGCTGTGAACCACGGTGCCATCAGTTTCCAATCCCGCAATCGCTTGGAAGACTTTGCCGACCATCCACATCGACGCAAGACCGGTGATGGTTCCTGCTGCAATTGCAGGTAGGGCGCCGTAGTCTCCTTGAGATACAGCAAGGCCGAAAATACCGAACATCATCATGAAACTCAGCAGACCCTGTATGGTCAGCATGTGGAAAACGCCTTCAGCGTCCATCTCAAAATTCACATCAAGGAATGGAATCGCATCAGCAATACCGTCTGCAACGCCACCGATCAACACCAAGGCGAAGTAAATGATGAAAAGGATGGTTCCAATGACGGCCATAGCGGCAAAGAAGACATCAATTCCAGAGATGTCTCCAAGCCCAAAAAATTCTAAAATCGACGAAAATCCGAGTACCATGCTACTTCCTCTTGTTCTTTCCTTGCTTCTTGCTCACATCAATGTTCTGCTGTTTTTTCGCTGGTCTGATGTAAATGAAGTAGTAATGCCCGTAAACGATGGGGCCGAGTGAAGCGCCGACAAGTGCCCCAACACCCCAAGCAGGAAGATTCAGGGCGACCCCGATGAGCATGACGACCAAGAGGGAAATCAGGATGAAGGCCTTTTCAAACAGCATCATGAAGATTGAATCGTCTCGATTGTCGTTCACCCGCTCCTTGAGGATGAAGACTTCCATAAGGCCCGGCATGAGGGTTCACCCTCACAAAGCGCCCAGAAGAATCTCAAAAATCACGATGATGAACAGGTAAAAACCTGCGATAAAGGCAACGGGTTGGGGGTTGTTCTCCGCCTCCATGGTTGACTTGTTCACCGTGGAGGAAAGCATGTCACCGAAGGAAGCCTCGTAGGCTTTCTCGTTTTTGTTTGACTGGTAGATGATGAACACCATGAACGCGATGATGCCGCCCCAGGCCGTTCCGAAGACGGTGCCGAGGTTATCTTGAAATTCAGCCCACATCTTGAACGTCAAGTACGCTCCGAGCCCAGTGGTCATCAAGCCAACAGCCTTTCCCATGGTTTAGAGGAGAACACACTCCCTCTTGAAGGTTAACTCTGCATTCGTCGCCTTTTTGTGTTGTGAACCCTTGGTGGTGCCATGGCAGCAATTCGATACGGAATTGCCGGCCAACCTGTGGACCACAGTCTCTCACCGCTCCTAACCGCTTTGGTGGTCAAGCATCTCGGTCTAAACGTGAACGATAAGCACTTGCAAATGGAACTGGTGAATGTCGCCACCATCTCCGACGCCTTTGCATGGGGCTATGCAGGGGCGGTTCCCGAACCCATACCTTGGGCTTACACCCAATCGGTTTTCAATAAATTTCGAACCAAAGCCTTGCTGAGCAAAGCGGTGGAGGCGGCGATGCAGGTGGTGGAATGCCATCCAAACTTGGCCGCACAACAAGGGCCACGCCCTCATCGACAAAGCACAGTTGAGGGTCTGCCAACCCGNATGTTTGACGAGGAAATCTGGCTCAATTTGACCGCACCTCTCAAGCATCATCTCGATTCTGGTGCCGTTGTGGCCGTTGATGATTGCATGGTGAATAAATGCGTCAATGCGCTCCGATGGGACGGACGTGGTTGGTGGTGTGCGGGCGTTGACGGCGAGGGTGTTGTCGAGGTTGTTCATCACCACGGCTTCAACCCCGAAGAGCACGTTCTCGGTCTCGTTGGCGGTGGTGGTGCTGCACGTTCAACAGCGGCGGCCTGGGCGACAGCAGGGGGGCGTCTTCAACAGTTGCCAAGCAAGCGGACGTTGGAGGAAGGCCCGTGGTCAGAGAACATGACGGAGGAGTTGCCGACGGTCTTCGTTGATTTTGACGGAACCTGTGAGGTGCCCGCTGAAGCGGTCTTGCTCAAATCTTCTTACAAACCAATGAACGGGTCCCTTGATGACCGAATTCTCGCCATCACAACGAACGGCTTGGACGGGCGATGGCTTCTCGTCGCTCAGCATCTTGCGTGTTGGCGGCGTTTGTGGGCTCCAGAGCGGGCGGGTGACCTTCCTGATTTGGGCCTCCTCTTGACGCGCCTGCTTGAAGCCGAATGTGTGCTAGCATCCTATGCATGAATGGAAAGACTCTTTGATGCACGGCGTTCACCAGCGGTTGAGTGATGAGCATGCTCCGCCTTCGTACGATGCTGACATGCGTTGTCGTTCTCTCACTCGCATCGCCTTCGGTGATGGCCTTGCTCGAGGAGAGCACGTCCTTCGAAGACCGCCATGTTGGGGCTGATTTTCCAGTGGGGTGGACAGAGTTTCGCCTTGACGGCCCTTTTTCCCCTCAGGTGAGGATGGTCTACCCTGCTATGTTTNACGGTGAGGACAAGGATATGGCCGGTAANGGTCCCTTTTCCTGGTTGGTATTCATTGGCGATTCAGGTGAATCCATAGACAGTTACACCNTGCTGACCGAAGAACTGGTCAAGCGAGGCTTCATCGTCGTCGTCACCCAACCCATGTCGGACGAGACGGATATCGANGAGACGCTTGACTTGCTGACCACGCTCGTTGAGATCATGGATGAGCAGAACCAAACGAACCTNCATGTCATGGGCAGCGCCAACAACATTGACTTTGACCACTGGGGCGTTGCCGGCCACGGTTTGGGTGCAGCTGCTGCCTACCTCGCCTATCCCTTTTGGGATTTAAGTGCCGTTTCCGAAGGCGTCCATCCACCGCGAGGACTGTTTGGACTTGGTCTCAATCTTGAGGGTGTGGGCGAAGGGTTCGCCTGGGAGCAGGTCGCATCACCCAATCCTCCAACACCCAACACCGGTCTCTTCATCACGGGAACAGTGGATGAGGTAGCACCCTCACAGGAGACCATGGAGCGAGTGGAAGAACACGCTGGCATCGGCTGGCATTGGATGCATTTGCTGGGTGCGAATCACTATCAATTCCAAGACAGTCAAAATTTCTTTGAAAACGATGGCGACCCTACGATGAGTCAATCAGCCCAAATCTCCATCACATCCGAGCACGTTGTCGCCTATTTGGATACCGTCCTCCATGGCGACCACGAACAATTCCGGACGGCCTTTAATCGGGCTGAAGGTCCGAGGGCTGTCAGTGATGGGAGCGCCTACATCGACGAAGACCTCACCCCGTCGTCCTTCATTCGCTGGATTTCTCAAAATGTAAGCCATAACGCCTCTGCCGTGGTGAACGGAACCCAAACGCTCGACATCCACCTTGACTGGACGCTACGGGACGGAACGAACTATTCCGAACTGCCAGCCGGTTGGGACGTGAACATCACCTGCGGATGGTTCAACGGCCCCTGGGAAACGGTCGCCTCCCTCTCCTCCAACGGCACGGCCGGATGCGCTTACCCTCTGGGCCCTGTCGCTCCCGGTTTGCAAAAGGCCTGGATGCGAGTGGAGGTAGAGGGTGCTCCAAGTATCTTCACCACCACGGTGTTCAGGGAGAACACTCCTCTCGTGCTGACCTCGCCTAAACCGGCGATCTATGTCGCCCAGCACGGAGAGAAATCCCTCAACGCATCGAGCATCGCGGTTGACCCTGACGGGCAACCTGTTCGTTTGGTGAACGCTAGCCTGTCGGGTGTTGACGCCAACCACTTTGACGTCACCATCGCCGAAGACGGGCTGTCCCTCGTTGTTGCGCACGCTTTGGAGGAGGAATGGTTGGGCGAATGCCATTTGGATGTCGTTTTGCGAAGCGATGGTTTGACCTTGGATGAAGCAACGACCCAACTGCGCGTCGTGCTTACGCCGGTTGACGACCCACCCGTCAAAGACGGCACCGTCCCGATTCAGGAAATGGACGAGGACGGGCCAAGCGTGGCCTACAATCTTCTCGAGGTGGTCTCGGACCCGGAAGGCGAAGAACTCGACATTCAAATTGATGGAGAAAAAAGCGGCACACAATCACCGATTCGCTACAGCATCCAAGGCACACAACTCACCATCACACCGCTACCAAATCAACACGGAGCGACCGTTTTGCAGGCCTTGGTTTCTGATGGAGTGAATCCTTCCCTCATGCTGGAAATTCCGGTGGTGGTGAATCCCGTTAACGACCCAGTCACTATCAACAGTTCTGCATGGGGCAACCTGACCATGAACGAGGATGAAACGATGATGCTGGATTTGGGGCCTCTGGCCTACGATGTTGACGGTGACCCGCTGACGTGGACTCTTGAGGGCAGCACAGCCGATGTTTCGGTGGCCCAGGTCAACAACTCGATGGTGTTCACACCAAGGACGGATTTCTTTGGTGTCATCGAGGAGGTATGGCTGAATGTTAGCGACGGTTCAACCACGCACAGTGCGGCGCTTACGTTGACGGTTCAACCGGTTTCTGACCTTCCATTTGTCAACATTGAATCGGTACAGTTACTGGGNGGNTCAACGGCAAATATGTACTGGTCTGTGGCCGATGTTGACGGTGTCGTGAGCACCGATGCAAATGTTTCAGTTGACAATGTGAACGTGGCCGTTAACCACTCCTGTTTGAGCAGCGCAAGCGGCGTTTACCAGTGCGTGACACTCCTCCCCCTCAACGGGGCCTCTTCCACTTCCGTTTACATTGAACTCGAGATTTACGATGCCGAATTGAGTCGNAGCGTTGTGGCAAATATCGTNTTTGACCCCTCATCGTCCAACACCACCAACAACGGACAAAATAACGCCGAACAGGACGACGCAGGTGGTTTGGGCAGCGGATTGTTCGTGGGTGCGGGGCTTGTTCTTTTGATGACGCTCGTGGCAGGGGCCATCATGTTCGTGCGCAGGCGCGATGATGTTGTTGAGACACCACAAATCTCCGAGCCAGAACCCGTTGAAGCGGAGTCCAGTGGTGGCGGCCTCTTGGCACGAGCCAATCGGTTGAAGTGATCACAACGGGATGTTTCCGTGCTTCTTGGGCGGCGACCATTCTCGCTTTGACTTCAGAATGTTGAGGGCTCGGCACAGTCGCAAGCGACTTTCCTGTGGTTCGATGACATCGTCCAACCAGCCGTTGCGTGCGGCCACGTAAGGGTCGCCGAATTTTGCCTTGTATTCGTCGACGAGTCGTTGGCGAACACCTTCTTTTTCCTCGTCGGGCACAGCACCAATTTCTCTGCGGTGAATGATGTTCACAGCACCTTCAGCTCCCATGACGGCGAGTTCAGCGGTGGGCCAGGCCACGTTGTAGTCACTTTGCAAATGCTTGCAGGACATGGCGAGGTAAGCGCCGCCGTAGGCCTTGCGGGTGACGAGGGTCAACTTGGGAACCGTGGCCTCAGCGTAAGCAAAGAGGAGTTTTGCGCCATGGCGAATGATGCCACCCCATTCTTGGACGACACCTGGAAGGAACCCAGGTACATCCTCAAAGGTGAGCAGTGGGATGTTGAAAGCGTCGCAGGTGCGAATAAACCGTGCTGCTTTGATCGATGCGTCGATATCCAAGCAGCCCGCCAGCACTTTGGGTTGATTGCCAACCACGCCCACGGTTGAGCCGTTCATNCGAGCAAATCCAATGATGATGTTGTCGGCGTAAGCGGGGAATAATTCCATGAACACCCCGTCGTCAACGACTTCCTCGACGACGCTGACCATGTCGTAGGGCTTGTTGGGGTTTTCCGGAACAATGTCCTGCAACGTCTCGTTGAGCCGCGTGGTCGGGTCGCCTGTTGCCACTTCGGGTGGGTCGGCCATGTTGTGGTCGGGAAGATAGGAGAGGATGGTTGCGGCCAACTCACAGGCGTCTTCCTCATCATCGGCGATCAACGAAGCAATCCCGGAGCGAGAGGCGTGGAGGTTTGCACCTCCAAGGCCGGCGGCGTCAACTTCGCCGCTGATGACCTCAGGTGTTTCAAGGGGGGAGGAAAGGAAGAGTTGGCCGTGTTCCTCGCCCAAGATGGTGAAGTCAGAGAGGGAAGCCGCCAGCGCTGAAACACCAACCACTGGGCCAAGGACGACGCTGATCATCGGGATGCGTCCACTGCATTGCACCAAGCGGTCCAACATTTCGCCGGTACCAGCCAGCGCATTCACGCCGTCGTGTGCACGCTGGCCACCGCCGTCCCACATGGCGATGAGCGGTGCTTTTGCTCGCTCGGCCATCTCAACAATCTTGGCGATTTTCAGGGCATGCATCTCGCCCATGCTTCCGCCATGGACGCTGAAATCTTGTGCAAAACAATACACTCTTCGGCCTTCGATGGTGCCCTGGCCGGTGATGACGCCGTCGCCCAGCGTTTGGTGAAGGAACATGTTGTGGTCGTCGGTTCGGTGAGTGACGAAGGTGTCAACCTCGAGGAAGGAGCCTTCGTCAAGGAGGAGGCCAATACGGTCTCTTGCTGTGCCTCGTCCGCTTGAACGAATGGCTTCTTGACGCTTCAAACCCCCACCCAGCCGAGCGCTTTCACGCTTGGCACGGAGGTCTTCCAGAGCATCGTTGGCTTGACTGTCCACGCTTCAATCACATCCGACTCGGTTTTTGATTCAAACGCTCATTCCCACAAGGTCGCTCGGTGTTCACCGCACAAGTTTGAGGCAAGCGCCTGCTTGATGTCCATGTTTTGGGACAACACCCAGTGCAACTTTGCCGTCATGGCTTCGGGTGTTGAACTAATGCCGTGTCCCAAGAGGCCCATGGCTTGCTGTTTGCGCCCTTTGGAGTAGACGTTCATGTCCACAGGCCCGTGGATGCATTGATTGACGATGAGCACCGGTAATTCTCTGTTCATACATCTCGTGAGGGCCCGCCACAAGAGGGCGTTTTCAGGGGCATCATTTTGTGGGTCGTCGATGGGAAGGTGGCCAAGCCCGGTGCCGTGGATGATGACACCTTGGACACCCGTGTTCACCACGGCTTCTATCTGTTCAGCATACAGCCAAGGTCCTGCTATGAATTGAGCGAAGCGTTGACCGGGCTCGTAGGTGGTTGGCCGGTCTGCAATCGGTCGTTGACTCGCTTCCTTTCGAGCCTCTTCGTACCATGGAAGGAGTGAGGTCGTAAACCCATCCGGGGTGATTTCAACCCTCGCAAGGGGTTGTCCATTCACCGCTTGGAAAGCGTCCCGTCGCGTGGAATGCATTTTTCGAACCGCAAGGCCCGAATGCACCGCCATGACACCGTCGCTCTGCGTGTCATGCATCACCAACGAGACCGAATCACCGGCATCCCCGACGGGGAGCGGGCCTGTGGCCGCCCAGTGAACAGCAGCGAGAAGGTTCTCTGTGGCGTCCGATGAACCTCGGTCGCTTGAGCGTTGAGAGCCGACCATCGCGATGGGGCCAGCGGGGCGCGTTCCTTTGCCGGCAAAGGCGAAGTTCAGGGCTGAAGATGTGATGTGAAGCGTGTCGGTGCCGTGGGCGATGACCACGCCGCGACAACCGTCAGCAAACGCATCAGCACATGCATTGGCCATGATGTTCCAGTGGTGAGGGCGAATATCATCGCTGAACATGTTCCCGATTTTTACGGCGTCCAAACGGGCGATTGACGCCAGTTCGGGTATGGCGTCAAGCATTTCCTCCGGCTCGAATTTAGCCTCCACGGCCCCTGTGGCGTAGTCGACTTTGGAAGCGATGGTTCCGCCTGTGTGAATCAAGCGAACCCGAGGAAGTGATTCATCTTCGGCTGGACGGTGCAAGTCTCCACTGGCGGGGGGCTGGAGCGGGTCGAGTTCTTCCCATTCTTGCACGGCCTCTGCGGGGTAGGAGACGTTGTAGCCGTTGTCCAGTTTGATGGAGACGTGTCGTGGAGCTGCTGGGGGCAGGACGAGGCCGACATGTTCCACTGTTTCGTTGTGGGTGGAAACACGCGCTTTGATGCGACGTCCGGGTTCTGGAAGTTCCACCATGGAAACAAGGAGGGGGAGTCGCCCCATGAATGAATCGCTTCACTGAGAAAGGTCCTTGACTTTCTCAACCAAATCCATCCGACGCAGTCGCCATACACCAAATGGCGTCATGGCTGCGGCGATGATGATGACTCCACTCATGAGTTGCCATGCTACGCTTGGAACAATGGTCACCGGCACAAAGAATTGCCAAGATGAGAACGAGGCAGCTAATCCCACGGCCCCTCCATACGCAAACAAAACGCCTACAATGCCACCGATGATTCCAATCAGCAGGCTCTCAAACAGAAGCATTGTTCCTAGACTGCGCGTCGATGCACCAAGAACCCGTAAGGTCGCCAGTTCAAAGTCGCGTTCAGCGACGTTCATGATCATTGTATTGAACATGACAACAACCGTAAACAACAGTCCGAGGTACATCATCGTCTGGAAAATCTGGGTCTGTTGGTCGAGCAAACTGTTGATGCCATCAAGGACCGTCTGTCGCTCAACAATGCCCATGGATGCTTCCCCTAAGGCAGAGTCGACCTCAACGCCCTCTGGGAGTTCGAGGTAGACCGAAGTTGCATTGACCCCTAAAATTCCGCTCAAATCCTCACGCAAGAAATACATCGTTCTTGCCAATTCTGCTGCCGATGTGCCCACGACCTCGACTTCGGTATCAACGCCGTTGAGATTGACTGTTTGCCGGTCTCCGATGGTCCAACCGAGGAACGTCATGCTCCCTTCATCCATCATCACTTGCGTTAATCCAGCAGATGAAGTTGGAGCATCTCCGTCTAAAATTGAAACTGAACGCATTCCGGTTTCAAATGAATCCATGCCAACAAGCGTGAAGACCCGTTCAATGCCCTCGGAATCTTCAACGGAGCCAAGTGGCATTTCAATCAGCATCTCAAACGTTGCTGAATAATTTTCAGCCCAATCAACAACCGGGCCTTCTGCATCCGGCATGATGTAGACTTGTGCATCCCAAGTTTGGTCATTTTCCAGGCCGCCGACCATGGTGTCTTGCAAGCCGGCCGACATCATTTGAATGGACCCAAAGAGCATCAACGAGATACCAACGGCGACAAAGGTCATGGTCAGACGAATGGGTTTACGGACACTCGAGCGGATTGAGAGCCCAAGCGTTGTTGGCATCCACGAGGTGAGTTTTCGCAACAGGTCTGAACCCACTCGCATCTCGTTTTGACCGCTCAACACGGCTAATGGGTCGAGGCGACTGGCCTTCCATGCAGGGAAGGCGCCCGAGAGGAACACGACAATCATCGTTGAACCGATGACGGATGCGACCACGGACGATGGAACGGTACGTTCCACAATCGGCACACCCACCAAATCTTGGTAGAAGTCCAACATCCCATTCATGCCGCTTGGTCCCGCCAACGCACCAAGAGCACAACCGATTCCACCAATCGCTAACGGAGCGATGAGGTAGCCGGTCATGAGCGATGAGCGGTTGACGCCCAATGTTCGCAGCACTGCGATCTCTTTGGCTTGACTTTGAACCAAGCGTTGAAGACTGAGGACGATGGTGATGGCGGCGATTGAAGCGATCATGACGGTGAAGGGAACGGTGGTTCGTTCGGTTCCCTTCAAATCCTGCCGCATGACTTCAACCGGCTCGTTTTGGCCCCGATCACGAACACGGGCGTCCAACGCTGCCTCTGTAAGAGCTGTTTCGACCAGTCCTTTCACGGCGCCAATCTCATCGCCCTCGTACTCGCTGGTGTCGGGTAAATCATACGATGGCGTCCCTTCAACATCCAACAGAATAGTATTGCTTGAGCCAATGACTTCGCCAGAGAGACGAGCCATTCCAGCATCAGAAAGGTAGCCGACGACGTATTGACCCGGTTCTGGAGGGAACAGCGTTCCTTCTGGCGCCATGAGCACATGGAGTGGATGGTATCCCATCCCAACGAGTGTGAAATCGGCCGTTGCATTGCCGGCTCCGATACTCACTGTATCGCCGAGACTGAGTTCAAGGGCTTCAGTGACGTGAGCATCGATGACAATCTCATCGGGAGCCACGGCGGTCCGGCCTTCAGAATGGCCTTCTGGCATCCACACGCGGTCAGCATTGGCACCGTCGGGAATACCGTGCCAGAGTGAGTTGATGATGTGCTGGCCAGTATCGTTGGTGTGGAACATCGCACCTTGGGTCACGGTTCGGCCCTCGCAAGAGTCAAGCGATTGGGAAATGGACGAAGAATTCCAAGTGGTTTCCAGAGCGGTACAGAATGCATTGACTTCATCTGGCGTCCAAAGAGCACTGCGGTTATCGATCCACAGGTCGGCGAGATTCGCCCCGGTTTCATCGTCGGCTTGCATGGTGTCGTACATGCCTCCGAGATTGTGAGCATAGCCGCCAAAGGTGATACCAGCAAAGACGCCAACAAACACCATCAACACGACGGCCAAAAGCCGTAATTTGGTTCGCCACAGGCTCCTCGCCAAGCGTTTGTTGAGAAGGTTTGACATCGTACCACCTCAAGATTCTTCGTCGTTGGCAATCTGTTCATCAGAGACAATTTTCCCACTGTCAATGCGGATCACACGGGTGGCATACCTGACCAAACCTTCGTCGTGCGTGACAAAGACGGAGGTGATGTTTTCCTGTTTGCAAGCGCTGACCAAGGCCTCCATGACCTTGTTTGATGTTTCCGTGTCCAAGTTGCCCGTCAATTCATCTCCCAACAGCAACGTGGGCCGCTTGGCAATGCTTCGGGCGATGGCGACACGCTGTTGTTGGCCGCCACTGATTTCGCCTGGAAACCGGTTCACCTCTGCATCCAATCCGACAAGTCCGAGCAATTCTTTGGCTCGTGCAGGGTCTTTTTTGCCCGCCAATTCCTGGATGAGCAGGATGTTTTCCAGCACCGTTAGGTCTTGAAGGAGGTTGAAGAATTGGAAGACATAACCAATGTTGTCTCTTCGAAACGAGGTCATTTTTTCCGAATGGTTGCGAGGAACATCTTCACCAAGGAAACTGTAGGCACCTCCCGTTGGGCTGTCCAAAGCCGAGAGACAATTGAGCAGGGTGGTTTTTCCTGAACCCGACGGGCCGAGCAGAATGACCCGCTCTCCTTCGTGAATTTCAAAACTCACGCCGTCCAAGGCTTTGACCGCACCAGCGGGTGTTTCGTAATGTCGCTCAATGTTGTCCATGCGAAGCAATGCGTTTGACATGTCGCTCAAACCGGGCCACCCCGTCTTCCATTTTGAGTGTTAAGCATGGGGGTGCAAAAAGTGGTGCCGGGAGCGGGGCTCGAACCCGCGACCTTCGGATGTCTCAGACACCACAAGGGGCTTGCACGTCATACGATCGCCTTGGAGGCTGCCCTATGAGTCCGACGCGCTACCAACTACGCCACCCCGGCCTGTCTCGTGGGTGAGCCATTCCCTCTTTGAACAAATCGGAAGAACAATCCGGAGAAAACCCATCCCTGTTGAACAAAAAACAACCGCAGTGTTCTAACACTTGCTCGCCTCCCAACGGTTCATGGTGGACCTCAAAACGGCCATGGCGGCGGCTCAGGCCGAGCGCATGAAGCGTGATGGGGCCAAGAATGCGGAGAAGAAGAAACGCCGCTCGGGGGCCGACCTCGGCATCGAACCGTTTGACCCCGTGAAGTACCACGGCAAAGAGCGAGCCGACACCGCATCGATGTGGTTGGTCATCGCTTACGCCTTCATCGTCACGATGATGATGCGCTACGCCCTGATGCCTTCCACCACCCTTGACAAGACGGATGTGCTCTACATTCTTCCGTTGACCATGCTCATTCTCATTCCCCAACTTCACCGAATGGTCATGCCTGAGAGTTTCAAGGAGCACTACACCAAAGGGACGTGGTTCCGAGCGTTTTTCCTCTACACCTTCACCTTCCTCTCGCTCTCGTTCTTGGTGGTGAACCCGCCCTTTGGTGACATCGTAGCACCACAACTCGCCGATGAGTGGGGCGTGGTGATTGAACACGATGGAAACTACACCTATGCAGACAAGGTCAGCGGTGTGGAAAACCAGTGGACGCTTGAGAGTGGCGAGTACATCCAGGGTGGAGCTTGGGTTTTGTTTGGCCTCGCCGATAACGTTGACCATACCGGTGCGAACGTCACCGTTCTCCATCAATTCCAAAACACTGAGACCGTGATTGATTCCAACGCTTCGTTCTGGGATGAACACGGCACGGACATACGAACATGGCGTACGGCTGAGAACAAGTCCGCGCCCATTCTACTCCCCCACGCCGACCTCGACATGCCCTTTGCCATCTTCCTCGGCGAGGATTTGGCCGTTGGCGAGCACACCATCGTTGTGGACATTTTGGAGCAAGGTAACCCGTGGGAAAACACTCGCACCTACACGTGGACGTTCTCGGTGAATCCGCCCGCTGCTTCAGCAGAGTAGGTCGGCGTGTTGTTCAACAATTTCATTGAGCACTTGGTCAATGCGTGCCTTGTCGTGAAGTTCTCGTGAAATCCTGCGCTCAAGTTTTCTTCTTCGAGCGCGGACCAATGGCGCAAAAACGGTCCAACAGAGGGCGTTTTCAACTTGCAGAAGGACAGGGGACATGGTGGGGGGTTGACGCTTCCCTACTGGTCGGTTTTGCCCACCCCTTGTGAGAAACTGAAAGTGAATCAAGCCTGAAGGTGTTGGACGATTTGTGCAGTCAGGGCGTCGAGCTGAATTTGCTCGCCACCACCTTCCACGAGGCGATAATCGATTTCAGCCATCCATTCTGTCAAGGCCAATTTTGACCGTTCGTCAAGGAAATCAGCGCTGTACAATTCCCGATGCAATTGGTTCACAAAGTCGGTGCCGGCCAAGCCAAACTGGTCAAGTAATTCGCGAAGTCTTCGGCGTGCGACGTGAAACCCATCGTCTCGACAGGCCATCAGGTATTGGTGGAGGGCTTCAGGCGGGGCGGTCGCTGAAGTTTCGTAGACCAATTCTCGCCCAACCGTGGTGTTGAGGGCGGCAGCGACCTGAAGGGCGGTCAACGCTTTGCGCAAGTCGCCTTGGGAGATACGTGTCAAGGCTTCAACTGCACCGTCTTCCAGTGTCAATCCCTCCACCTCTGCGACATGGGCTACTTGGGAAGCGACGTCGGCGTCGGAGAGCGGCCTGAACCGAAACACAGCACACCGTGATTGAATGGGTTCAATGATTTTGGAGGAATAATTGCATGACAAGATGAATCGGCAGGTCTCAGCGTACTGTTCCATGATGCGGCGAAGGGCACCCTGTGCATCGTTGGTCAGAGCATCGGCTTCGTCGAGAAAGATGATTTTGAA
>FUFK010041096.1_pt1 | contig 13763 bp, 11 predicted proteins | sample 1021851 | NCBI WGS metagenome assembly FUFK01 (sample SAMEA51879418, study PRJEB19060) | metagenome | reverse complement strand
ATCTGCAATGATGTAATCAATATACGAAGTTATGTAAAAGCCAACGCAGAAAAATTTAAGTAGCTAGTTTAGACACCACATAGTACAGGTATGTGAACTCTAGCTACCTTTATTATTATCCATCTTTTCTTTTACATTTGCGACTTCTTTTTTCAAAACTTTAGTAAAGATTTTCTTAAATGTTTTTTTGATAAAAGCTAATACTGATTGCATAGCAATACCCCCTACCACGCTTGCTACTGATGCAGTACCCGCAGCGATCACAGAAGATGCAATGACCTCTGGTGCAGGTATTGGCATCTCCCCGAAAAATGGTAGATTAAACGTAGCTATAGCTTCTTCAGTTGATAAAGTTTCTTTGGTGGCTGGCAGGTTTGTCGGTATTGTCTCTGGTGTTACTTCTAACGCTTCCTCCGTTGAAGATGCTTTTTCTTCTTCAGCAGAAGATTCCTGACCTCCCAAACCCGACTCTACCTGTTCCAGACTTGGAAGAAGTACAGGGTCTAGATATGGAATCTCTGCCACAGGTGGATAAAAAATTGTTCTAGGTGGTACGAGAATATAATCTGTATCTGGCAAATCAGGCAGATTTATTTCCATTCTTTTTTTTCTTCTTGCTGTTTTTAGCTAGAAGCATAAAATCTTTTCTGGTAATTTTATTATCACCATCAAGATCAATCTTGTACTGTTTTCCTTTAAGTGGCATCTGACTCAGGGGTAGTTCTATCTTTAATGATAGCTGTTAATTCAGTAAACCTTGTTTGACATTGCTTGACAACTTCTTGTGCTTGGTTGTGTTTGTTAACAATATCTTGCAACTCTGCTTGCAGTTCTTCAAGAGTAGGTTTTGCCATTATGGTGTTGCAGATTTATCTGCTATTAGTTTAGCTTTCCACGCAGCTTTTACATCAGTAGTCCAAGCTGCTGTGCATATTGCAGATACTTCTGTTGGTTCTGCTGATAGATCTGTGTCTACTAAATTATCAGAAGCATCTAACGTACCAGCAATTTAGTACATATCTTTCAAAACTTCTTGTGAGTTCTGTGCCATCTTTTTTGATGACAGTTGCTTTACGGACTTGCACCGCTTTGTATAAACCGACAACTTCTATCTTGTCGTATTCGATTGATTCTGTAAGTGCCATTAGGATTAATCTCCGATTAAAACAGGTTTAGGTTTAGTTTATAGACTTAACTTCGGTCTATCCAGTAAAGTAAGTACAGGTAAATAATAGATAAGCTCCACTTAAATCTGCATAAGTAACAGAATCACCAATTCTCTTATATACATATACATCGTTATTGCCAGCATTTATTTGTACAAAAACATTATCTGTGGTGTGTACTTGAGTATAAGTTGCTCCAATAAAATAATTAGCACCACCTAATGCTTGAAAGGGTAAACTCGTAATTCTAAAATTACTACTACTACTACTTGTTGGGCAAGTAATGTAAACATTTACAGTAACCGATCTTCCTATTTTTGTATAAGATGCACTATGAGTTGTATTAGGAGAACCTACATCTGTGTTAATTGTCCAAGTACCTTCTTCATAGTCGTCAAGTGCGTTGGCTGCTGCGGTGTCTCCATTTAAATAAAGAGAACCTTTCATTTTTATAGAGCCATCTCTTTCAAATGTATGACTATCACTTTTAGTCGCAGTGCTTGTTTCAGATGCACTAAAAATTACACGACCCATTCTTCCATCAAGAATTACACCGCTATGGCGAAGTGTAGTATTAGTTTTTGCAGTAGAACCTCCACTATCAGCCGTCAAATTAACGCCTATTGTCCAATAATCACCATCTGAGTTACCCCAATTATTGATTGTTAAATCATCACCAGTACTATTACCAGAACCTTTTATAGTTAATTTTTGTCCATCAGTGAGTCCACCTTTATTTAATGTAAGTGTTGTACTGTCATAAAGAAGTGTTGACTCACCTTCTAAAGTATTAGCAGTACCAGAGCCAGTAATAACTCTGTTATCTGCGTTGTTGTTTATTGTTGTCTGATTTGCTCCAGCAGATACGCCAAGAAAAGCTCTAACTGTAGCATCATCTAAAGTTTCTGGATTTCCTGTGCCACTACTTGTTCTACCTAATAATCTAGATGTTGGAATATCTTGATATTTAGCATGAGTAACAGCGTTGTCTGTAAGTTCAGATGTATTAACTGCACCAGAAGCAATTTTTGCATTTGTAACAGCACTTGTCGTTATAGCATTAGTGTCAACTGCGTTGTCTGCCAGTTCACTAGCTTCTATCTGGTTTGCAGGGATTTTTGTTTTTGTTATGGCATCATCTTTGACACCATCTGTTGATACTTTTGTTAATGCCATAGTTAGTTACTCCTCAGAAGTTGAAAGGCCAGCGTGACTTTCTGCACCTTTGATAAGAGTCTTATCATCAGTATCTAAAGTCCAAAGGTACTTCATGTCCACTGTTGATGGATCTTCTACCCATACCGCAATGTGCGTGTCTGGATTAATAGTTATAGAATCATCACAAGAAAAGTGCCAAACTCGTGTATCCTTTTTAAAAACGTAATACATAATTATGAAATTGTAACAGGGCCTAAAGTTCCAGTATATTCAATGTGTAAAAGATATGACGAACCGTATGCTGGTGAACCGTCTGCGTCATACTGAATTAACATTCTTTGACCATGTCCAGTTCCTCCACCAGAACTATTTATTGATATATCAAGATGCCCGTTAGACCAGTTTGCACTACCAGTTCCAGCCACTTCTCGTAGACCATACCTTTGATAAGTGGTATTTGTTCCACGAAAATAGTAATATCCTTCATTTATCTTATAATAGCTACCGTTATCCCAGTGGTTCATCTGCCATCGAATTACCATTAGACAACCGTTACCACCGTTAAAATTACCGTCATAAGGTACTGTCCATAATAAATCTTGCTGAGGATTCATAGTTCCAGCAACGATAAGAGTATTAGCATTGCCTTTATGTATCATTCTACCTGAGTCTGAATTTAACATTACGATACCTCCGTTAAATTAAACTTATACTTTTTGCCATTGCGTTTGTTCACTAAGAAAAGATCCTCTGCTCCTTCTTGTATAGTATAACTTCCCCAAGTTCCGTCAACGTCATTAGATGACCCTTCGTTAGATAAGTTAAGGTCATTGGTGTAGACGTTTCTCCAACGTAATGATGTAGAACCTAAATCATAACTATTATTATCTGCTGGTAAAACGTGTCCATTTTCATCTATATAAAGTCTATTAGCACCATCTACGTCTCTAAAAATAAAAGAATATACACCTGTACCACCTTGAAAATATAAAAAGTTATTAGCGTGTTGAATTTTACCAGCGTAATCTCCTGTCCAACTTGCGTTATTAAGCCTTATATCACCACCACTATTAACAGTTATCGCACCAGCACCATTACTTACATTAACATTACCTGTACCGCTAGTAGATAAAGTGCCTGTTACAGTACAGCCACCACTACTTGTCTCAAACTTTTTATTACCTTCGTAATTTAGTTCTTGACCTAATCTACTAAATTTAGCTGAATAAGTACTATATTGAGTATCATAAATATTAACTCCTGATCCCTGAGATGATATATTTAATACACCATCACCAAATTCACCGATGATGCTATTCGAGCCATCGTGGTATAATTGTAAATCTCCACCAGCACCAATCTTAATACGATCATCAGCACTACTAGAACTGTCTCCAACTAAAATATGATTTCCATTAGTTTCTAAGTCACCGCCTAGCTGTGGTGATGTGTCATTTACCAGATCAGTTACAACAGCAGCCCAACTTAAATTACCATTGGCATCTGTTGTTAAGAACTGACCATTAACAATATTAGAAGGGAACGTAAGAGTATAGTTTTGGTTTGCACTATGCGGTGGGGATTTTAGTTTTATACCATGACTATTCTGACTACAATTAAGTTGTAAATATCCATCAGAAGAACCATCACCTTTTACAATAATACCAGCAGTAGATGATGTAGAGACAAGGTTCAGTTTGCTACCAGCAATATCAGCAGAGTTTGATATGTCTCCATTGACAATACTTCCATCAACGATCATTGCAGACGTTACTGTGTTGTTGCTTGGTGTACCAATGTTTACAGTAGAACCAAGAACTATTGCAAAGTAATCTGACCCACTAGCAGGTGCAGCAGCCAACTTAACTGTGCTACCAGATAAAGCAAAACCTTCTGAAGGTGTAGATGTACCAGCATTAGGTTTTTGTATAACACCATTAATNCTTAAAATAATCTGCTGTGCATTACTTGGTGCNTTTGTAATAGTAAAGTCCTGTACGCTTCCATTAAATGCAGGGCTAAGTGTAGATATAAAGAAGTTACCAACAGATTGTGCTTCTTCAAAAGCACCTGATGTTGAGTTATATACTAATAACTTTTGAGTAGAAGTATTAAATATTAAATCCCCTGCATCATTATCACTTGTAGGATTTGTTGATACGACTCTATATCTATTACCAAAATCATTTATATCTTCTGATAGCTGTAAAACATCTGTTTCTTTGGCTAGTAGTTTGTGGTAGTTGTATATCTGACTTGCACCTGTAGAACTGACAAGCAAGCCTAATTCATTAGATAATGTCTTACTTCTTAGACTTGTAGGGAAATTATTTATAGTTACGTTATCGCTTCCACTACCTACTGTCCTAGCGTTTGTTGCAACCCCAGAACTATTTATAACTAAGCCATCAGCATTGCTAATACTAATAACAACACCTGATACTGGCTGTGTTGCAGGGAAACTATCTTCATCTGCAATAACTTCTAGTCCACCAACAGGTGCTATCTGGTTAGCAACAAAATCTACAACAGCACCAGAGGTAGGAAAGTGACTATCACTATTNGTAATAGTAGTCTGNTTAGACATTCCTGATACTTGGTTTAAATCAGNAGTAGANCCTGTAAAACCATCTAATTTATTTAGTTCANNNGTNTTTGCAGTAACACCATCAATAACTGTTTTTTCTGCATCTGTAAGAGCATTTGTATTGCTGTTTGATTCGTATAAAGTCTTGATCTCACTAGCAGTTTGATCGTCTTTAGCATTTGTTTCAACGCTAGTTAACTTAGTTTTTTCTGCATCTGTAAAAGCGTTTGTATTTGAGTTAGCTTCGTATGCAGTTTTGATTTCTGCATTAGTTTGATCTGCGGTAGCACCATCTTCTACGTTTATCATAGTGCGTAAATTAGCAGGTGTTATTTCTTCTACTACCCCTGCACCACTAGAATCTCTACCTAATACTCTGTCTGTAGCTGATACGTTTTGTAGTTTAGAATATGTAACTGAATCATCTGCAAGTTCACTTGTATTTACTGAGTTAGCTGCAAGATGACTAGCATCAAGAGGACTACTAGATATAAGAGTTTTTATTTCTGACGCTGTTTGATCGTCTTTAGCGTTTGTATCTATACCAGCTAATTTTGTTTTCTCTGCATCTGTAAAAACATTACTATCTGTTGCATTACCTACAAGTGTTCTAATTTCTGCTGCTGTCTGATCTGCGGTGGCATTTTCTTCAATACCACCTAATTTATCTGTAATCTCCTGTTGAGCAAATAATACCTGGTCGCTGTTTGTATCTAAATCTGTTTCTGTTAAAACGCTACCATCTTGAAAGTCTACCTTTTTTGCACTTATATTTGTATCTCTTTGAAATTTAACAGCAGCACCATTGGCAGGGGTGTTGCCAGAAGTAAAGGTAACAGTTGAACCGCTAATCGTGTAATGAGTATCTAATGTTTTTAAGACCCCTGCTACTGTTACGTCTACTTCATTGTTGGCTAAGAACGAAAAAGATATTGCAAAGTTATTGGTGCTACCATTACCAGTATGTGTAGTTGCTGTCGCTGTAGTATTAGTAGCCATGATTAGTCATTAACTATTGGATTAATTATTCTCATTATATCTTCATTAGCTCTTCTAGTTTCATTTTCTGCTTGTTTTTTCAATTCTGGGTCTAAAATAAATTCTTTGTAATATTCTATCGCAGCTTTTTTATATACTTTATAAATATCTCTCACTTTTTTTTGTAATTCTTTTCTTATCTTATCTTTGTTTTTTAAAGTGGCTTGAGCATCTATAGAACCAGAATCATCACTTTCAAGGTATTTTAAGGCTTTTATATTTTTTTTATCTCTTGATAATTCTAAAATCATTTCGCCAAATCGTTTACCATTCTTAGGGTCAAATACAGGATTTCTACCTTTAAAATTTATAGGTATGTTTGGAATAAGACCTGTAAGTTTGTTGTAAGCATTTGTATCTAAATTAATACCATTTCCTTCATTGTCAAATGGTATGACATCACTAGGAGGTACTACTTTAAATTGTATTCTTCTTAAATATTCATCTATAGGATTATCTTTTTCTTTTTTATATTTAAAAGGATTGAAGTAGTCACCAAAGAAAGCACCTTCTGGGTACTCTGCAATTCTGCCTGTTGTTATGCTTCTTATGGGTTCAATATCTGCACTAAAGCCTGATGTTTGATCTTGTAAATTTCTCATTATCATTGTGCTAAAAGTATCTATATCTTTAAAAGGATTGTTTGAAAGTTTCAAACTACCAAAATCATTGCCTTCAAATTCTTCATAATCTTCTGTGTAGTCTCCTCTATCTTCTGTTCTTTCTTCTTGCGGAAATAAATCGCCTTTTCTAAACTTTGTTTTTCTTTTAGGAAATCTACCTTTAAATGTTTTTTTTGTTAATTCGTCATACCATTCTTCTCCTCTAGCTCTGGTGATACTTCTCCAAAGAGAAGAATAAGGTACAAGATTTGTAATGTAATTTACTGGCACTTGATAAAATCTTCTCAACCCATTGACATCACTCGTAAGATCAATCATCTGTGCAATATTCTGAATCATGTATTTATTATTTAAGTTTCTTGAAAGTAAAGCTATATGACATTGTGCAGCATTTTTATAGTCTTCATCACTTACGAAATCATTACAATATTCCATGTCACCTGCGATCATAAGCATACTGCCTATTGGCTCCATTCGAGACAAAATGTCTAGATATTCATAGTTTGGCAAGCCATTATCTCCTCTAATTATGTTGCCATCTTTATCTTTTTGTAAAACTCTAAAACTGTAAGGTAGTTCATCAGTTCTCTTTTCTCCTTCTCTTAACCATCTATTATGATGACCACCACCAATAAGAGCTAACTCTGCTTCTGGATTGTTTCTTTGTGCTGCTAAACCTATAAAATAAGCCCATATCGCAGCACCCATAGTAGCTTCGCCATTAGCTCTATAAGCAGTAGCCAAATCTTCACTTAATAAATTATCATTATGTTCTTTTAAAATCCTTCCTATTGTCAGGTTGTATTTAGGTGGCATACCCTTAGTTAAAGTTCCAAGATCAGGTAAACCTGTTCTTCTTAAAACTTGTTTACCTATATTTACAGGTGTAGTGACAAAAGGAACTAAGGGTTTCAATGCTGAAGACTTTAAAATTTTTGCTACATCTTGATTAAATTTTGAACCAAAACCATGAATACCAAATCCTTTACCTAATTCAGTTGTAAATGTTCTGTCTGCTGAATAATCTAAAGCTCTTGTGTATGAGTCTAAAATATTTTCATTTGGTACAAAATCAGGAAAAGCAGTATCTTGTCCTCTAGTAAAACTTCTTGTATTAACAATATCTGTAATTTCTTTAAAATTGCTGTCAACATATATTTTAAAACTTTTACCTGTAAGTCCTTTTTTTGTTGCTTGNTCTGCAAGTTCTCCCATCAAAAATGAACGAAATGCAGTTTGTTTTATAAATTCGTCACCTGCCATCATAAANCNAGANGGNANTCTNATNCCATGACCAAATAAATTAATACTTTTTGCNAANNAAGAATCTCCTGACATTCTTATTGCATATCTTTCATAAGCATCTTGTGTACCAAACATTCTTCTTTCATCAAGAATATTTTTATCAAGCCATAGTGCCTTACCTGCTGCTGTCAAACTATCTTTCATAGATGTAAATATAGAAACAAGTTCTCTAGCTGCTCTTATTTTCATTTGTTTATTTAATATTGGGCTACCTGCTGCAAGGTCTAAAGGACCAAGAGCTACGTTGAATAAAGAACCAACTATATTAATAATTTGTGTTTCTGGTGCTGAAAGTAAATTATTAATAAATAACTCGTTACTAACTCTTAAGGTTTTACCTACTGCATCTCCAAATCCAAAACCTTTAACAAGCTTGCTTATTTTTTTACTGTCACCCTGCATAGCCAATACCTTTCTTGTAATACCTAACAAACCTTCAATATCATTATTTTTTATGTAGGTCTGCATACCTTCATATAGCTCTTCTTTTGTTGGTATTAATTTTTGTTCAGTTATTTCTTTTTTTGTTTTTTCTACTAAATCTCTTGTAGTTGTACGAAACTTTTCTTTTGTAGCTCTATCAGCAGTTTTTTCTCCACCACCAATACCTGCTCCTACTTCTTCATCAACTGTTTTACGAGCAACATCTTTAGGTTCTGCATCAATAAGTTGATTAACTCTTACTGTACCTGCTGTTTCATTACTTATTTTTTTAGTTGGACCTGCAAGATTTATCATTCTTGATACATCTTCCGACCAATTCTGTAATAGTTCATCTGGTATATCTTCTCCAAGCATAAAAGCTTGTTCTATATCTGTCATGTATTGAGTTACATTTTTAGCTAATCTTTTTTGTTCTTTTATTGCACCAAGATAAATAACCCTCATGTGTTTTTCTGGGTCATTAGGACTAATTTTCTTTGCTATTTTTATGACTAAAGGCAGCAGTTCATCATATCCCAAAGCACTTGCAGCTTCTACTGAAAAATCATCAGGTATAACAATTCTATTTAGTACTTTACCTGTGGCTTTCCATGTATCATCAGTAACACTTTCTACATCATTCCAAATTTTAGGATTAGGTTTTGATTGCTGTAAAGGTAGATCAGTAGCTTTTATTTTAGTTTTTTTCGTTACTTTTGTTTTTGGTGCTATTTCATCAAATTTAGGTAGGTCATCTAGTACTTTTGTAAATTCATCTGAAAATTCTTCACTACCTACAAGAGTTGCTTTTTTTAATCTTGCAATTTGTTTCTTGGCAAACTCTAATCTAGTCGGGTCATTTTTTATATCTTTTAATAGCTGAATAGTTCTATTAGCCATCTGTTCTGGATTTAATATATTAGGACCACCTGTAACGTCATCAATCAACCTTATAGCGTAAGGTTCTAATACACTCTTTAATTTAGGTAAACCTTTAGTTGCTGCTGTAGCTGTTAGTCCAATAGTTTCTCCAAAAACTGTACCTGTTAAAAACTGTTTAAGTTTTGCTTCTCCAAAATTACTTTCATCTCCTTCTCCTGGTCTTTCGGGTGCAGATAAATATTCAACTATAGGTCTTACAAATCTATTATTTACGACAGGACTTTCTATATCAGCAAGAAAGTTAAATAAGTTTTCGTCATAAGCATCTACACCAACAAAATCTGCTGCTCCACCTGCTGTAAACCATCTAGCACCAGTAGCAATCTTGTCATAATTTTTTATACCTTGTAATGCCTTTATACCTTTTATACCTTTTAAAGCTTTATTAAAACCTGCATAGGGTATTAAAAATCCAGAACCAAACTTAAATATTTGATAGGCTGCATTATCCATATCTCCTTCTTTTTCAAGACCTAAAGCCTTAAGATCAATCAACTCATTTGGGTCATAAGGATTACCTTGTAAATAATCACTTATATGTTTTATTTCATTTGGTATATCAACAATACCTGCTGCTGTTGCTCTAAAAAATGTTTCTTCTTCTTCTGATCTTGGCTTTAAAAATTCATCTTGAGTTTTAGCAGCTTGTTTTATAGTTTCTTCTGTAATTTGATTTGGTAAAACGATTGCACCTGAGTTCTTTTTTAGCTGTTCATATAAAGCTTTAGGTATATCTTTTATACCAAAGTTTCTTAGTTTTTCATTTTCTGTGAAGTCATCAGTTTTTTTAGACCCAATACCAAAAGCTCCTTCTGGTACTGTATTTTGTAGATTAGAGTCTGTCATAGTTTAAAACCAACCTTCTTTGATAGCACGATCAATAATGTCTAATACATTTTTATCATAATCTTTATTTGTTGCATAATCTTCAGCTTGTAGCATTTTAATTGCTTCTTCAATACTCTTTGCATTTACTATACCTTTCCTACCTAAGAAGTTATCGTTCCATTCTTTCTTGTATTGCATCATCATTTCTCTGATATTATTAAATGTTTTAAAGTTTGCTAGTTCTGGCTTTCTACCTTGACCTCTATCTTCGGTAGTCATCTTTCTTTCAGATTGACCTTTTGCAACNTCTGAAGATGTAGCTTTAAGTCCTAAGAAATTGTTATCTGCTGATTGATCTTTACCAAAACCTGTTTCTTCCATAGCTTGTGCAGCTACAAGTTCTGGAAACTTAATACCTATTTCTTTAGCAATATTATAAATAACTTGGAAGTTATGTTTTTCTCTTACAGGATTAAATGGGTGGTCTTTACTTGTAATCAGTTTATTCATGTCAAACTTAGGAGCATCTACTTTATTAGGGTCAGTAATACCTTCTGGAATTACTAAGACATCTCCTATTTGAATTTCATCAGTTGTCATTCCATTTGCTTTTTTTATAGCTTCAACAGAAGTATCTAGGTCATTTGCAAAACCAGACAAGGTATCGCCAGAACTAACGTCAACTGTTGTAGCACCACCTTCACTAAAAGCACCACCTTCAACATTACTAAAATCCATACCACCTTCTAAGAAGTTATTATCATTACTTGTGTTTTGTTGTTTAAAAACTTCTCTACCAAGTATTCTGTTTACTTCTTGCTTGTCTTCTTCACTTAATTTATCAAAATCTTTAATTGGTATTTCAGGTTTTTTATTAATAATATTTGGGTCTTCTATAGGTATAAATGGATTGATTGTATCAGGATAATTTTTTTCTGCCATTTCCTTAAAGCCTTCTATGTTATTGGCTCCTAAAGATTGTATTGTAAATTGCTCTTCCATTTTTTGTACTTCTAAACTTGAAGGCAATCTGTTATTTTCTTTTATGTAATCTTTAAAATATTTTGTTACTTGTTTTTGTACTTCAAAATTAATTTTAGTAGATGTTTGAAAATCACCTTTACTTGGACCTCGACTAAATAAACCAGCTTTTGTACTTGTACCTAAGTTATCATTTACAATCTTCATAATTTTATTTTTACTTGTCTCTACTTTCTCTCCTAAACCTTTACTGTTTTTTGCTACTTTTTTTAATTCTTTTATTGCTGTAACTGCTTCATCATCTAATGTCGCATGATTCATTTCTATATGTCCTATCTCTTTTTCTAAAACATCATCATACCCATCAAAAACACCAAGACTAATTTTGTTTTCCAAAGCAGGTATTATTTCATTAATAAGATTGTAATTATCTGACTCTCCTAACTGCTGTATATATTTTTGTTCATCTACCCCACCAAACAAAGGGTCGTTAAGTAATTGCTTATATCTTCTTTGTTTTTCTAGTTGTACTTGTGTCCTCTGATCTGTAGTCATTTCTTCTGTAATTTCTATAGCATTAAAACTTTTCCATTCATTTTTAATTAAATTTTTATTTTTTTCAGCATCTATTTTATCTTTATTTCTAAGTTTTTTTAGTGCTAAGTCTGTATAGTCTGAATCAAACTTTGCTGCTTCATCTAAATATGTACTATGAGTTGTTAAGTTTTTATCTCCATAAGGTATTGATCTTAAAATCCTATCTGCAAAATCTTCTGCAAGTTGAAAGCTTTTTTCTTTTTCAGGGTCTACTAACAACCTAGCCTTATCAAAAGCACCTGCAACAATTTGTTTATACATCTTATTTGCATCTTCTCCTGTAATACCTGCGTTATAAAAATCTTGTAGAAAACCTGCAATTACTTTACCGCCTTCTTCATCTTCACCTTGAACAAAGAAAGTTGCTGCACTATCTAAAACTTCTGGTACTTTGTTTTGTAATTTTGTAAAATTAAAAGCTTGATTTTTTTCAGTAGCATAATTTGTAATATTAAATAATTCTTCTTGAACAGTTGGTATAAAAAATTCATCTACAATATTTGGGTCTATTCCTTCATCTGTAAATGTTTGTAGTGATTTGTTTAAATAGTTTTGTCTCCAATCCTTAAATTCATCTGAATCGCTAGAAAACTCTCTTAAAAACTTAAATATAGGTTGTCCATTGCCATCTACTTTACCTGTATCTATTCTTGCAGCATCATAAGCATTTTCAAAATTACCTTTAAATTTAAGTGCTTCTAGTTGCACCCCTGCTTTTTCATACTGTTGTCTATATACTCTACTACCACCAATAATTTTTCTTGCTGCATCATTTCCATCTTTTTTTCTTATGTCATTAGATAGTTTTGCAACCTCTCCACCATTTATTTCAGCAAAAATCCTATCTTTAGTAGCTCTTCTCTTTTCTTTCTCTACACCTTTTGTTATTGATTGATTTAAAAAAGGTCTTAGATTTTCATTTACAGAAGCTAAAGTTTCTGCCAAATCCATAATACCTGTCTTAGGTAAAACCCTTACAGGTTGAACAAAAGTATTTACAGGACTATCGTAAATATTTGTTGCTGCGGTAGATTGAAAACTGCTACTCATAATTAATTAAGTAAGGCATACTGATTTAAAGCACCTGTGCCTATATTTAATAAAGTCTGTCCAAGAGTAGGTATTTGATTATATGCTTGGTTAATATTAGTTTGTAAATCATTTCTTCTATTTTCAAACTGTGCTTCTGTTTGAAGAATATTTCTATCGTATTGCCTTCTAAATGATTCTAATGATTGATTTATTGATTCTCTGTAATTAGCAGCTTGTCTTTCATTATCCATTAATAATAATCCTATAGTTGTACCTGCACGTTCTGATGCAATTATAGCTCTATTAGCTTGTAAAGCTTCAATATTTCTTGCAAATATATTTTGTGCTTCTGCTTTTTCTTTAGCTTGTTTTTGTTCTGCTAGTGCTTGTTGTTGTAACCTTTTATCTCTTTCTGCCGATTGATTTGCTAGTAATGCCTGATTATAAGTTTGATTAGCTGCACTTTGAGCAGCAGCCCTACCTGCAAAAGCATTGGCTACAGTAAGACCCAAGCCTATATTAAATGCTGTTGCAGCAGTTGTACCTGCTCCTAATAATGCAGCACCAACACACATCTAGGCAATCCTCAGAAATTCGTANAAAGGTTTTTTTTGATAACCATAACTCTCATGTAGTTTTACAAATGTAAACCCAAGAGCTTTTAACCATTTTATAGCAGAAGTGTTTTCTGCATATACATAATTATAAAGTATTTTATAAGACTCAAGTAGATTATCAACCCATTTTCTGCCTTGTCGTATTAATTGTATTCTATATTTTTTATTATCAAACAAATCATCTGTAGCAACGCACCATATACAACCATCTTTCTGTACCCCACATAAACCTATAGGTTGTCCTTCATCATCAGCAATAGTCATATTAGTCTTACTACCTAAGAAGGTAAGACTAAGAGCATCTTCTGGACTCATACCTGTTTGATACAGAGCTTCAATCTTATCCATGACTCTCATGTTTTCTACTACATATTTAAAATCTTTAAGGTTTGACTTTCTTAAATATCCCACTATATTCTTCTACTCCTTATGTGGAATGTACCTTCATATTCTGCACTAGCTAAAC
>FUFK010043846.1_pt1 | contig 13766 bp, 23 predicted proteins | sample 1021851 | NCBI WGS metagenome assembly FUFK01 (sample SAMEA51879418, study PRJEB19060) | metagenome | reverse complement strand
TAACCACCCTTCCTATGCGTACCCTATCATTTCAAGTTTTGTTTACGGGATGCGACGAAGAAGAAAACGTACACGGCGGAGCGATGTGGGCACGTATGCCCCTCACAGCCTTAGTAGGGGACACACCTTTCGATGAATGGCCTGAACCTATTCCTACTTATTTGGCACAGCCGTGGGACTGTCAGTCACATCACCACTCAGTATTTGTCCTCAACAGAGGCACACCCTGTCCGTGGCTGGCGAAGATAGACGGAGACTTTTATCCGGCTAAATACTACTTCACTGTAGATTACACGGATACTGAAGTAGCGGACGATCCAGCGCAGCACAAGCAGAGTCACGTACTCGAACTCATGGATGCTGGCAAGTGGACGGGCAACATCGTTGCTCTTCCGAACAACCGAGTAAGGGTAACCAACCCTGCATGGTTTGTAACGGGCGATGGCCCACCGGATTTCACTCCTAGTCAGTGGGTCCATCATTCAAAGCAAGACCCGAATTATGTCAGCGATACGGCACGGGTATTCGATAACCTTTACGCGGAGAGCGATTATGAAGAAAATGATGAAAGCTAAAGGCATGGCTAAAGGCGGTAAGCGCGGCGGTGCCACGAAGAAGATGATGTATGGCGGCAAGATGAAACGCATGGCCGGTGGCGGTCGTAACGCTATGAAGTCAAAGGGCTACTCAAAGGGCGGTGCAACAGGCGGCAAGAAAAAGGCAGCAAAGAAGCCTACTATGACTATTGCACAAATCCGTGCTGCTGCCAAAGCAAAAGGCTTCAAGCTAGTAAAGGCATAGGCTGATGGCAAAACGTCCCGGACTATATGCCAATATTGCAGCCAAGCGTCGTCGTATCAAAGCGGGTAGCGGCGAGAAGATGCGTAAGGCTGGTAGCAAAGGCGCACCAACAACCGGCAACTTCAAGCGTGCGGCTCAGACTGCAAGGAAGAGATAATGGCACGCAAAGCCGACAGGATGCCAGCCCGTAACAAAAAGAACTTTCGACCAACGAAAGCAGGGGCTGGCATGACTAAGGCCGGGGTGGCTGCGTATCGGCGCAAAAACCCCGGCTCCAAACTCAAGACTGCAGTTACGGGCAAAGTAAAGCCCGGAAGCAAGGATGCCAAGCGTCGTAAGTCGTTCTGTGCGCGTTCTGCTGGGCAGATGAAGAAGTTTCCAAAGGCTGCAAAGAATCCGAATAGTCGTTTACGACAAGCACGTAAGAGGTGGAAATGTTAGCCGCACTCATCGGACCCATAGCAAACTTAGCCGGTACGTGGCTAGAAGGCAAGGTCGAAAAAACAAAAGCCGAGACAGGGGCCAAAGTTGCACGAGCAAAAGCCGAAGCAACTATCATGGAAAAGAAAGCCACGGGAGAACTCGAATGGGACTTGGAAATGGCACGCGGAAGCCAGTCATCGTGGAAAGACGAGTGGCTGGTCATTTTGTTTTCGGTGCCGTTGATCCTTGCGTTCATACCGGGCATGGAGGGAGTCGTAGCTAATGGATTCGAGCAACTCAAGGCTATGCCGCAATGGTATCAGTATTCTCTGGGGGTTATCGTTGCTGCCTCATTTGGCGTTCGTAGCGCTACTAAGTTCTTTGGGAAGAAGTAAGCATGGCCGAAGTTACTATGGAGCGCATCCTGAAGTGGAAGATACTCCCCCGTTTGATGATGCTGGGAATGTCGATCTCGGCATGGCGCGTGGTGGAATGGTTCATGGGACTGCCGGACCCGACAAGTCAACAGGCAGCACTTGTGAGTGTGGTGACGGGAACGCTGGCCGGTGCGTTTGCGGTTTGGATGGGACATGAGGCAAAGTGATGATGAATGCACACAATATAACTCCTAAGATGAAGTACGATATAAACACATTCATAAATAAGGTTCGCGTACACGAGGGCTTGGTCCTTACAGTGTACAAGGACACTCTCGGCATCGACACTATAGGTATCGGGCGCAATTTGAAAGACCGGGGGATCAGTAAAGAAGAACTCGATTACATGGACATTCCCTCCATAGATGCTGTTTACGAACACGGCATCACAGAAGAGGATGCATATTACCTCGCCACAAATGATATCGCAATCGTAGAGAACGAACTGACACGAGCTAAACCCTGTGTGTACGACCTCGACGCAGTACGTCAACTGATCGTGATGGATATGGCATTCAATATGGGCGTGCCACGCCTCTGCAAATTCAAGAAGATGTGGGCTGCTATCGAGGCAGGCGACTTCGACACCGCATCCGTCGAGATGCTCGATTCGCGCTGGGCGCGGCAGGTAAAATCACGGGCGACGAAACTTTCGGACGCCATGAAAAATGGAGAGTTCGCATGAGTGAAGTCAGCGGAAGAAAAGCGCAGAGTAGCGCGGAAAAGCCGGATGTTGCAGAAAAGATCAAAGGAGGTTACGTCGCAGGTGAAACTGCTGCCGCTGCTGTAGTCGGAGCGGGAGGGCTAGGTTATGCCATAGCAAACGAAAGAACGAGACGCAGGCTTGATAAACAAGATCGTAAAGCCTATCGACAGTTGCGTGAACACATTAGACAACAAGAAAAAACCGAGCGCACACGGCTTAGAGAACAGGAAAAGACTCAAAAGATTCGGCGTGCTAACAGAGCCGCTAGTCGTCGTCGCGGCGGCGGTGGCGGTGGGGGTATGCCCACCACTACAGGTCTCGTAGGTAAAGCCGTAGAAAAGTTTTTTAAGAAGACGTGATGCCCTTAACAAACAAAGGTGAAAAGATCATGGAGTCCATGAAACGTACGTACGGGGGTAAGAAGGGTGAAGAAGTCTTCTACGCAACGCGCAACGCCGGAAAAATTACGGGCGTCGAGGAAACACAGGAACTCAAGAAGGGTGGCCGGGTTAGAAAAGCTCGCAAATCGTCGAAGCCTAAAGCGAAGAGCAAGAGTCGAGTTAATGAAGCTGGCAACTACACTAAGCCCGGAATGAGAAAGCGTCTCTTCAATCGTATCAAGGCTGGTGGCAAGGGCGGACGCCCGGGACAGTGGTCGGCGCGTAAAGCCCAAATGCTTGCGTCAGCCTACAAAAAAGCAGGGGGCGGCTACAAAGACTAATGAAGCATGTCTTTCTCCTGTTTGTCTTTCTTGGCACAGGAGAGGACAAACGTCAAGTCAGTAGTGACATGTACTTCCGTGACTTGAACGAATGCGTATGGTACGCACAAAAACTTCATAAACAAGGGAAAAAGGTGACGGCATACTGCCTACCTAGATTAGTCGATGAAAGTGTACGAGTTTACTGATGTTAGCCGAACTCGCTGCAGCCAACGCAGCCTTCCAAGTCATCAAAAGTGCTGTCCAGAATGGCAAGGAGATTGCCAGTGCTGGTAAGGCCATCGCCAACTTTGTAGGTGCAAAGGAGCAGTTACAGAGAAAGGCACAGAAAAAGGGTGGCGGCTCTGATCTCGAAGAGTTTATGGCACTCGAACAGATACGCGAACAAGAAGAGCAACTCAAGCAAATTATGATTTATGCCGGACGACCCGGCTTGTGGGGTGACTGGCAACGTTTTCAGGCAAAGGCACGGATAGCGCGTCGAGAGGCAGAAGAGGCAGCAATCCGTAAACGTAAGAAGATACTCGACATTACGATCATTACGATCTTCTTTGTTCTTGGGTTGAGCATCTTTGGTGCGTTCATCGCTTTGCTACTGCACCATCAGGGTAAACTATAATTTACTTGCAAAATTTATGTATTTATGATATACTAAGGGTATTTGGGGGTTGATATGCAAAAGCTAGCTATACAAGCGCTACAGCATAAATATCAGGCGGAGATGGCGGATGCAGAGTTTGTATTCCAAGTTTACATGGACAGGCCGGTGGGCGTCGGTGAACATCCGGGTTTGCTGGAGGAGATGGACGCGGCGCTTACGAAGTGGGGTGACGCGCAAGACAAACTAGCCGCATTGGCTACGCTTACAATGGAGATGGCAGATGCCGAAGAAGAAGAGCCAACGCTCTTTGACAGCGTGGACTAAGCAGAAGTGGCGCACCAAGAGTGGCAAGCCGTCCACACAAGGTCCGAAAGCTACCGGGGAGAGATATCTACCGGAAAAAGCTATTAAGGCGCTCTCCGCGAAGGAGTACGCTGCTACGACTCGCGCAAAGCGTAAAGCCACGAAGGCGGGTAAACAGGTTGCTAGGCAACCGAAGAAGATAGCAAAGAAGACCCGTGCATATCGCAAGGTACGATAGATGACATTTTTACAACTCATAAACGCTGTGTTACGAGAAATCAATGAAGTGGAGATTACCACAGTTTCTTCGACGCGCGGTATCCAGACCTCAGTCAAAGACTTTATCAACAAATCACAGCGAGACATTATCAACTCCGAAGTTGAGTGGCCGTTTACTGTTGTTAGTCAATCTTTTACGACTACTGCGGGAACAGCGGAGTATTCCCGAGAGTCAGATGCAAAAACTGTTGATTATGATAGTTTTACTGTACAAGAGTCCGCGTCAACATCGGAAAGGAAACTGAAGTACCTTTCATTCAACGAGTATCTGGAACGGCGCAACGAGGCCGATACGAATCCGGATACAAATTCGCGTGCCTTGCCTGAATTTATTTACAAGACACCTGATCAAAAACTCGGCTTGTCTCCCGTCCCGGATGTGTCCACATACACAATCCGGTATTATTATTACCAGACGGTGAGCGATATGTCTGCTAACACCGACACCCCTTCGATTCCAGAACGCTTTCACGACGTAATCGTAAATCGCGCTCGATACTACACACACATGCTCCGCTCGGACGTTCAGTTCTCGCAGCTTGCGCTACGAGATTACACAGAAGGCTTGGCTCGTATGCGTATCGAACTGATCAATCGTAAGGACTACATGAGGGCTGTCTGATGCCAGATACTTCACTACTCAGTCCGTTTGTTGTGAAGCTGGGCGGCGGCTTGATGCTCGATAAGGATGCCTTCACTCTCCCAGCGGGAGCGGCAACCCAGTTGCAAAACTTCGAGCCGGATATCAACGGCGGCTATCGTCGCATCAACGGCTTTGCTAAGTTCAACTCGAACATCGTGCCTCAGACTAGCGCGTCCACCGAAAAGGTTCTTGGCGTACACATTTACAAAGATCAGGTCATTGCTGCACGCGGTGAAAAGGTATTCAAGGGTGGCGCAACCGGATCGTGGACAGAAATAGATTCAGGCCGTACGAGTGCCGGACGATACAACTTCGTCAACTTCAACTTTAATGGCACGGACAAAGTTGTTTTTGTAGACGGCGCAAATCTAGCATCCGTCTTTGACAATAGCAGTATCACGGACGTAAGTGCCAGCGGCAGACCGGCAGACCCAAAGTTCGTAGAGGTATTCCGAAGCCACGTGTTCTACGCGGGTATGTCTGCAAGTCCACAGGAACTTATCTTCAGTGTGCCGTTCGACGAAGATGATTTCACGGGCGGCAGCGGCGCAGGATCAATCAAGGTTGACGGCATCATCAAGGGCATCAAGGTCTTCCGTGAAAGTCTCTTTGTTTTCTGCGAAGACTCTATCTTCAAGATCACGGGTTCGAGCCTGTCCGACTTTGCAGTCATACCAGTCACACGAAAGATTGGTTGTGTAGACGGCTTCAGCATTCAGGAGATATCGGGTGATATTGTCTTTCTTGCACCAGACGGACTACGCACAGTTGCCGGTACGGAAAAGATCGGTGACGTTGAACTCGGCACAGTATCGAAGCAGATACAGCCCCGATTAGACAATGTGTCTACGGAAAGAATGTCGTCATTAGTCATACGAGGAAAGACACAGTATCGTTTGTTTTTTCCCACAGACGCACAGGCAGCATCGGCGGCTCTCGGTATTATCGGCGTTATCAAGGCACGAGTTGAAGGTGGGGGCATCGGCTGGGAGTATGCTGACATCAAGGGCATCAAACCCGCCTGTTGTGCATCGGGATTTATCAGCGGAGTCGAGACAATCCTTCACGGTGGGTACGACGGCTACATTCACAAACAAGAGTCAGGCAACACTTTCGACGGCACTAACATAAGTGCAGTTTACCGTTCGCCAGACTACACGATGGGCGATGCTGGTATCCGCAAATTGATGCAGCGCATCATCTGGAACTATGACAACGATGGTACAGTAAATTCTAAGTTCCGTATTCGCTACGATTTCAATTCGGCGGATGTTCCACAGCCAGCAGAATATGACCTGACCACTGGATCGGCAATCGCACTCTATGGTTTAGCAGCATCAACGTACGGCACTGCGGTGTACGGATCGTCAGGCACACCCCTCGTACGACAGAGTGTCGAGGGTGGGGGATTTACAGTAGCCGTGCGCTTAGACGATACAGCAGGATCACCTCCGATATCAGTCAAGGGCTATCAACTAGAATTTACTCCGGGAGGGAGGAGATAACACATGGCAGGTTACACTAGACAGTCGTCTTACTCTGACGGCGATACTATCACCGCCGCACACAGTAACAACGAATTCGATCAGGTTCTTGCTGCGTTCAACAACTCGACCGGTCACAAGCACGATGGCACGGCAGCAGAGGGTCCGGTCATCGGACTCATCGGTGATCCGGGTGAAACCACACCGAAGAACAAGGTCGTCGTTGACAATCCCAACAATCAGATCGAAGTCAGTATCGATGTATCGGGTACGTCCACAGAACAGGTTGTCTTCAAGGACGGCGTAATTGAGCCGACAACCGATAACGATATCGATCTTGGCTCGTCAAGCAAGCAGTTTAAAGACTTACACATAAACGGCACCGCCAACATCGACAGCTTGGCTGCGGACACGGCCAACATCGACGGCGGCTCTATCGATGGTGCAACACTCGGCACGAACAGCGCAATTACACAGGCTGTCATCGACAACGTCAACATCAACGGCACAACCATCGGACACACTAGCGACACAGACCTGATGACCCTCGCATCGGGCGTCTTGACTGTCGCTGGCGAAGTGTCGATGACAACCCTCGACATCGGCGGTACGGACGTGACTGCCACTGCCGCAGAACTCAACCTGATGGATGGTGGCACATCTGCGGGTACGACAGCCGTAGCGGGTAGCGATGGTATCGTGACCAACGACGCTGGCACAATGCGACAGACCACAGTCGATACCTTCGACACGTACCTCGCTGCAACCACAAAGACCCTGACAAACAAGACACTTGATGCTGACAACAACACAGTGTCGAACCTTGAAGTAGACAACCTCAAGTCGGGCGTCCTTGACACGGACCTGTCGAGCGTTGCTGGCACGGACACTACGCTTGCATCAGCCAAAGCCATCAAGGCGTATGTGGACAGTCAGGTTCAGTCTGCAGATACAATCGAAGAACTGAACGACACAAACATATCGTCGCTTGCGTCGGGCCACATCCTGATCTACGACGGCTCTGACAGCTTTGACAACAAGGCCATTTCCGGCGACGTTACACTCGCTTCTACGGGTGCTGTGACGATTGCTAACGATGCTGTCGAAACAGCGATGGTCAACGAGAACGTCGTCAGCGGCCAGACTGCAATCTCCTCTAGCGATGTCAACATCACCAACGACACGCTGCTTCTGCACGATGCAGACGCTAGTGCGCTAAAGAAAGTTACAGTCACTAACCTTATCTCCAGTGCCGGTGGCCTGACAGAAGTCGTAGCCGATACCACCCCGCAACTTGGTGGCGACCTCGACGTGAACGGTAACGACATCGTGTCCACGTCGAATGGCAATATCGATATCTTGCCAAACGGTACGGGTGTGGTCAACCTCGACGGCAACGGCTCGTCTGGTGGTGTTTCCATCTCCGACGGTCTTATCGACATCCGCACGGGCACAGGCAGCGTAGCGAAGGTAAAGTTCTACTGCGAGTCGAGCAACGCACACGCACAGACCTTGCAAGCACAACCACACTCTGCAGGCGTCACCAACACCCTCACTCTGCCTGCCGGTGGCAACCAAGAGATTGTGGGCACGACAGCTACNCAGACCCTGACCAACAAGACNCTGACNACNCCGACTATNGANCTGTCAGGTGTTACGTCNTCGGGTGACTTGGCTNTTGCCAACGGNGGNACGGGCGCNTCTAGTGCATCGGCTGCACGTACGAATCTTGGCTTGGCTATCGGCTCTGACGTACAGGCGTATGATGCAGAACTCGCTGCACTGGCTGGCCTGACATCTGCAGCAGACAAGGGTATTCAGTTTACCGGCTCCGGTACTGCAGCGGTGTACGATCTGACAGCAGCAGGTAAGGCACTGCTGGATGATGCTGACGCGGCAGCACAACGTACGACTCTCGGTCTTGGTACGGCGGCTACGGCAAACACAACAGCCTTCGATCCGGCTGGTGANGCGGTTGCTCTAGCTATCGCACTGGGTTGACAAATCTCAATAAATAATCTATAATGTATCCGAAGAGGGATAACACATGGCAAACTCATTNAAATCGGAAACGGACAAGGAAATCGGTACGTCTACTGCTACCGTNTTTACATGTGCGTCATCNACAGAGACAACANTAATTGGTCTGTCNGTNGCCAACCGTGTAACGTCTCAGATTCTGATTGATGTAGAACTCGACGCATCANCACGNACATCTGGNGCAGANGANAAGGTGTTCTTGNTAAAGGACGCCCCTATTCCTGTGGGCGGTTCACTGGTTGTAGTTGGCGGCGATCANAAGCTGGTGATGGAGCCGGGGGATACCATCAAGGTAACGTCCGACACCGCATCATCTGCAGATGTTGTTGTCAGCCATCTCGACATCACGTAAGGAGTAAATCATGCCATACATCGGTAATCCACCGGCAGAACGCTTTACATCCTTTGCCTATCAAGACCTGACCGGCGGGAGTGGCACTAGCTTCACTCTCGACAATGCTGTTGGCAATCCACAAGAGATTGAGGTGTTCGTCAACAACGTGCGTCAGGAGCCGGGGGTTGCGTATACAGTGAGTGGCACTGCGCTGACTATGACAGGCAGCATTGCTTCGACTGATGACTTCTATGTCGTGTTTCAAGGTAAGGCTATCCAGACAGCCACACACCCCTCTGACCGTGCGCTGACAGCCACTGACGGTACGTTTACCGGTGACCTGACCGTTGACACCAACACTCTGCACGTCGATGCGGCTAACAATCGGGTGGGCATCGGCACAACAAGTCCTGACCGCAGCTTGCATATCACAAGCAGTGAGCCGTCTGTCGTCTTAGAAAACTCTGGACAAGGCACTGACCTCAAGACATGGCGCATATATAGCAACTCGTCATCCCTGCAAATTGGCACTGTTGACGATGCTTTTGCCGCTGGTCAAAACGCTTTGGAAATAACCAGAGACAACACCGACAACATCACAGGCATCCAATTTAAGACTGGCGCTTCATCTGAAATTGGCAGATTTACTACTGACGGCCTCACCTTCAACGGCGACACGGCGGAGGCAAATGCGCTGGATGACTATGAGGAGGGCACTTGGACAGTTACGAATAAAAGTGTTGCGTCATTAACAATCACTAACACGCAGACGGCATACTATGTGAAAATTGGACGCTTAGTGTTTTTTAACTTTTACATCACATACCCCTCTACGTCAGACAGCAATAATGCAAAAATTAGCTTACCATTTGCAAGCGGCGTATCAACGTCGCAAGGCCATTCATATGTCACAGGAAGATTTCAAGGCACTGCTTCTAATGGGATTGTTGGGCAAATAGGAAATGGCACTGATGAAATACTATTTTATCCAAACGCAAGCAGCACCACAGCTTTCACTAATGCCAATTTTTCTGGGAAATATTTACTTATGAGCGGATGTTATCGCGCTTCAGCATAACCCCACCAGCCGGTAGGGGTTGGACAGGTCGCAGGCCATGCGACGATAAACAGAGGAGTAAACAATGGCACTGACAAAAGAATACGAATACGACTGCGAGGTGCGTGGCCCATACAAGGCTGTGCAAGTTCGTCAGGCTACGGTCATCAAGGATGACGGCACAGAGATTAGCCGCACATACCACCGGCACGTTCTGCAATGCCGCACAAAGACCGGCGATAGCTGGGGCGATACCGACATCAGCGGTGAAGACGCATCTGTACAGGCTGTGTGCAACGCCGTGTGGACTAGCGCAATCAAGTCTGCCTACGAGACATTCGTAGATAGCCAAGAAACACCGTAACTAAGGGAGACCGCCCGTGGCACTAAGTAAAATTACCAATGGTGGCGTTGGTGATGTTGATAGCCTGACGGTAGACACCAACACACTCGCGGTGGACAGTAGCAATAACCGGGTGGGTATCGGCACGACTTCGCCAAGTTCAAAACTACATGTGGACAATGGCAGCACTCACGCTGATGTCATAGTTAAGGGCGGCGATGCCACCACTAACTTTAGTGGCGGCAGCTTACTTCTTGCTAATCCGGGCATGGCTACAAATTATGGCGGGACATACCTGTATCATCACAAGGCTGGTGGGTCTGGCAATACAAACGCTGCGTTTAACATCTCACAACGGACAGCAACAGGCACATACTATAGTAACATATGGAATGTTGACTACGAAAACAGCACACATGCTTTTTATGTTCCTAATGGCGGTGTTAGCGGGGCTTCTGTTTTTACCATAAACTCTAGCGGCAACAACTCTTTCAAGGCAAACAATGCTGGTGTAATTAGTACGTTTGAAAACATTAACAGCAGCAACCCTGACGGCATAGATGTGGCGTTTACAGCCACTGCTCCAGATAACAACTCACGGTATTTTTATCGTGGACGAGACAACGCAGTCAATCGTTACTATGTCTACTCTGACGGTGACGTACAGAACCACGATAATTCTTATACTGGCACTTCAGATTCAAAACTAAAGCAGCAAGTGACTGATGCCGCATCTCAATGGGACGACATCAAGGCGCTGCAGGTTCGCAAGTTTAAGTTTAACAGCGACGTGACAGAACACGGCGACAGTGATGCCTTGTGGCGTTTGGGCGTAGTTGCTCAAGAAGTAGAAGCTGCTGGCATGACCGGCCTTATAAAGAACAATCCTGACTATGGCCCAGATCAGTTTAATGAAGAAACACAAGAGTGGGTAGCAGGCGAAGAATTAGGAACCGTCACAAAAGCAGTAAAGTACAGCATCCTGTACATGAAAGCTGTCAAAGCCTTGCAGGAAGCAATGACCCGCATTGAAACCCTTGAGACAGAGATGACCGCCCTCAAGGCTCGTGTCACGGCACTGGAGGACGCATAACATGCCATATATCGGTAAGACACCATCAGGTACTGGCGTCCGCATACGCTACTACTTCACGCAGACAAGTGGCGGTGCAACAAGCATCAGTGGCACGGATGACAACAACAAAACTCTGTCGTTTAGCGACGGTGAGTACGTGGATGTGTACCTGAACGGTGTGTCGCTGGTTGCTGGCACGGATTACAACACCACGACAGCAAACACAATCGGCGGTCTGTCGGCACTAGCTAATGGTGACGTGGTTGAGGTAGTGGTCTATGACGTCTTTACTGTGGCTGACACGGTATCTCAATCGTCTGGTGGTACGTTCAACGGTGCGGTCATCATGTCCAACGGCCTGACCGTCGATGACGATGGTGCGACGGTGCTGACTGTAGACCGTGCGACAAGCAACGGAAACGTAGCGGAGTTTCAGAAAGACGGCACAACTTTAGCGCAAATTGGTGCGTTCGGTGTAAGGGGTTATTTTGCTGCCGATAACGCTGGCATCAGCCCATACGGAAACGTAATTTATCCGACAAATGGAACCGGCACGGCTGTTGATAATACTGTTGATATCGGTCAAGCGTCATATCGCTTCAAAAACCTTTATCTTAGCGGCGGTGCATACATTGGTGGCACTGGTGCGGCCAACTACCTTGACGACGTAGAAGAAGGCACGTTTACCGCAACCCTAAATGGCGGCACTGGCCATCCGACAACCCGACTAACAACTACAGGCTATTACACAAAAGTGAACCAGATGGTTCACATTAACCTCAACTTTAATGATATAACAAATACTAGCTACAGCGGACAGATTAGTGTTTTTGGCTTGCCGTTCGCGTGCGGCGAACCCGGTCGTCAGGTGTTTACTGTAGGTTCTTATTATATAGCGTCTTTTACTTCTGGTGTTGGCAACATATTCGGTCATCTCGCTGTAGGGGGAACAGAGATTACCTTACTTGGTATTCTAAGTGGGGATACTTGGACGGCTATAAATCACAGCGTGGGGTCAAATAGATATTTGCAAATCAACGGCGTTTATAGGGCAGCGTAGGGGAGCATCCAATGAGCAGAGCAAGAGATTTCGCAGACTTGGCCGGTTCGGCNGATGCCGGNGGNNTNNCNGGCANGAACNTTGTNANCAANGGNGCNATGANNGTNGCNCAACGCTCNACNTCAGAAACNGGNCNNGGNGCANGNCTAGTGGATATTTTACATTAGACAGATTCAAGGCGACAGTGAGTTCTTCTGGTCGTTTTACAATGGCGCAAACTGCAATCACTGATTTGCCGGGTTTTGCCAATGCGTTGCATCTTGACTGCACAACTGCGGACACCAGCATTGATGCGGCTGAAAACCTAGTTATTCAACATAAATTTGAAGGTCAAGACTTACAGAGGCTACAGAAAGGCACATCCAGTGCCAAACCTGTAACTGTATCATTTTATGCAAAAGCAAACGCAGCATTTACGTTTGTAGTCGAGCTGTACGATTTAGATAATACAAGGAACATCACGCAAAAGTTCACTACCTCTACAAGTTGGACAAGACACACGCTTACCTTTCCCGGCGATACCTCTGGGGCTTTTGATGATGACAATGCAGCTAGTTTGAACCTTAGTTTCTGGCTGCACTCAGGCACGACTTTTGGTGGAACAGGTGGCACTTTCGTAGACAACACATGGGGTACGCCAACAAATGCAAACCGTACATCCGGCATCAGTTCGTTTTTCTCCAGCACTGACAATGACCTGAAAATTACCGGCGTGCAGCTTGAGGTCGGCGACAAGGCCACGCCGTTTGAGCATCGTTCGTTTGCGGATGAGTTGCATAGATGTCAAAGGTACTATGCCGTTAGAGAAAACACTGTTGGGTCATTGAAATATTACAGCCAAGCATTACAGGCATACAACACAACTTCTGTTTATGGCGTGATTGCAGATTACCCCGTTACTATGCGTGCTACCCCAACGGTTTCTCAGTCTGGGACTTTTGGTGCTTACATAGCAAGTTCTGCTAACGCTAGTATGCCCTCTACAATAGGCAATTTATTTGCCACTAGCCATGCTTGGGGTAGTGGTGGTTGGACTAGTGGTAGCGGTTTAGTTGCTGGTAATGCTTCTGTGATGTACGCTGACACCAATGCGAAATTAATGGCGGATGCAGAACTATGAAAATTACAAACGCAAAATACATGAAACATATAGTTTCAAACGAAACCATCGGCATTACAGCAACGATTGATGGCCAAGATGTAACTGTGCCTATTGACCCAGACAACCGCCACTACGACGAAATTATGCTTCAGGTCGCAGCCGGTGACTTGACAATCGCTGACGCCGACTGATGAAGCTGGCGATGGAACCCGTGCTCAAAACTCAGATGGAACTCGAAGCGCACGAAAAGGAGTGTGCTATCCGTTATGCTGCTGTCCAAGAGAAGCTCGACGCCCTCGACAAGCGCATGTGGCGGCTTGAGGCGATGATTATGGGGAGTACGATTTTAGTTGTGGC
>FUFK010047273.1_pt1 | contig 13770 bp, 14 predicted proteins | sample 1021851 | NCBI WGS metagenome assembly FUFK01 (sample SAMEA51879418, study PRJEB19060) | metagenome | reverse complement strand
GAAACTCTCTCGAGGTTTTCTCGAATGGGCTCGCTCATAGCCAGCTCGTCGAAGCGACGAGGCGCGTATGACTCAAGCCAAGATGCCATCAACAAGAATGTTAGCGAATGGGTCTTTCAACCCCTCGGTGAAATATATTCACTCTGCGTCTAGGATTTTGTGTCCAGTTCTTCGCAATTTGATGAAAATGCGGGTTCCACAATGCTTGCATGTCATTGCAGGTTGCCACTTTCCTTCACGGTCACGAGTGAAACTCTGAATTGTACCACAATTTGCGCATTTGTAGTCTACAGTAAGGTCAGCCATGGCGTTCACGCTCATCTGCGCGACCGGCCTCTCCTCTTTGAAGGTGTCCTTTGTCACAAGCAATGTTCATGGGCGTAACATGGTACGTTAATGGTATGGCAGAGGGCAAACTAGTCATCGATGTTGTTGACAATGGAGGCCAATGGACTCATCGTGAATGGAGGATGTTGAGATACCTCGGCGTAGATACCCAGATCATCGAAAATACTACTCCGATTGAAGACCTTAGGGAACTCGATGGGTTGATTTTGTCCGGAGGGGCTGCTAGGATTGGATTGTCTGGAGAATTAGGAAATTGTGCAGCATTCCTTGAATTAGATATCCCAATTTTGGGAATTTGTGCTGGGCATCAATTCATGGCAAGGCACTATGGCGGAGATGCAAGAGAGTCGCCAGAGCCTGAATATGGAGCAATGAGCATAGAGCTGGTTAACGACGGGGGCGCGATTTTTGCTAATACTGCACAAACTCAAACCGTCTGGGAAAGTCACAATGACGAAGTTCATGTTGTTCCAGACGGTTTCTTCATCACAGCTTCTTCTGATTCGTGTAAGGTCCAAGGTATGGAAAATGAAGAAGGTACTAGATTCGGATTACAATTTCATCCAGAGGTTAACGATTCTGAGTTTGGAAAAGAGATGTTCGAAAACTTCGTAGAAGTCTGTCGAAATGCCAAATCAGCCTAGCCCCACTCGCGATACAAGAGTACCAATATGGACGTATTCGAGCATAAGGGAAACCATTGATTTTATTCCATTTGAATAATTCATCAGAAACGTAGTTTCTTGAACAAATCATTCTTCCTCAAGAGTAGAATTATATTCGTCTTCTAATTGTTTAACAATGCGTTCATCTAGACCGAATGTGGAGGCTACAGTATCCAGTATTTTCCTTTCTTCAGCAGTGATAATTAGATCTTCCATTGCTGTAGCATATGCGTCTAGATATGCCAATTCTTCAGGTGTATGGGTAGAAGGTATGAAGCGATTAGATGCTTTGTCTAAAATTACCAAAATAGGTTTCCTTACAACAAGCAGGGATAAACCGACAAAGACTCCTCCAGCAGCCCCATATCCAATTACACTCTCCATTAGTTCACTTCCAACAATGAAGGAAATTACACCCAGACCAGTAAATACTGCTGTTGTGAATGTCTTCCGAAGGTTGTTGTCTATTCCAAATACTGTATCCTTCAAGGTTGCGTGGACGAACATCATCGCTTCAAAAGCAATTGCTGCTGGTGTTAAAGTAAGGGAGAATATCCACGCAAAGAATAACAGTCGTTCTGTGAAATTAGGATCGCCATATCTCCAAAGAGTTTCATCAACGAATGTCACCTGGCCTCCATTTACCACTGAGATTAGTACCAGCAGTCCAAGCCAGAACAAAAGCAGAATCACTTTTCCTAAAAATCCAATGTAAAGGGACCTTGAAGTGAGGCTTTTACTAAAGTCTGGGTTGTCACCTTCCTGATATGATCTTATTGAAGAACGTATGAAAAATAAGGCGAGTAATGAGACAAGAGGCGAACCTAAAGCGATGGCCCATAAACCAGGAGGTTGTGTCGTCACCGTTGCTTCGTAGCTTGCAGTACAATCTCCAGTGTCCTTGAAATCATCCTCGATGCTTTGCTTCCATTCATCATCTTCACCAAACCAACGATCTGTTGTTGGCTCTTTACCCTCTTCACAAACGACCCATGTTGCGTCTGAAACATAGAATTCAGGCACTGTTCTAATCAACAACCAGATTGTAATTCCTAGAACAGGAGCAATATACCACGCATGCTTTTTGAATGAAGGCTTGTGCATAAAACTGAGACGATTTAATCGATAGTAAATCGGTATACATAGATACATAATTATGGCTGTAATATGTGCTGTGAAAAACACATCAATAGTCCAATGCCACAATATATCTTGGAGCCATTCATATCTTCTAATGTAAGGCGTGACTTGCGATACTATGAATGTGGCCTTTATGCCTTCACATACAAGTAGAACGGCCATAAATTTGTTTTCAAATCCTTTTGCTTTAGCACGCCAAACTAAAGCTGCCAAGCCTATGCAGTAAAGCAGTATTAGGAGGGAGCTGAAAGAAATGATCATCCTGAATCCAAAGAGATTATCTGCACTGAAAGCGCCGATATAATACTCTTGGGCGGTTCTCATGACTAAAAGAAATGTAGGGCATTTAATTGATTTTGGGGTGTTTAAATCCCCAAAAACCAGTTAGTAACTTTCGCGGAACTATTTTCGAAAGAGGCTCCTATGTAATGCGGGCGTTGTATAGAGTAGCGTCTTAAGTGGCTTCCAAAAAATAAATTTTTTGTCATTAGGACATTCCATCTCTTATGAAATTCAAAATCTGATTATAAGTAGAGTCGCTTTGGTATGGGGGGTTATGTCCTGCGGTTTGGCTGTGAACTTCCAAACATTGCGAGAACTTTGCTGCTAGTGCTGGAGCCAAGTCTTTGAATCCGTCATCATTTTCTCCTGAAAACACCATTGCAGGAATTGAAAATGGTGCAGCTTCATCGATTGTGTCAATCAATCCCTCGTGGGTTGTTGGCAGATAACCATTGTACATCATCACTCTGTTGAACGTATTTTCTGTGTTTGCAAGATAAACAGGTATCATCGCTGCCCCTTGTGAATATCCAAGGATTGCATAGAATGGCCCCTGTTCCTCAACTATCTGGTCAAGATAATCTATTGATGCGTCTGCCCAATCTCGATCGGTTGTTGGCTCTCCTTTTCCACCTGGTGGATCTCTAATCCAAACGTTATTGTTTTCAGGTGTGCTAGCAAAAACAAATTCAAATTCGCTCAATGAATTCATCAGATCCTGAATACCCTGCATATTCCTCAAACCATTTGCGGTCTGCCCTCCACCGTGCAGTGCCAGAATCTTCAGTGGGCCCGCTTGTTCTTGCGAACAGCCTACTGCGTTAACTTCTGTATTTGGCGGAGTATTGGGACATGTGTCAATATCGTTTGTTACTCCATCCTCGTCATCATCCTTTTGAGAATCAGAGCATCCTGATGAATCTACAACCTCGCCTGCAGGAGTGTTTGGACAATTGTCTACGTTGTTTGTTATGCCATCTAAATCATCATCCTTCTGACTATTTGAACATCCATAATAATCAACTGATTCACCAGACGGAGTTGAAGGACATTGGTCTCTGTCATTCATTACATTATCACCGTCATCATCAGTTTCAGAGTCAGAGCATCCAGTCGAATAAACCGGCTCACCTTCAGGTGTTGAGGGACATTCGTCCACATCATCAAGAACTGCATCATTATCGCCATCACCCACTGGTTCAGGAGGCATAGGTAAGATCACATATGCTGCATATTGGGAGCTCTGAAACATTCCACACTCAGTTATCAAAATACCTTCAGTATTGTGAGTGGATGTGTCAAATGTCATGTTGTACATGCCTAAATCCCCAGTGAAGACTCCATCCACGTGGTAAGCCGAACTCTGGTCTTTTGGCCTGTATTCTATTTCACATGTCTCTGGAAATTCATGAATTACATAACCACTTATTGTGCCAGTGGTTTCATTTTCTGTAGGGGCATCCCATTTGAAATTAAAAATCGGTTCACTTTCTACAGGTTTGGTTATCTCAAGAGATGCTTTCTTGGATTCGCTATTCTGACCTTGTCCGTCAGTAGCAGATATGTCAAGAATCCAATAGCCTGGATCCGACAATTGGGTTTCCACTATCCAGTATCCATCTGCATTTACCGATAAATCATAACTTTCTACAGTTTCAAAATCCTCATCAAGAACTACGACATTTACAGTTGACATTTCAGGTGTTTCATCGTAAACGAAACCATCCGCTGTTGCATTATTGCTATCCCACCTGTGAGTAAACTCAGAATCAACTAGAAGCTTTGGTGGATTGTCTACAACCTCAACTTCTTCTTGCTTGACTTCTTCAACTACCACTGTGTCATCATTCATATTGTTATCAACAACCAGAACAACTGCCCCTGAACTCGCCATTAGAAAAACAACAAGCAAACTCATGCCTAGCGTCTTGCTATCCATGATTAATTACAGATTACCATTTGTTATAATGATGAGTGTTAACTGATTTCAAATTATCAAGACCGTGTTCGTCGAATAGAGTAGATGGACTAAATCTAAACCCTTGTGTTGGACATAAATGCGAAGGGTAGCGTCTGTATTGATCCACTGAATCCCCTTTGTATCGGAAAATAAAATGCAAAGGGGTTTCGGATGAACCCTTGTATTTTCACAAAAATCACATAGCATCAGCGTACATGAAAATTACCAGAAAACTTGCTACTAACGAAAGCGATATACCTTGCAATAGTGGTTTGTTCTTTGTCAAACCACTATAAACAGCGAGACTTAGTGTATATACTAAGCAAATAACTATGCTAATTAAGAAGTCAAAAAGCACCACCTTGCCATTGGAAGAGAATACTACAATTTGTATCAATAAACTGACAAAGAAAAGGAGACTGGGAGAAAATATACCAAACAAAAACACCAGAAATTTAGATTTTAAATCATCATCGGCTACTATTACCTTGACATCCCCGTTCCACGTGAAATCTTTATCACAATAAGGGCAAACAAACAATCCTGATGCCCCGTCTTCTAATTCAATATCATCTCCGCAATGGGGGCATTGAATTAGGTGCATGGTGGCTTTAGAATCTGCTTCGGCATAAGGTTTGAGCAGTTTTCAAAGCAAAGGGGCCCCCTCTGCTCAAAATACAATTATAGTCGATAATTACTCATCGCAAAACTGATTATTCAATCTGCTTTGAAGAGAAGATTTCTTTCATTCTCATCATATTAATTTCTCTTTTGGACGTTAAAATGTCACCTTTAGGCGACACAACAACCGAACCGTCTTTTCTTTCAATCAACAGTGAATAAGTGTGTACAATTACGATTTCCGTACCCCNATTGCCGTCTGCATCGGTTCGTTCCTTTGAATACTGTCTAACCTCGTGCTCAATATTTACCGTATCGCCCGCCTGTACCTCATAAACCAACTCAATGAAACTAGATGATTTACCGAAAATACCGTTGAAATAAACAACAAACGTATTTTGAGAATCGAACCACATAACGTATCTTGATTGCAACGACATGGGGGCGCCTAAAAGGAGTAAGATAGCGCCAACAACTACCAATCCAAGTTCAAGGTCTTCAAATTCACCATTAATACCTACCAGAACAAAACCAAATACAAGCGAAAGAGCACCGCAGATGAGTATTTTGTGATCGGATGCAAGACGGTGTGACTCATCTGGTTTCATTGAAAGCCAATCGATTTCGAACGGTTGCATATTATTGCGCTTGATTGTTTGGGAATAAACCAATCCCCTCCCAAATCAGATTCGGATGTAATCAAAGGGTCTATCCGAATACCCATTGCTAAGAGATGAGCCAATCAATGGGCTTGCAGTGGGTCGNTNCNNANGNTACCCTTTGTAATGCCNNGNNNGGGCTNGGTTAAAGAGANAATCAAGCCCATACAGTGACGTANTGGTAGACCAAGTANAGACCAACGATTGACAATACTGCGCCACCGATTTTCTTAATCAGTCCAGTAGATGCTCGCATTTTGTTAACAATAGTATCCTGGCTAGCAGCTACCAATAATGTGAATGTGACCATCAGAGCAGCAGTAGTGACTGCATACAGTGTGAAAATCAATGCTGTGTTAAACAATGTGTAACTCATTGAAGCAACTAGCAGAGCGATGAAAACCGGTGCAGTACAACCTGCTGAAGCAGCACCGTATCCAAGGCCATACAGGTATTGACCCATCATTTCTGAATCTTCATTCTCTTCGAACTTGATCTCCTTTCTTGTGATGAATGACAGTATTTTCTCGATTGGTGGAAGGAAAATTGGTTTCAATTTTTTAGCGCCTGCTGCAAACTTTTCCTTGATAGGATATGTGAACCTCGAGATATCAATATCGGCAACCATAATCAGTCCCATTATCAAAATCACAGCACCAGTAATTGGAATCAATACGGGGACCATTTCGCGAACCGCTTCAGAAAAGAAAATTCCGAATATGGCTAAGCCGAGGAAGATGGTTAGAATACCTGCTGAAGCCGCTAAGCCTGCGGGTAGTGCTGCCCGCATAGTTTGCTCATTAAGTCCACCAGAAGTCTCCTTCTTGCGCATCAGGTAGAACGAGACATAACCGGGCAGAAGTGGGAATGAACAAGGCGAAAAGAACGACAAGAAGCCTGCTCCAACAGCCATTAGCCAAATAGATCCGGATTGCAAATTGATTGTATCTGCTAGTCCGGATTTAGCCGATACGACGGTGTCTTCGACCTCATCCAAAGGAATCCTGTTGCTTGATTTTTCATAGACTAAATCGCCTGACGGGTCAATGATGACAATCTTAGGAATCTTGATTCCGTTGTACGCTTCAAACGCTTCTTTGTTGACATCTAATGCGTGCAACCAATGATAGCCGTGTTCTTCAGAATAAGCCATCAAGCCTTCAGGTGTATCTTCACCAACAGATAGTGAAATGATTACGACGCCAGGGTCGTCTTTGTATTTCTCATGCAAGGGAGTTAGCATATCATCAGCGATGTCCTTGCACGGTGAACAAGTGGTTGCCATCAAATCCAAGACGACTACCTTGCCTTGTAAATCGGATAATTTGAATGTCTCTCCATCATTATCTCCACCGACCCATTGTGCTTCAAAGTCAGGCGCAGAAGAACTTCCGCCCATCATCGTGTAGCCGATGATGCTGATGATCAACACCATCACAACTCCAAGAGTTACGATTTTCGGATTGTTGGCAGCTTTCGCTTTGACCATGTCCCAGTTGGAATAACCGGTATCACTGCCCTTATCCTCAGACATCCATCTCACCGCCTACTTCAATCGAAGTAAGTTCCCGTGTAAGGCATGCGTGCCCAAACTGTGAATGCACCACAGGCTAGAACGATTAGACTGATTGCTCCAATCAATACGTAATTCAATCCTGGTGGAGCAGGAGCTACGATAGAACCACCTGCGAATGATTGGACATCATGGGTGTTGTAATTCTGCTTTCCATCTGCAAAGGCAAGTTGATAGAAAATCGCCTTGCCTTCGACTGCGGGAATAGAGACGGTTCCTGTCGCATCTCCATATGCGTAGCAGACGCCTTCATCATCACAGATTTCAGATCCTTGGATTTCAACGCTTTGACTGAACCATTCACCGGTGTAGTTTGAGCTTTCATAATTGTAGAATATCGAAGCGGTACCAATTCCATCTTCGTCATCGAAGAACGCCATGATGTTTGCATTTCCTTCTTCGATAGTTTCATCGATTTGCATAACGGTTGGCATCTCGTTTTCAGCATCATATGCTGTCGAGCGAGGCGTTGCAGAATTGATTGCGCGAATCAATCCTTGCTTAGGATTTGGAGAGGAAGATTTTGCCTCATCGTTTTGGTCGTATACGACAGCAACGACTTCGATGTTTCCTGGAACGACCATTGGGTCTAGCGGCATGACTCCTGGGGTTGCATGTCCACTTGGATGCTCGATTTCAGAAGGAATTGCCCATTCAGCCATNACTACNGCTTCTTGGCCTGCATCTAGGCTACCGGTTGCTGGTTGTCCAGCGTTTCCTCTGTAGACCATTGGAGTTAACACCATGCCACCGTGCTCGGAAGAGAACGCATAGACATCATGCTCAATCATGAACAACTGGATTTCGTAATCGAGAGTGTCGCCGTCTGCGATATCTTGTGGAATTCCGGTTGGGTCTGTAAGGTCAGGATTGAATCCTTCTCCTAGGTAGACCAAAGTTGCGGTAACTGTGAATGCTCCTTCACCATTGTAGGTTTGTGTAACGTTGAGAGTGGTAGGAGCTACTTCGCGCTGTCCAGCCTCTTCAACCGAAGCCATCAGGTCTTGACTTTGGATGTACCCACCATCGATTTCACCGTCTGGAGTGCCGATTGGAGAATAGTAATTGTAGCGGTCTTTGGCTTCCTGACTTGCAGTTGGGTCGTCGCCAGCGCCGCCATTTGTTTGATGGAATGTGACGATGGTGTATGGCTGTGAGTTGTCTTGTTTCAATGACTCATGCATAGCGATAACTTGCGGTTCAGAATTGGACATACATGGAGCACAAGATAGTGAAGTGAAAACTTCTACAACCGGGCGGTGAGTCCAACCATTTGGATAATCACGAGGTTCTGTGGTGGTGATTTCTTGACTGGCTGTGGTGGTTTCTTGCATCACTTCTCCGCTTGCAGCAAGCGGAGCACCGAGCATTGTCATTAACATCACGGCAACCATGCAAATAGCAGAAAAGCGCCCCTTCATGTTCTATGCTTCGACATCCCTCTATATTGCAGTTTAGTATTTTTTCAATATCTCTCCCCCCCTAAGGGGGAGAGAAAATTGGGCGATTGTGTCTCTATGGCTAAGTAGTGGTTAACTCAAATGAAAAGTGTATAGTTTTTGAACCCCTAAGCGAGACAATTTGCCATGCGTGACAAGAAAGTGGTAATTCTAACTGGGGCAGGGATTAGTGCAGAATCTGGCATCAAAACATTCCGCGATAACGATGGCTTATGGGAAAATTATCGCATCGAAGATGTTGCTACTCCACAGGCTTGGCAAACAGACCCTGGATTAGTTTGGAAGTTCTATCAAGCGCGCAGAAGGCAGATGAGTGAAGTCGGGCCTAATCCTGCCCACGAAGCCTTAGCAAAACTCGAATCTGAATTAGATGACTTCACTTTGATCACTCAAAATGTCGATGATTTACACGAGAGAGGCGGGAACCATTCGATTATCCACATGCACGGNAGGCTTGAAACTCTGAGGTGTGAGAAATCTGGTCAAATCGAAGTNCGNATGGNTGATGAAGACCTANTNGANGATTTCCTGTCTTGCAATTGCTGNGCTGAANCCTCAAGNGTGAGACCGGACATTGTTTGGTTTGGAGAGATGCCTATGCAGATGGATGAAATCTATGATGCGATTGAGTCGTGTGATGTGTTCATTGTCGTGGGNAGTTCAGGCCACGTATATCCTGCAGCAGGCCTAGCNAGTGCNGCNCGCTCGGTAGGNGCACAAACGATTCTGGTCAATTATGAGATGCCGGTTAATGGCTATGATTTTGATGAAGTTCACTTAGGAAAGGCAGGAGAAATACTGCCAGGATTAGTAGAAACTTGGCTGGCTGAATAATCAGCGGCGGCGCCTTTGCTTCTGACTGCGCTGAGCGCGAGCTTGTGCTGCTCTTGCCTTGTTTGCGCCTTTACGTTGAGAGCGAGCGCGCTTGTCTCCAACCTTTGGTCCACGCTTTTGTGCTTCTTTCTCATTGTTACGCTGGTCTTTCTGCATTTGTCGCCATTGGCCACCAATCAATTGTAGAATTTCTTCCTTGGAGCCGGCACCGATTGCTTCCTTAGCGCCTTTCTTGGAAACCCAGAGTCTTCCTTCCTTTGCATGAGGTCGATTAGGATGTGAAACCCTTTCTTCGCGCTTGACCTTTCTCAAGCCTAGAGCGCGTGATGCGATAAACAGGCCTTCGAGGTCTGGTTTGAGAACGCTAGAATCTCTGGGAACACGGCGACCGCTACGACGACTAACCTTAGCATCAAAGTAGCCAGGCCAGACTGCGATTCGGTCCGGATTGTGGTCCATGTCAACCCCTCAGTGGGTGGTTGGATTTGAACCCATTCAAAGAACTACGCCGTTTAGGACGCCATCGTGTCCTGGGCGAGAAGTAATCTTGACGTGTCCTTTGTCGGTATCTACGATTGCACCCTTGGTCAGGATGTTTCTACGAGTGTAGTTAGGATTTGCATCATTTCTTACAACATTGGTAATTGTTNCNNNNGTGGACTTTCCGTCCTTTCCGTTGACTGTGCAGCGGTTGTCTGAAAGAACACGNACTAGTGTGTTTCCACCGGTCTTGCGGTAGATCTTTCTCTTAGGTTCTCCAATCAAAGCGAATTGCTTCTCGGATGAGATTTCNGTACTGCGCTTNCCNCGTGCAGCNACGCGACGACCACCTGTTGACTTNCGACGNGAAATTCCGTGCCACTGTGCCATGTTAATTGTCTCCAGCGGCTTGCCGACCAGCCGTTCATATTTGAATGGTATGCCTCAGACACATTTTGCNTGATGCGAGANAATATGNTCGCCTTCGATGTACAGCGAGGCTNTTANCTCATCATTTTTCGACAATGGACCCACGCCTGAAGGCGTTCCNGTAAACAGGATGTCNCCNTCNCGAATAGGNGCCCAATTTGCGAGTTTAGCAATCAGTTGNTTNGGAGTCCANCTCATNTCAGCGAGCGAACCTCTCTGCACTTCATTCCCATTTACTTCGAGCGAATATTCTGCCTTGGGATTGTATTCGACCCAATCACCCAGAACTGCGCTTCCAGTGAACGCTTTAGCTTCAGCCCAAGGCAGGCTCTTTTCTTTGAGATGGTCTTGGATGCTTCTCTTGGTCAAATCAAGTCCTAGGGCCATGTGGCTCGGTTCGTTGTTTGCCCCGATTTTCAGAACCAATTCAATTTCATGATGTACATCTCCATCGCACGTATCAATCACTGCGAAATCGACAATGCTTGATGATGGCTTCAAGAAAAACACTGGCTCACTAGGAATAGGATTGCCCAACTCTGTTGCGTGTTTAGGATAAGTTCTGATGGCACACCATACGTCCATGATAATCCCAAGGGGGCTAGGCTCATCAAACCGAAGGGTCAAACCTGTGAATCCATACGGCGGGATATGGCGAAGGATTGGCAAATCAAGAAGCGAAGGCCGGTGCGTCGCAAACACATAGCGCCTCTTCTCAAAGATCTTGAGGAGGCGCTTGGCATCGACCTAGCTGTCGATGGCGCTTTCTTGGAAATGGCAGATTATGGCCCTTGGAAAATGGTCCTAGTCGACAGAGTCCCTCTAGCGGTTGAACTGATGAGCCCTGATGATGAAAGAGTGGTATTCCTAACCTTGAGAGGTTTCCTTGCACATCCATGTGAAAAGAGGTTTGTCGATGTAGACCACGGTGCAATCCCGTTTTTGATGAAAGGTGCAGACTGTATGGTTGCTGGTATTCACAACGCAGATGAAGGAATCGCTGAGGGCGATTTGGTTTGGGTGCGCGACCAGGAACACAAGCGCCCGCTAGCGATTGGCTGGGCAGTTAAGGATGGAATCAGTTTAGTCAAAGAATTAAAAGGGAAGGGACTGAAGAATATTCATTGGGTTGGTGACGAGTTATGGGAGATGGAATTATGAAATCCAAAGTGATTTTCTGTATTTTAATGAGCGTGGCTTTGCTTAACACTACTAGCGCTGCTGGCGAAGGCGGAGTGAATATCGAACCTGTTGTCGAGGAAACCATCTTCAGCGAAATCACTCATACTGAAACGACAACCGATTTGGAAGATTGGGATATTACCATGACCCTAAACAGCGATGCTGCAAGCAACAATACAACCTTCGAATTGATTACTCAGATTTGTAATAATGAAGGTGTTTGCTTCGCACCTACAACTGCAGAGTTATCAACTGATGACGACCTAACCTTCACATCTGCAGTTACAACAATTGAAGACCACTCCTACGTTAACTGGAGAGTCAAAGCAACCTATGGAGATGATAATGACTCCACTGAAATGTTCCCTTCTTCTGGCTTCTACAAGACATGGTCTGACTGCTGGTTCAATGATGGAGAATGGGGCGGAGATAACTGTCCAAAGGAATCATCTGGAGATGATGACGACGATTCTTTCCTGCCTGCAATTGGCGTAGTAGTAACTGCTGGAGTAGTTATGCTAGCTGCTGCTACTCGGTTTGAATGAATTCAACCAGGCGCTCGATAAATCGGCGCTGCTCAGGACCAAAGTCCGTGATTGTAACTTCCACGCCTTCAGCGGTTAGTTTGCCGTTTAGGAATCCTCTACGTTCGATGTCTGAAGCAACTANAGGAAGATTNGGNAGNTGNANNANNAAGGATACNCCNTCNTCNACNANCTNNANTTGCATCTCTTCGCTNATNGCCTGCTGAATTAGACTTAGTAATTCCTCGGAGGTTTCTCCCCCTCCGTACGCNGAAAGAAANCCAAGGTCGGTCTCGTTTTGTTCGATGAGATGGTCTAGACCTCTTCCACTCATTCTTTCACCTCAAACCGGGGTTTGTATCAAGTTCCANCCTACAACCTGGCCGGTACGCGCATCCATTGCAAGCGACAGTGAATTGTCCCACTGTAAGCCACCTTCAGTTGAAATCCAAGAGCGCGTCAGGTCGAGAGTTGTTGCTCCTGTATCCCCAGAATCAAGCTCGCTTAACCAATCGGTTAAGTCGCTGTCCGGAGTTACCACAAGAATACCGACCCGCGTTTCAGGATGATAATCGCCACTAGATGTGAATAGGCCATTTGCTCCATGGAGTTCGGAATATCTGAATGGGTCTGTCAAATCCTCCTCCATCATCTGTAAGCTTAGAACGGCGGGAATATCTCCTCGGCTGTGAGCAACGGTCTCGTCATGNCCCCCGTGANCNATATAGGTGCAATTTGAGGCAGATGCTGGGCCTGTAACATCCAGTTCAACCCAACCAGAGTTCGGGTCGGAACTTACCCACGATAGATTCCAATGCGTGACGCCAGTCTGGCTTCGATCATCTCTTGCTCGCCAAATGTATCCATCATCGTTGAGAGCTGCATTAGCCGCCACTGCTTCCGACATGTGGCCAGAGGTGAAACAGGCGATTGCGTTCTCCAAAGAATGGCTGCGAAGAGTGGTGTTGTCTGGAATGTGCAAATCATAATCGCCCCAATCGATTAACTCGCTAGTTGTTGGAACGTACGCTCCTGCGTTAGGCATCGAAGAGTAGCTTCGACCTAAGTCGAGTAATTTGTCACCACGAGTCAATGAATTCTTTGATATCTCAAGTTGAAGGCTAATCTTGCCATCCGGTAAAACAACATCCGCTAATCTCTCAGTAACCGTTCCACATGCCGATTTGTCACCTTCATCTCCAGAGATGTACACATCTACATTCTGCTTGACTGCCCATGGCGAGTTCTCCTCNACCCACATNGTNATGCGAGCATGGCCGAANCAATTGTCNCGGATTTCTCNNTTCTCCATNGAGACCTTCCACATTTCTTCACCNTCGACTTCGTCNGGNCCAATCACGTTCCATTCCCAACCAAGGTGTGTGCCATTTGTTCCGGTATCAATCAACTGAGTACCCATCATGTCGCGGATTTCTACTGGTGAAATCACAACAGCAACGCCCGGTGCCAAATCCTCCAATAAGCCTAGAACGCCGCCTAGACCNTACGATTTNGTGGTTCCTTGATTGTAATCTTCACCCAATGTCAACTTCCAATCTGCTTGAGTTGAAATCACGTCTCTCTCGGAGATTTCAGTCCATGATTTCGTGTTG
>FUFK010042790.1_pt1 | contig 13770 bp, 19 predicted proteins | sample 1021851 | NCBI WGS metagenome assembly FUFK01 (sample SAMEA51879418, study PRJEB19060) | metagenome | reverse complement strand
GACCACGGGTTCGACGCTGTCGAGGGTTTTGTGCGCGGTCGCTTTGCGTGGAGCAACCCACCGGGCATCCATCAGCCGCCCGCCTTCCCATATAGCAAGGGCGTTGCCACCGGTCGCGGGGTCAATCGATAGCGTCAGCATGGGCGCCACTCCATCAGCCGCCCGGCATCGTCGCGCACGGTCTCGGCGTCTTTGTACCATCGCGCCATCAGCACGGGCTCAGCCTCGACCCGCACGTCGGGAATCCAATCCCGCGCGGTCTCGACCATGATGCTCGACAGCCCCTCGGCGACGTCGGGCGCCTGGTCGTCGTCGATGACCTCGGCAAGCACCTCGTCGTGAATGAACGCGACGGGGCGCGCTCTAAGTTCGCCGCCGTAGCACGCGCGGAACAGCCGCCACAGCGTCGCCTTCGCCAGGTCGGCCACCAGCCCCTGAAAGTACGTGTTCGCGCCATCGCAGAAGCCGACGCCGCCGCGCTTGCGCTTGCTCCTGAGCTGCACGATGGCCTTCGCGCCCTGGTCGCCGGTCACCTCGGCGACATGCTCGAAATACAGCGCCATCTCGGGCCACGCCGCGCGCCACGCCTCGCGCAGGTCATGCCCGCCGTCTTCGGTGAGCTCGACGCCGAAGCCCTTGGCGTAGTCCACGAACGAGCCCGGACCCATACCCCCGGCAAAGCCAAAGTTTGCAATCTTCGCGAGCTGCCGCGCTTTCTTGGTCCGCGCGTCACCGTCCGCGCGGTTCTTCTTCGCGGTCTGATAGTCGACGCAGAGCAGCTGCGCCGCGACCGCAAGGTGAGGGTCGAGACCATCGTTCAACGCATCGGCCAGCCTCGACTGTCCGAAGAGGTCGAGGCAGACCTGCGCCNGCGCCGCCATCTCGATAGACGACCAATCCGCCGCCGCAAAGAGACAGCCCCGACGGGGTACGAAACACTCGCGCACGCCGCCCGCCCTCGGCTGCTGTTGGATGTTCGGGCCGAAGCTCGAGGTGCGTCCGGTGGCCACGAGGGTGTTGTATCGAGGCGTAATGGGTCGCGTCGTGCCNGCCCATAGGTGCGGNAGGTAGCCGCTCACNATCTTCTCGATGGANTTGTACCTGCGCAGCGCTTCGGCCTNGTCGNTGCCGACCGCNTCGAGCGTCGCGTCGTCGGTCTTNANNTGGCCCGAGTCGGTGCGNNCTGCGCGGTCGCCGAGGTGCNCNTCGACGTGCGCCCGGATGCTCGCCATGTCTCGGGCCACGCCTTGCTTGGTCTTCTTGAGCAGCCCCACCTCGAGGAGCTGCGCCCGGTGGTCGAGGAGCTCGGTCAGCAAAGACACCTCAAGCGCCTCGACCGCTTCGGGGTCAGTGCGAAGGCCCCACGCCGAGACCGCGCCGAGGGCCACCGATGCGCGCACCTGTAGCGCTAGGTCGGGCGGTTGGTACCGCTGCGCTCGTTGCTGTTCGTAGACCTTGTACGTCGTCTCGGCGTCTTTCAGCGCGTAGCTGCGCGCATCNTCGGGCCANTNCNCNATCNNCGANNTCGCGCAGCTCGCCGTANCGAAGNCGCCANGTGTCTTCACCCTTCGCGAGCTCGACGTCGAGGTGCTTCNTNGCNANGCTNGCGAGGCTCGGTCGNGGGTTGGTCCCGAGCTCGCCGCGCGCNATAAGCTGNAGCTGTTCGACGAGCAGCGTGTCGACGATGCGCCCCGCCTCGAGCAGCTCGACGACGAGCCCCAGCAAGGTCGGGTCGTGCTGGACCANGACCAGCACGTCGAAGGCTGCGTTGTGAAANACNAGCNGCACGGCNTCGTCGAGCAGCGCTTTGCGCAGGAAGCGCGACGCCTCGCGATGACCGACNAGCCCGCCGGTGCTGCCGTCGTGCCACGACAGGCAGACCAGCCGTGGACACTGAAGCCCAGGCCGTATCAGCTCGGTTTCGGTGTCCACGGCTAGGAGCATCAGAAGGGAACCCCTTCCGAGCCCTTGAACTTCGACCAAACCACCTTCGTAAACGGGTTNCCGCTCTTNGTCGTGATGTTGCTCGCGCTCGCGTGCAGCTTCCGCCCGGCGACATAGTCGGCGTGCGCCTCGGGCGTGGTGACCGCGTTCGCGGTCTTCTCGTCGACCTGCGAAAACTCGATGTCCAGAAGCGCCGCAATGAAGGCCCGCGAATTGCGCAGCCCAATATCATTCTTCCCCGGCAGCCGTACCGCCCACGAGCACTGCTGCGCCTGGTCTGGGTTGGTGCTGCTGATGGTCTCGAGCTCAACGATGAAGAAAAACCCCTCGCTCTGCTGCGAGTCGATAAGCTTCACCGCCTTGACCTCGAAGTCGGCTTCGCCGGGTAGCACGTAGCTNCCCGTNCCTCCNGTAGGCGGTTCNACGTTGGATATTTTGCTGAATGGGTTCATGGTTTCTGTTTCCTTTCTAAATTAAAGCCAACCCTCGACGAGGGCGATTGTCCCNAGNACNACGCCCGCGACGCCGAGCACGACCGCAGCCGAAAACAGGTAGAGCGCCGCGACCTCGCGCCGCTCGTTCCGCTTCCAGCTGTCGACCCACTGCTCGCGCTCGCGCGCTCGCTCGCGTGCGCTNANAGCCACGGCGTGCGCACCTCGACCGCGTTCGTCGTCTGCGTCCAGGCTGAAAGCGCCGCGTGGAACGGTCGCCCCGCGTCGATGGCCTCGACGAGGGTGTCCCAGTCGTCGCGGGTCACGCAAAGACGGCGCAGTGAGTAGGGGTCGCGGTAAGTCACCGCGTGATCGGTGGTGTGAGGGTCGAGTTGTTCGAGGAGGGTTTTTGTTTTGGTCATTTTTATCGTTGCCGGAGCCAAGCTCCACCGCGGCTATTGCCACGGGTTAGGGTTAAGGTCAACGCGCGCGGCGTTTGGTGGGCTTTGCTTTGCCCTCGAGCGCGTCCAGGCCTAGCGCGATCGCTTGCCTGATGACACTTGCGGCTGTGGGCTGGCCTAGGGCCTGCTTTGCGAGCGCTTGGGCGCGGGCGACGAGTTCCGCGTCGACGCGGACGGCGTGCGACTTCATGCCGTCACCCACTGACCGATCGGTGCGTCCACGTACCGCGCGGGCATTCGTTGGAAGGTGTGCGTCCAATGCACCAGGCCGCTCGCGAGCTCGGCGGCCAAGCACACCTGCACCTCGCCCGACGCAAGGCGCGAAACGCGCCGCCGCACCTCGACGCCAGCCGCGCGTGCCTCGAGCAGACCGCGCCAAACCCGCCGCGGACCGATGGAGCGGGCGTCCTCGCCAAGGTCGGTCCGCACCGAATAGAACGGGTAGACGTAACGGGTAATCATGACCGCCACTCCCCGCGCATGGGCGCGTCCTGGCAAATAGCGACCGCAAGCGCCGCGGCGTCGGCGGCGTGCTCGAGCTCGGCTTGCGCGTCGTCGTTCGGCCACCAGACGCCGCCGTCGGTGTCGACGACGTGCCAGCCGTCGGCGTTGTGTTTCGGGGTCAGTGCGTTGTCCATGCCCTGAAAGATAGGGCCGGGCGTTGCCGCTGTCAACAACTAAAACAAGAAAAACGACACAGACCCCAAAAGACCGCCGACCAGCACACCCGCAAGCCCGCCCAGCGCTGCGCTCTCTTTGCCCGTAGCCAGGCCCGCGACGCCTACGCCCGCGCCGAGCCCCGCGACACCCGCGCCCACTGCAAGCCACGTTCGCGACGTCCTAGACACGCGCTGTGTGCGCTCAAGCTCGGTCCGGGCCTGGCACTCCCCGAGGCTGGCGATCGTGGCTTCTAGACGCGCCTGCGTGGTCTGGTGCGCGCTGCGCTCGTCTTTGGCGCGCTTGCCGCCAGAGTATCGCCGCGGCTTGGTACGTGGCCGCCGTGGACGTGTCGACGGGTTGCGCGGATAGGAGCGCGGCAAGNGCCGCGACCGTCACCACTTTTCGGCCTCGTCTAGCAGCGCGCGGGCTTGCGCGTGGTTCGGTTTTTCCGCGAGCGCTTGCGCTGCCTCGCTCGCGTGTCGAGCTCGCTCCCGGTGCTCCTCTTCGGTCCTAGCCCGGAGTCGCCGTTGCGCGAACTTTCGGCGCCGCCTCGCCACCTCGAGACCGGCAGCGGCCTGCACTGTCGCCGCGCCTGCGACGGCCTGGCAGCCGCCTAGACAATAGGCAGCAATCAACGCGAGCACGATGCCGAGACCGAGCCCAAGAGCAAGGGCTAGTCGAGCGGGCATGGCTTGATCTCGAAGTGTACGAGGTCGTCGAAGGTCTGCTTGGGTCGCTCGCCCTCGCCATCCCAGACCCCCGCCCAATCGCCGCCCCATCGAATGCCAATTTTGAGCTGCGCCGCGGTCGCGAGAACGTGCGCCGCGAAGGTCTCAAAGCGCTCAGTATTCTCCCAGTCGATCGGATAGGGTGCCACGTCGACCGCGAGGCTCGGGCGGTAGTTATGCTTGGACAACCTCACCTTCGATTTGCCCTCTCTGACGAGCTGCGCTTGTCGCTCAGTCGATCGGTGCCCCTCCAGAATCGTGCAATCAAAGGTTTCTATGACTCGGTCAAACAAGCGCCGTAGGTCGCGGTGACACGTTGCAAGCTGCCCTCGACTGCGTGCGCTGAAGCGGGCCACTATTCCGACACCTCGACCGCCACCGGAACAGGTGCGGTCATTCGAGCAATAATGGGGATGGCAGCATCGCCGCCAAGGATGAGCAACACGAGCCAGATAAGCCACTGCTTAGGGATGGCGATTGTGCCCGGTTCGCTCGCGATGGCTGCCGCGCCGCTCGGGGTCGCACGCATCTCCGCACAAAGACGATCGCCGAGCTGCTCGAGGCCACGCCGCACGCTGCCGTCGAGCTCTTCGATGGCCTTCTCCTGGCGGTCGGTCGCGTCCTTAAGCTGGGCCAAGATGCCCGCCACGCGCTCGTCTCGAAGGTCTCGCAGGTGGTCGCTAGGTAGCATCGGGTCACCTGTACCGTTAGAACTATGGCCTCGACTCATGGCTGCGCCCGCACGTCAAAGAAACGCAGCTCGAGGTCGAAGTCATAGGTGCCGTCGGTGCATCTCGTATGCACCTTGTAGCGACCTTCTTGGCTTAGGTTGCCGAGACCGCTGTCGGCGGTCGCCACGCTTGCGCTCGACGCGGTCGCGGCCACGCTGAAGCTCGTTCCGTCAGGTCGGTACACGTCGAGCTCAATCGTAGACATAGCGAGAAACCCCGTGGAAAACCCGCGCTCGTCGTAATCCAGCCATTCGACCGTGATGGGTACCCGGTTTCCAACGTAGACGACGTGCGCGCTCATTGCTCTCTCACTATGACTGCGCCGCCGACCGTAGGCAATCGCGGCGCACCGCCGCGAAGCTGAAACAGCAGCCCGCCGCCCTGGGTCACGAGCTCTAGGCCGGTGAGCACGGCCACGACCGCCGCCGACGCCCAGCGGGCCACGTACAGGCCGCCGGTGGCCTGCGCCACGCTCGACCCGCCCTGCGGCCCGTACAGACCCCGCGTGGCTAGACCGACGCTCATGTCAGCAGTCCGGTGACCGTCGCCGGGTAGGCCTTGCCCGCGACCGCCGACGCGGTGACGTCGACCCTCGCGATTTCGGAATCGGCGCCGTTGGCTGCGCCGAGCGTGGCGCCCGAGGCTGCCGCCGAGCTCGCGAAGACGCGCACGCGCCCCGCGGTCATGACGCCGTTCGAGTCGTATTGCGCCGAAGTGTTCCCGCTCCCCCCGTCCAGTACGTAGTTCCCCAAGAGAAGACCCTTTACGATGGCGACATCGTCAGCGCCGAGCCGGACTAGCAAGCTGTCGACGTTTGCGTCTACCGTCGCCAAGGCGCTCGAGGTCGCCAGTCCGTTCTGTATCTCCGAGATGCTGTGGACGTGGTGCGGCAGAACCACGAACTCGTCAGACGCCGAAGGCGCTGCCGTCAGGGCCTCCTGAAGCACTAGCCGACCGTTCGTGTTGTTGTAGGTGTCGATGGGTCGGCTTTCGCCGAGCAACGTCCCCGACGTGAACAAAACGATTTGCGAGTCGTGCGCCCCGGTGACTTCGGTTAGCGTCGTATCGAATGCGCTGGCAGTCGGTGTTCCGTTGACCGTCCCTTCAATCAGGAAGTTCGCCTTCCTCAACGTATCCATCAGCTTTCCGAAGGACCCCGCCGATGTGTGCGCGCTGTACGCCTCATCCCAGACCGCATCCGCGTTCTGCGCCGCCGTCGGGATGGTGAGCGCCGCAATGTCGGCTTGAGTTTGCGCGTGCTGTGTGTCTTGCGCTGTGTCGAGCGCGTCTAGGCTCTGGAGCGTGCCCGCCATGGCGTAACCGGTCTTATCGTTGTTTGTGCCCACCGTGACGCTGTCCGCTGCCGCATTGAACGTGGACCGAGTCGAGATCGCCGCGTCGAGGTTTGGCGCTTGCGTCGACGTTATCGAGCCCGCTGCAAGTGTCGTGATCCCTTGCGTTAGGTTTGACCGGTGCGCGAGTTGCTTTTCATTAATTGTGACGTTGCTACCGCCGCCGGTAATGCTGTTGTAGACGCCGCCGATGTTGATCGTGGCATCGTGCACTGAGCTTGCCAGCGTGACAGCCCCGGACCCTCGGCATTGGTCCATTGTTACCGAGCTAGGCTCACCCGCTGCGTTAGAGACGTTTTCAATGGTAAAGTCACCCGACGGGCTAAAAACCGTAACGTCGCTGACTTCGATTCCGTCACAGTCAACAAAGCTGGTGCTCGTCCCCGCCTTAAAATCGCAGCTAAAAATCTCCATAGAAAACAGTTGGTTGCCTTGGTAAGCGCCGACCGTGCCGTCATTTATATCGCAGTCGATAAAGCGAAGGACGCTATACCGCCGACCGAGGCCTGCATCATTTCGGCAATAGACGTTTTTGATCTGGCATTGCTGAAACGTGACCTGCCCGATAAATCGGGCCGTATCAAACAAGCGGATTCCAAAGGATCGGCGGCTTGGGCCAAGAAAGGTAGTCCCGTTAAAGTCCACTTGCTCCGAATTTCGGACGCGAAACTGCCCCGCGTCAGTCTCTCGAATCGTAATGTTAGTCAGTCTAGATCCGATCTTCGCGTTCGTGATGTCGCCAGTTTGATCGTATGAGCAATTGGTAACGTCCAATATCTTCGCGCCGCGATTTGCGACTAAGTGCGACGCATCCCCGAGGTCGTCGACTTTTTGGTAAATGCTGCCATTTGGAAAGCTGGTGCCGCTGTTGCCACTGCCTTTTTTCGCGTAGATGGCCCCGTCTGGATAGAGTAAGTCCACCTGCTCCGGGGTGTTGCACGAAACACGCACGAAGCGCTGTTCCCCCGTCCCGCCGTTGTCCTCGAACATGACGATACATTCGAGACCCTCGCGTGTCATGCAGTCGACCACCGCGCGCACGTTCGCGTGACCCATATCGAGAACGTAGTTATTAGACAGCCCCGTCAGCGTCGGGCTCGTAAGCTCCGCGCCGGACAACGCGCCAGACGTAAGCTCGACCATGGGCTGCACAGAAACGTCGTAGATGCGTACCTGTGCGGTGCCGCTGACCGCTGCCGAGAACACGATCGACGGCTGCGGGTAAGGCTCAAGGCCCGCGTTCTGATTTAGCAGCGGGCACGTCGTTATATGCTGGTCAACTTGCATCGGCTAAGACCCCACAACATCGGGGAGCACGTCTTGTATCTCTTGCGGAAGGCTTTCCACCTCGAGACGCGCCAACCGCTCGTACGCGGTTTTTTTCTGTGCATCGGTAAGTGGTGCCGCGTCGATCGCGCTCACGGGAACAAGCACGATCGAAGAGTCGGGCATGTTTTCGATCGTGTCGACGATCGCGCCCTGCGAGTCGTAAAGCGGATAGCACTCGATCTCGGCTTGCCTGCTGTCGGTGTCGGGGATGGTTGCATTATACAAATCCCGCACCGCCTCGACCTCGGGCGCGATCGTCGCCAGGTTGGCGAGCACGTCCGCCCGCTCAGTCTCGGTAAATTCCGCCGAATACGCGGGAAGCCGATCGGCCTGGTAGTCGAGGTTTTTGGTGCCAGGAACGACGACCCGTAAAAGGTAGCGCATGGGTTCATTCTCCTATTCGTTCACAGGGTCTGGCAAGCTGCCATCGGCGACNGCTTCGGTGCGCAGCGTCCAGGCCTCGACCTCGGCGAGCGCCCCGCTGCCGCTGGTCTCGACCGCCGCCACGGTAACCGTCTGNAGCCCNGTNCCNGTCGAGCTNGTCGCGACNGTNCCCGACTGCGTAATGTCCGCCGCCGAGCCGCCGCCGCTGTTGTCAAAACTGAGCACAATCGACCCGCCGCCGACCGTGAAGGTGACCGAGTGAACCGCGCCCGCGGGCACGTTCATGCGCCCCGCCGCGTAGACGCTTTGCGCGTCGGGGTCGANGNANACCTGAAACGTGTACCAGGTCACCGANCCGGCGCCCGAGGTCACGCCGTGCGCGTCNACTTCNTTNCCCGNCGANCCCCAGCCCGACAGCCCCGAAGCCATCGACGCAAGGGTNACGGGNTTCTGNGCGCCCGCATAATTGAGCATCTCGGCGAGCTCCTNCAGGTCCTCGGCGTAGACACCTTGCCCAAACCCAAAGACGTGCGGCGCCAANGTGCTCGAGGTGCTGCGCTTGCTCATCGNGNNAACCTCCAAGCGGTGACCATAATCGGCAGTATCTCGCGCGCAGTCNNNGCGACAGGCTCTTGCGCGTAGGCCTGCACCTGCAAGCGCACGGGGTTAGGTCGCACGACGCTCGACAAAGCGACCTCGACCTGCCCGCGAAACAGCGAAAAGCCTTCCCACTCGCTGTGTACGCGCTCTTGGTCGAGCTCGAAGGTTGTGGCGCTGCCCGTGTCGGTGTTGCTGCCCTCGGTCACCACGGCGCGCATGGTCGCCCGCGCGGTCTCTTCGCCGAGGGCGTGCGCGAACCAGAAGTCGGCGCCAACGTGGGTAGCGTGCGCGGGTAGATGCACGTTCAAAAACTCGGCGACGTTAACGTAGTTCGTTTGCGAGAACGAAGGCGCAACCGCCTGATACCGCCACCGCTGCGCATAGGTCTGCTGCCCGAGAAGCTGCCCGCGGTAGCGGCTCGAAACATACGCCGAGACCATCGCCGAGAATGCCGCATGGCCAACCGCGGGCGCGTTCGGGTGATAGGCCGTCGGCGGAATAAACGAAGCCCCGGTATATGCTCGACCGTCGAAGGTCATGGCGCCACCCTCGCGTCGAGCACTGCGAGTATCTGCGAGACCGAAAAGGGGGTCGCCCCTTCGCGAATTTCGTATTGAATCGTCGACGCGCTGTTCGCCGCCTTCGCTACTAGTTGACTGTAGAGCTCGTCGCCGAGCTCGGGCGCCCACTCAAGCCGGTCGACCAACGGAAGCCCCGTGATGCGTCGCCGAAACAAAACGCGCTCATTGCTGCCGCCGTAATCCTCGAGGACTTGGATATAGTGACCCGCGGTCGCGAGGTTGGGCGGCCCCACCGTCCAATTCGCGGTTGTATGTATGAGCGCATCGCGCCGCCAGCTAAGCGTGGCGCTGACTGCGCCCGATGAGCTGTTCGGAGTTCCGTAGGTGCCGGTGTTCGCGAGGTTCCCGCGAGCGGTATCGCCTCGCGCCGAGATCGTCAGCGTATCGATCGGTCCGGGCTGAAACTCGACGCCGGTAATCGTGTAGTTCGCGAAGGCGCCCGTACCCGTCGCCGTGACCGTATGACGGTCCGGCGGCCCCTCGACCGTTGTCTGCGCGGCAAAGACCGCCTTGGCGCCGCTGGCTATCTTGGCTCGAATGTAGACCTTCCCGACCGTGAGCCCCGGACACTTCGGCGTCATGATCGGCGGCGCGATAGGCGCGAAGTTGTCGAATGTCGCGACCTGCTCGAACACGTGCTGAGACACGCCCTCGACCGTCGAAGCTTGCTCAGGCCAGACCAGGCACGCAATCTGTTGTTGCTTGCTAACTAGGCGGTTGGCCTGCATCGCCATTGTGCGCAGCGTGTGCGCGTCGAGGGCGCGCCCGTCGGTCAGCGCGTCGCCGTCGAGCGCACCGAACGCGCTGGCTATCTCGACGTCCTGAATACCCACCGCTACACCTCACCCCATCGCCAGGGCGTTTCGGTCGTCGCCCCGACGGTCTGCGTAGCACGATCTGCCGCGTGAACCCACGACGCCGCCTGGTCGGCGGTCGTGTCCGCGCGGTCGGCATAGGTGAGCACGGTCCCCGCCGCGAGGGCGCCGCCGAAGTCACCGTCGAGGGTGATGTCCGCGCCCGCGATGCTCTGCACGATCTGCGTCGCCCCGCTCGCGAGCTCGGCGCCGCTGCGGTCGATGAGCTTCACGACGTCGTCGACGCTAAACGCTGCCGCGTCGTCTGTCGGCAGCCCGCCGAGACTGTCGGCCTGCGTGTATCTGTTCGCGGTCGTGGTCGCGGTATTGCCCGCGACGCTCGCCACATTCGCCGAGGGCGCGACGTAGCCGATCTTGACGGCGTCGCCGTAGGTCTCAAGTCGAAGGCGCATGTGCGCGCCCTGCGGCCCGTCGAGCTGCACCTCGCGCTCGAGGACCTGCGCAACCCGCCCCGACCAGCCCCTCGAGCTGTCGCGCATGTTCGGCGCTTCGGGCAACGTCAGCGCCGCCACGTCACCGACTGCGAGCCCGAAGCCCGCCATGGTCGTCGAGGCCTCGATCTGCATCGGCGGGCGCTGTCGGCGATACAGGAGCGCCGCGCCGCGCGCTGCGAAAAGGTCGGCCTGGTGCGGGTCGCCCGCAGGAACGCGCATCGTCACGGGCTTGGCCGCCGCTCCGTACCATCCGCGCTGACCATAGGTGCGCCCGAAGTCATCGTTGCGCACGGTCTGGCGAATCTTGCCCGGCCCGACCTCGAAGACGACCTCGCCGACCGCCCGCGCTTTGTCGCGAGACACGCGCACCGCTGGCAAGGCCTGCCCTCGCCCCGCCGCGTCGATGAGTATCTCGGCCGCGCCGATGCTGGTCGAGCTCGCGCCCTGCGCGGGGAACCGCGGCAGCGTGACCGAGATGGTGCCCGCCTCNACNGTNATGAACGCGCCNANNGGNCGCAGGAAGTTGTCTGATAGCCANTCGCCGAAGGGGCGCGCGTCGGCACCGTAGGCGATAAANGGGAAGCTGTAGGCCCGCGTGCGGGCTCTCACGTCTTCCCAGGCATCCCAATCGATAAGGCTTTGCGGGATGCCCAGCCCGTATCCGACAGGCAACGCCGCGAAGTTCGACCGCGACCAGTCTGACCCGGTCGTGCGGTAGTTTGTGAGCTCTAGCCCGTCCGCCGCCGATGCGCTCGAGAGCATGATNNAGAGCACGACGTCGACCCAGTTGTCGGTTGTGTTCCACGTAGGCGTCGCGCGGTCGGTCGAGGGCGACGGCCCCGGAGACACTCGGAAGTCATACCCGGCAAGCATCACCTGCGTGACCCGGTCGCCTTGCTCGAGGTCGCCCCGCTTGCTTCCGAAGACGCCGCGCTCGATGGCGCGCAGCGTGCGCGGTCCGCTGCCCGAGTCGCCGCAGTCGTTTTCCGTCCGTATGAGCTCATCACCCGCTGCGAGGTTTACGCGGTCGTCGGGCCACACCTCGACGATTTCGGTCACGTCGGTAAATATCCAAGGCTCCCCTGCCACATTCGCGCCGACGTTGCGCACCTCGGCCTCGCGAGGCTCGACAGGCGCGACGCGGTCAAGGAATTGAAGCTGCGAAGACCCGCTCAGGCGCCAAGTGTTCAACGCCTGGTCGAGCTCGTAAGACTCAATGAGATACGTTCCAACCAGCCGCTCGTCGGCTGCCGTCGAGCCCGTCAGCGGTGCGAGATAAACAGAGAACCGGCGCCCCGCCAGGAACGTCGGCGATAGATAAACCGGGTCGCCTGCTTCGTGCTCGAGGGCGGTTGTGTTGAGGTGCCCGCGCGTGACCACGACATAAGGCGTTCCTGTTACGAGCTGCGGCGTGCCTATCAGCGCAGGCGTACCCGCCCCGACCGTCGGCGCAAAGGACCCTTCGCACCTCACCCACCACGTCGGGCTGGCCAGCGTCGCGAGCGCTTGCAAGTCGGGCGGGTTGCCGCCTGCATAAATTTCGGCAATCTGCGACGCGCTCGCCGCGCTCGTCCAAAATGCTATGTGCTTGAGCTTGCCCTGCGTGCTCAGCCCGATTTCGGTTTTCGGTGTGCCCGCCGCCGAAGGCAGCGCCGACGGGAACGTGCCACTGGTCGACGAAGCCACCGCCGAGCCGTCGACGTATAACGTCACCGTGCCCGCGCTGAAGGTCGCCGCCAGGTGATACCAGCGATCTGCGACGCCCAGCGGTGAGCCGGTGCTCGTCTCCGTTACTAAGCTCCCGTCGTTTAGACGAAAGCCAAACTCTGAACCCGCAACCCTTAACTCGATGAACCTCGACCCGCCGTCTTCTTGACGAAAAAGAATGTCAACACTGCCCAGCGCTGCGCGGTTAAACCAGGCCGACACCGTGACCGCGGATTGGCCCCACAACCCGCCGACGCTTGCGTAATCAACGCGATCGTTTCCGTCGAATTCAGCATACGAGCCCGACTGCAAGCTGTCGACGCGCATGGCCTCGGCGCCGAGGTGCAGCATGTCGACACCCGCCGTCAGCGCCGACTGATTGCCGACTTGGATTTCGGTCGCCGTCTTGTTGACCGCCGCCGTGAGCGCCATCGATGGCGCGCGGTCGGTCCGCAATACGCCCGTCAAAAAGTCGTCGACGTCGAGCACCTCAAGCGTGCAGGCGCCCGCGTCGGGTAGCCCGCCCGTGATATCAGCGCGCTCAGATAGGATGGACGGCAGACGCTCAAGAAGTGCCTTGTATCGGCTGTCGCCGTACGTCGGCGAGTTATTGCAGAACGTGTACTGCCCGCCGTACTCCCCGACNCCGTCAATNCGTGCGAGCACCGCCCAGCTCTGCGCGTTGCTGCCGAGGTTGCCCGCCCACGTCATACCTGCACGACCTCGAGGCTCTGCACCGCCCACCTGATGCGGGTATCCGGGTCAATCGACAGCGGGTCGACCAGCGACCGCACCCGGTAAGTCGTGTANGCACTGGTCGANAGGTCGGTCTCGTCTTCGTAGACCCTGAACGCCCGACCCAAAGACATCGACCGAAACCAAGCGCTTTCGAAGGTGTTGTATGGCGCGGTCGCGTCGGCGTAAATGTCTTTTGCGTACTTCCGGAGAAACCGCCGCACGGTTAGGTCCCGCTCCTTCTTCGTTGTGCCGAAGTTCGAGATGCGCACCGCCCCGGACATCGAGCGCGAGACACCGCCGAGGGTCACCTGCCGGTCGCGTTCGTCGGGATGCGACAGCTTGCGACCGGGTCGCCAAAGTCCCTGCGGTTCGTTGGAGCTCGCGAGCGTCGCCGCCGCCGAGGTATCAACCGCCGTGTAGCCGAACATCAGCGGGTCGGCGGTCGTGTTCGCGTGCGACCAGAGAAGCTGATGGTTGACGCCTAGTCCGCTGACTGCGGTCTGCACTTTGAAGCCCGCCGTCAGCGTGCCCGCGCAGGTCGGACCGACCGAGTGCGATTCAATCGCGGTCTCGAGCACCTCGAGCAAGTCGTCGGCCTGCCCATCGCCGCTCATGAAGTAGTCGGTATTCGCCGAGGTCGCGAGCGTGACATCCTCGGCGCCCGCGCCATTCACGTCGACCCGAAGCACGGGCTGCGCGTCAAACCGAAGGCCCCACATGAAAAGCGCGCTCATCCGGTCGCCCCCAACACGTCTCGAATCTCGCGCGCCGCGCGTCTGCTGTCCACGATGCCGTTAAAGTTCACCACGACCGTC
>FUFK010044349.1_pt1 | contig 13779 bp, 10 predicted proteins | sample 1021851 | NCBI WGS metagenome assembly FUFK01 (sample SAMEA51879418, study PRJEB19060) | metagenome | reverse complement strand
CTTTAGCTCCTTGGATGCTATCTCTTCATCCTTGGTGGGTTTTAAAGCTATTTTTTATCGTATACTCTTTAAAACGCTTTCACCCTGAGGGCTCTTCCTTCGGTTTCTCTTAAGTTTCCGTCTGCAGTTGGTCTCTTATCGGTCTCCGTTAGGTAAAGTTCATATTACGCTCTTTTTCAAAAGTGTCAACANCTTTATGTAAAAAAAGTTAAGTTTTTTTTAGGGGGTATTTTTCTTAAATTCTAAACGCCATTTATGCAANAGCGGCTCGGTATATCCNCTTGGNTGAGAAGCTCCTTTTANTGCCAAATCNAAAGAAGCTTGAAACGCAAANCCAGAAAAATTTGATCCCATTTTCTGATAGTTTGGATCTTCTTTATTTTGTTCATCAACTACTAATGCCATCTCTTTAAAAATATCAATTACTTCTTCCTCTGAACAAATACCATGATGTATCCAGTTTGAAATATGCTGACTTGATATCCTACATGTNGCNCTATCTTCCATAAGCCCAATATTATTTATATCTGGAACTTTAGAACATCCAATGCCCTGATCAATCCATCTAACGACATAACCAAGAATACCTTGAGCGCTGTTTGCTATCTCACTCCTAATTGTCTGTTCATCTATATCCTTCTTTAAAAGAGGAATAGTTAAAATCTTATCCAAATCAGCTTGTTCTCTTGTAGATAGCTCATCTTGTTTTGATAGCACATCAACCTGATGATAATGCATTGCATGAAGCGTTGCTGCTGTTGGTGATGGAACCCATGCACATGTTGCACCAGATAACGGATGAGCTATTTTGGTCTCTACCATTTCTTTCATCTCATCCGGCATTGCCCACATTCCTTTTCCGATCTGAGCTTTGCCACTTAATCCGCAACTTATACCAATATCTACGTTCCAATCCTCATAAGCGTTTATCCACGACTGAGCTTTCATTTCTGATTTAGGAACCATAGCACCTGCTTCCATGCTCGTATGTATTTCATCTCCTGTCCTGTCTAGAAAACCAGTATTTATAAAAATTATTCTTTCTTTAGCTTTTTCAATGCAGGCCTTTAGATTGATAGTGGTTCTTCTTTCCTCATCCATAATTCCGACTTTTACAGTATTTTTTTCTAGATTAAATAATCTCTCGACTGCATCAAATAAATCACACGTAAAAGCCACCTCCTCAGAACCATGCATTTTTGGTTTTACAATATACATACTTTTGTTCCTTGAATTAGACAATGTATTTAATTGATTTAGATCATATAACGCAATACATATCGTAAACATAGCATCTAAAATTCCTTCGAAAACCTCTTCGCCGTTATCTAATATTACTGAAGGATTCTGCATTAAATGACCTACATTTCTAACAAGCAAAAGACTTCTTCCTGGAAGAGAGAAAGAATTTCCATTAGTATCTAAATATTCTCTATCTTCTTTTAAAACTCTTGTTAATTGTTTTCCATTTTTTTCAAAAGTTTCTGAAAGATCTCCTTTCATCAAGCCAAGCCAGTTTCTGTATGCAATTACTTTGTCTTCAGCATCAACTGCTGCAACAGAATCCTCGCAATCTTGGATTGTTGAAACTGCAGANTCCAAAAGAATATCTTTAATATTTGCTTTATCAGTCTTACCAACAGGATGATTGGAATCTATTTGAATTTCTAAATGTAGATTATTGTTAACTAATAAAACCCCTGAAGGATTTTCAGGAGATCCATTAAATCCTTTGAATTGATTTTCATTTTTTAGATAAGTAATTTGATCTTGCTCACTATGAAAAAGTAATCTTTGATCCTTAATTGAAATNTTTGTAATGTCTTGATAACTAAGATTANTAATTGGGAAACAATCATCTAAAAATTGTTTTGAAAAATCTATAACCTTATCTCCTCTTATTTCATTATATGCGCCCTCTTTTGATGCACCTCCGTCTTCAGAAATAACATCCGTTCCATATAGTGCGTCATAAAGGCTACCCCACCTTGCATTTGTTGCATTCAAAGCAAATCTTGCATTCATAATAGGGACAACTAGCTGAGGTCCTGGAATACTCGAGATCTCGGGATCCATATTCATAGTTGTGATTGTAAAATCTTCTGGTACTTCTTCTAAGTAACCTATTTCTTGTAAAAACTTTTTATATTCATTTAAATTGAAGTCATTATTTTTATGCCAAGTAGAGATTTGATCCTGCAAAGAAGATCTTTTGGACAATAAATCTTTATTTTTTTGATGGAATTCCTCTAAAAGTCTTTCAAATTTTCTCCAAAACTCATCTGGGGTTATATCAAGTCCCGAGAGCACCTCATCATCAAGAAATGCATCGAGAGTATTATGGATATTAAGACTGCCGCGTTTTATATAGTTTTCCATATTAATATTTTATCAGAGGTATTAAACGCTTTCTTTAACTGCCAATCTCAAATCAAATGGAATACTGCCAAGATTGTCATGACTGTGCTTTAAAGATGATATTGATTGAAAGAAAGAATCATCCATTTCGATTATTTTACGTAAATTCATATCAATATGGCCCAACACAGTCTCATAGACAGTANATATATTATTTTCTGAGTCTAAAAGGCATCCTAATATATGNATACATTTCCTGTTTAAGCCAACAATTCTAAAAGAGGGATATATTGAATCGCCTTCAAGAAACTCTTTAAAGTATTTTAAATTTTCCTCTAACGTAAATGAAGAATAACCATTATTGAAATACTCATCATCAAAACCCATATCTGTGTACATTTGGCCCCAACACCCATCAAAACATCTGGTATATGATCCAGTATTCATATGACCATTGTGGTCACACATCTCTTTAGTAACTAGTATTTTTTCACCATGGTAAGGAAATAATTCTTTCATAANTAATGATTNTTAATTGGAGCGGGAAACGAGGTTCGAACTCGCGACCTCAACCTTGGCAAGGTTGCGCTCTACCAGCTGAGCTATTCCCGCATCACAAGTGGGTAGTAAATATAACTGCAATGGAATGGGCTTTCAAGCAGAATTGTAAAAAGTTTAGTTATGAAAGAGATTCATAAAACTCATCATTGCTCATCATTTTGGTATGATTAGAATTGTGGAACTTTTATTAGATTTTTAAGAAATGAGTAGGCTTCNTTATTTATCATGANAGAAACAAAAACATTTTCACCAAATGTCTTTAATAGCTTTGCTATACAAGCNTATCGTTTAGTGTTTGGTCGTATTTTACCNCAGTCATTGTTTCGCGANAAAATACCTGCTGAAGNAGATCGCAAGGCAGTAAANGGAAAGTTTGATTTAGAAATTGTTAGTCACTGTTGGGGTTATGCCAACATGTTAACCTATCAATTAAGTTCGTTTGTAAACTATCCACCAACAAAACTAAATTTAACTGTGACCGTTTTTTATGCTGAAGAAGATACTAAAACAAAGGCTACATTGGACTTCTTTAGTCAAATAACCACGCCAAATATAACTTGGAATTTCCACCCTCTTACCAAAGGAAAGCTCTTTAGACGTGGTATAGGCCGAAATATGGCTGCGCGGTCAACAGAAGCTGACTGGATATGGTTTACAGATTGCGACGTTATCTTTTATGAGAACTGCTTAGACTCACTCGCCGATAGTTTACAAGGCGAGAAAGGTTCATTGTTTTTTCCTAAAGAAGAAAAAATCACTGAGATGTTAGAAGATGATGACCCATTATTGTCAAATGATGCCCAACCACAAGTTATCGATATAGAAACAGAAAATTTCAGTTTATACGAGCGTGGTAAATCCCGTGATAAAGCACGCGGCCCATTTCAAATTGTTCATGGTGACGTTGCTCGTGCTATAGGTTATTGTGAAAAACTGTCAATATTTCAAACTGAATCTGACCGTTGGNGTAAAACCTATGAAGACACCGCCTTTCGCTGGCTACTTGGCACTGATGGTGAGCCTAAGCATATTGATGGTGTTTTTCATATTCATCATGTTACAAAAGGACGTTATAAAGAAAATTCTCAATTGTCTAAAGTGCGTAGTAATATCCGTTTAAGCCAAAAATAGTTACATGGCATACATACAACAAAAANCAGTTAAGTCCCACATCATGTTGTTTGATGCAGGCCATTTCCCTGCACCTGTCCCAAAAATGTTTACGGGTCAATATTGGAAGACACAAAATGCCATAACAGGACAGGCAACNGGCCGTGGCACCACCTACTTTTTTAAACATAACAAAAATGAATATNTGTTACGGCACTATCGTCGCGGCGGCTTGATTGGAAAAGTACTAAGTGATCAATATATGTATACAGGTATTGAAAAATCACGNGCATGGCNNGAATTTAAGCTNCTACAGCNNATGAAAAATATGGATTTAAATTGTCCAACTCCGATCGCAGCGATGTTGACGAAGANAGGCTTTTATTACCAAGCCGACATCATTTTAAAAAAAATTTCTAGCGCTAAAGACTTACATCATATTTTACTAGCAAACAGCTTAACCGCTGATGTATGGAAAAAAATTGGGCAAGCCATTGCCAAATTTCATCATCATCAGATTTATCTCCATGATTTAAATATCCACAACATTATGCTCGATATAGAAAACGAGGTTTGGTTAATTGATTTTGATAAATGCAGAATTAGACAAGGCAGTAATTGGAAAAACTCAAACATGGCGCGTTTAAAGCGATCGTTTGAAAAAGAAAAACGATTGCATAATATTTATTGGCAACCAGCCGATTGGCAAATACTAATATCTGCCTATAACGAAGCGGCAAGGGCTAATTAAGTCGATATTTAATCTCAGTAAATATTAATACATCGGTTTTAGAATCAGTATTGTCTGCTTTTCCATGTTCAATGCTTGTACCTAATTTGACTAACCAATCANCNTAGGCTGCTTGATAAAATAAAGGATTCAACTAAATCTGCTCAAGAGCTTCAACCATTTTTGCTCTTACGATTTCAACTGCTTTAAATGGTCTAATCATGACTTTAAAATTAAGTATCTTGCCATCATCATCCCACTCAATCATATCTATCCCATTTACACTTATGTCATCAATTGTCGTCTCGAACTCTAAAACAGAGTGATTACCATCATTCAATTCTCGCGTGTATTTAAAGCTGTCCATATTGAATGAAAGACCAGCCGCACTTAGATACATTTTAGTGATTTCTTTCCCTTCAAGTGGTGTAAAAACTACGGGTGAGTAAAAAGTAGCATTATCATTAAGAAGATTATCAAGAAGCTCCATTTTCCCTTCAAGAATTACTTCATGCCATTTCTTTATATAATTCGCTGCATTTGCCATATAAGTATTATAAATTTAATTCAAAAAAAAGGAGAGCTATGCTCTCCTCTTTTTTAAGATTGTTTATAAATTAGAAATCTTTTTGGAATCTAACCCCATATGCCATTGGAGGAGCATACATTGCTTTAACAAATCCAGCGTTAGCAGGATATGAATCAGTTTTGATTAGCTCATCAGTAGCATTATGAATATAAAATTCTAAGCCCCAAGCATTTGCTTCATTTATGAATACCATGCTCGTATTGACAGTATGAAGGTCATCTCTTCCACTATGAAAAGGTTCTGAGTCATAGTTACTCTCGTTGTAGAACATTTCACCAGTGTAATTAATATTGATTACATTCATTATTCTGAATCCGTTACCTGTATAAGTATTATGTTCAAATTGAAGATTCCATGAGAGCTCAGGTGACCACGTCAAGTGTTTTCCACTTAGATCAATTGTGCCATCTGCATTACAAGGATCGACTCCAACAAGTGCTCTTTCCATGCATAGATACCCGTCTTGTGTTGCTTCAGCTGAGCTTGAAGCTCCATTTTCAGTTTCAAGCATTGACACCCAACCAAATAATCTACCGGCCTCATAAGGTTTCCAGTCAAACTCTAGTTCTACACCATGAATTGTTGAGTTTGGAACATTTTTTGTCATAAGTGTATAAATAGCCTGGCCATCAAGCTCTCTATATCCAACGAATCCAAATAAAGTTCTTTGCATGTCTTCATAATCACTATAGAAAACATTTCCAAGAAGTTTTAAATCTCCATCAAGATGGACAGATTTAAATCCTAACTCATATGTTGTATTAAATTCTGGATCATATTCAAAATTAATAAACTCACCATCACCTCTATCAACATTGTCTCCAAAACCACCAGCCTTATAACCAGTTGCAACTGAGGCATAAAGGAACAGATCTTCATTTGCAACATAATCAGCACCAAGTCTCCATGTGCCTTGATCCCATTTTGCATCATAATCATTTCTTGCATTTGCAGTAAATGCAGAAAGATCATCACTTCCACTTATACCCATATTTGGGAGAAGATCATCTGATTGATAATATTGATTCCATGGAGAAAATGTAAAGTTAACGCCATCAAAGCCAGTGAGAGTTGTATCACCAACAAAGTCATAGCTTTCAAACCAGAAGCATGGCCCCCCATTACAATAAGCATTTGCATTATCAAAGTAACCATAGGTTTTGTATGTAGCGCCGCCAACATCTCTTTTTTCGTCCCATGTATGTCTATAGCCAACAGTTAAATTTAAACCATCAAGACCTGTCTCATAGTCTAATTGTCCAAAAATAGCAGAAGTTTCAGTTGTTCTTTCAGGTTGAAGATAAACTTCATGAAGTGGTCTTATAATCGGTCCTAAGAAAGGCATTTCAACATCAAACCTTGTATAGGTTTCCTCTTCCATATGGAAAATACCTGCAACCCATTGAACGTCTCCATCTCCATCAGACTTTAACTGAAATTCAAGTACATTAGATTTATTATTTTGGATAGTTCGATATAGCTCATCAAACCACATTGGTTTGACTGCATTATTTAAAGCTGCAGCTGCATTACCAGGACTTAATCCTAGCAGACCTGCTACTGCATCTAAATCCTGCATCCAGAACGAATATTGACAACCGTAGGCAAAAGATGACTCTACTGAACCACCCCAACCCATTTGACAGTTGTCGTAGCCCATATCCCATGCTGTATTTTGAAAATATGCATCACCATTGAATCCAGTACCATTTGAACCTTCAACTCTTGGCCCCCAACCATACTGATAACCAAATAAACCTCCAAAATGACCTCTAAGAGCATTCCAGTTCATCATCATAGAATCTGCATTATTTCTAACAAAACCGTATGCTGGATGAGTTGGAGATGTATGAAATCCACCATCGCCGTCATAAATCTGAAATCTATCATGTTCTCCAACAGCAACTCTTAGCTCACCAACAACATCATCATTTACTTTAAATTTAAGCTCAGATCTTATTGTTTCTATACTTAGATCTAGTTCACCAGGGTTATTAATTGCTGCATGAAATGGGTCATTTGGTCCTGTATCACAAGAGAAGTCATAATCTAATCCTCTTGAAAGTTCTGCTTGTTCACAGTCTTTCAAATAAATTGATCCTGCACCATTATCTTGAAACGAATCAAAGGATAAATACCACTCAAAATCTTTATCAACTGGAGCATAAAGGATCCCAAGTCTCATAGCTTCATTATCAATATTATAATAAGCATCACTTGCATCGACATCTCTAGCTCTTCTTTGGTCAACATTCGGTATCCCATCAGCAACAATATCTCTTCCATCAGCCCATGTAACAGTTCCCTGATCAGGACCACCAGGACCAGAAACATTTTGACCAATTTTTCCATCTCTGTTGTAATCAAGTGACCAGTCATATCTATCAACAGTTTGATTTATAAAGGAGTCAGCTAGGGATGACTTGAAGGAGGCTCTAAAAGCCACTTCATCACTAATTGGGATATTTAAAAATCCATCAACTTCAGTCATATTTCTTCCATCTGCTGATAGCCTTAATCCCATTCTTCCTGATATTTCATCACCAAATTTAGGTCTAGCTGAAATTACATTTACGGCACCAGATGTTGAGTTTCTTCCAAACAGTGTGCCTTGAGGACCTCTCAATACCTCAATTCGCTCAATATCATGAGCTAGAGCCAGAGCTGCCTGAGCTCGAGGTGTATACATTCCGTCTACATGTATTGCAACGCTTGGATCACCAAGTTCAGTGTAGTTGTTTGAACTTATTCCTCTTATTGCAATTGAAACACCTGAGTCTTCCCCTGAATTTCCAACAACAAGGTTTGGAACCAATGAAGATAGATCAGATATTCTTGAAAGNCCTTGAAGAGCCATTTGCTCTTGAGTAATAACTGATACGGCTAATGGTGTTTCCATTAAATTTGTTTCTCTTTTTGTCGCTGTAACAATAACCTCTTCAACATCTGCAGATTCATCATCTTGCGCAAAAATATAATTTGGCATCATAAAAAATACCAATGAAAGTGTAAGTAAGTTTCTAATATTCATTTAATCCCCTAACATGTGAGTGAAAACTAACCCAATTGAATAAAAATAAGGGTTATATGTCAAGTTTTAAGGAATACTTGAGATTTTGGACTATCTATCCTCTTTTGGCTTAGATTCATTAACAACGAGCTTTCTTCCTTCAACTTCAGAGTCATTTAGGGCTTGAATTGCATCCTCTGCTCCAGTTTCCATTTCAACAAAGCCAAATCCTCTGGATCTTTTGGTAAATCTGTCAGTTATAACTCTTGCTGAGGTTACCTCACCATGCTCTTTAAAAAGATCTTCAAGCTGCTGATCATCAATAGACCAAGGAAGGTTTCCAACGTAAATATTCATAGATGTCCTTAAAAAAAATAAATGAATCGTGAGTGTACAACAGTTTTGATTAATGTAATACAGATACTTTAAGAATTTATAAAATTAATAGATCTTTTTCCAAATTTTTTCCACCAATCATCTGCAAGTGCCTTAATTCTTATTAAGTTTTTTTCAGAAATATCATCCATTCGGCGATTTACATTGCCGATTGGTGAATTTATTCGTAGATAATCTTCTCCAATTAGGTCTTTTAAGATTTCATTTTGTAAACTTGATTCAAGCATTATTCCCAAAATATCNTGTCTTAACCAGCCTAAAGCACCCCAATTTCTTGAATTTTTACCACTAATTTTTCTTTTGTTGAGTCCTGCACCAATACCTAATACTTTTATATTATTAGTGGAGAATAATTTTTTTGCCTCAACATATCCAATCAAGGAAGGATTATTTGTAGCAATCCCGCCATCTATCAACCACCTTCCATCTTCCATACTTGCTGTTGGGAAATAAATTGGAGCGGCACTTGAAGCATTGGCAGCATGCACTGCTGGTATTTTTGGATCTGCATAACTTGAAAGAAGTATTGGTTTCCTTGCCTCTAAATCATATGCGGTAACAACAACAGGCTTTAATGACTGTCCGATTTTCTTATTTTCAAAAAAACTGTAAAGAATTTCTTTTTTTCCATCATTTGAGTATTTCGGTCTTGTTTGAAATATTGAAGTTTTATCTATGAAAGACTGATTCATAATCTTTTTTAGGTTTTCAACAGTCCAAAACTTTTCAAGGTCTTCGATCTTACATCCATTCATACCTAACATAAGTGCGTTAGTTGCACCTGCGCTGGTTCCTATAAATAAATCAAAAGAGTCGAAAATACTTTTTGATGACTCCTCTTCTAATCTCTTCAAGAAATAAACACCCATAATGGCTCTAACGCCACCGCCATCAAAGGCTAATACTTTTTTATATTTTTTGGAGAAAAGGTTAAGATATTTCAACTTTTTTTAAAAATAATGTTCAAACTATATTTTATATCTTTTTTTACTCTTTGTTCTGCTTACATATCTTCTGATGAAGGAATTTTTGGATATTGGCTTACTTCAGGATCAATAGTGAAGATTGAAAATTGTAACAATCTAGTTTGTGGAAAGATTATTACAGTTTTTGTAGAGGATGGCATTGATCCAAATTCGATCCTTGATAAAAATAACAAAAATAAATCTCTTAGAGAAAGAACATTAGTTGGTGTTGATTTACTGAGCGAGTTTCAAATCAATAGTAATGATCAAAAAACTTTTAAAGGAGGAAAAATATATGATCCGAGAAGCGGAAGAACATATAAATCAAATTTATATTTCAAGCCAAGTGGGAATTTAAAGGTGGAGGGATGTTTGCGTTCATTTTGCAGAGGTGAGGAATGGCAACCCCTCATAATTGAAATTAAAGATGATGGAACTATGGAAGCAAAAATTAAAAACTCTCCTCGAAGTAACTGATATCTGAGAGAATTTCGCAAAATCTTGAGGTAAACTCAACACCCTGAACACCGTTTATGATTCTGTGATCATAAGAAAGAGATATAGGAAGATTAGTAATACTTATTGGTTTATTATCTTTTAATAATACTGAATNATAGCTCTTTGAAATACCTAATATTGCAACCTCTGGTGGATTAATAATAGGTGTAAAGAATTTACCGCCAAAACTTCCAAGTGAACTAATTGTAAAAGTAGATCCCTTCAAATCTGCTACTTTAATCTTTCTTGACTTAGATAGGTTTGCAAGTCTAGCTATTTCATCAGATATTTCTCTTATGGACATCTTATTCGCTGATTTTATATTTGGAACAATTAAGCCTTGAGGTGTATCAACAGCAATACCAAGATTAATAAAGTCTTTTTTTATAATTTTCATAGTATTCATATCTATTGAAGCATTGAATAATGGAAACTCCTCAAGAAGCTTAGAGATACCTTTAGCAAAAAAAGCTAAGGGTGAAACCTTGACCTTAAATTTCTCCATTAAAGACTTCCTTAAAGTTAAAAGTTCATCGATTGAAGTTTCATCATGCTGAGTAACATGAGGTATTGTTATCCAAGATTGTTGAAGATTGAGCGCTGAAGTTTTTTGGAATTTAGTTAAATCAATTTCTTCGACATTACCAAACTCAGAAAAATCGATGCTTGGCATCTTAGGTATTCCACCTGAGGAGCCTTCAAGTTTTGATTTAACAAATTTATGAAGATCTTCTTTGAGAATTCTATTCCTTGGGCCCGTGGCAATTACCTTATTTAAGTCAATTCCAAATTCACGTGCTAATTTTCTTACTGCGGGACCTGCATATATTCCAGATGCAGAAGATTCAAATTTTGGTTCTTCGATAATTTCTTCAACTTTTTTCTTTTCGATAATTTCTTCTGTTCCAACATTATCATCTTCTTGAATATCATTTTCATCTTCTTTATCGGAATCATCCTCTTTAATCTCTTCTTCAGTAATTTCAATTTCTAAGAAGTCATCTCCCTCCTTTACCTCATCTCCAATTTTTACGAGAACCTTTTTAACAACTCCATTTTTAGATGCGGGAACATCCATTGCAGCTTTTTCAGATTCGAGAACAACGATCGAATCTTCTGAACCAACACTGTCACCAGGATTAACACAGATTTCAATAACTTCAGTATTTTCTGCATCTCCTAAGCTTGGAATTTTAATTACTTGCTTCATTTATGTATTCCAAGGTGACATCTTATTTTTATTTACTTTGATTTCTTTATAAATCTTTTGAAGTTCCTTTTTATTAAGCTGCCCTTCTTTGTGAAGTGCGTAAGCTGCAGTCATAACAATACTCTTTGAATCGACTTCAAAAAACTCTCGTAACTTTGCCCTGCTATCGCTTCTGCCAAAACCATCGGTTCCAAGTGTGTAATAGGAAGAATCTATATATGGTCTTATTTGCTCAGAATAAGCTCTCATATAATCTGTTGATGCCACTGTTGGAATATCATATTCTGAAAAGGATTTAGCTACGAAAGACTCTCTTACTTGGTTCGACGGATTTTTAATATTTTCATTCTCAACTTCCATTCCATCTTTTCTGAGCATATTAAAACTGGTTACGCTCCAAACTTCACTTTCAATCGCAAAACCACTTAATATTTCAGCTGCTTTAATACTCTCATTTAAGATAGCTCCAGAACCAAGCAGTCTTATTTGAGGTTTTTTAGTTTTAGAAATTTTATGCATTCCTTTAATGATATTGCTGTCAACATCCTTGCCTTTTGGTTTTGGTGGTTGAACGTATCTTTCATTAGTAACAGTTAAATAGTAAAAATAATTCTTTTTATCTTTATACATCTCCCTCAAGCCATGTTCGATAATTACAGCTAGCTCATAACCATAAGCGGGATCGTAAGATTTACAGTTTGGAATAGTTGATGAAAGGATATGGCTGTGGCCATCTTGATGCTGAAGACCTTCTCCATTTAATGTTGTTCTTCCTGATGTTGCACCTATTAAAAAACCTTTAGCCTGAGCATCACCTGCAGCCCATGCTAAGTCATGTATTCTTTGGAAACCAAACATTGAATAAAAAACATAGAAGGGAATCATGGTTAAATTATGATTAGAATATGAGGTTGCTAATGCTGTCCAAGCAGCGAAAGATCCGGCCTCAGTGATTCCTTCTTCGAGCATTACTCCAGTCTCGGATTCTTTATACCACATAACTTGATCAGCATCTTCTGGTTCATATAGCTGTCCTTCTGAGGAGTAAATTCCTATTTGCTTAAACATACCTTCCATACCAAATGTCCTTGCCTCGTCAGGAACTATTGGCACAACTCGCTCCCCAAGGTTTTCATCCTTGATAAGGTTATTCATAATCCGAACACAATTTGTTGTAGTTGATACCTTTCTTTCNCCACTGCCTTCGTGAAGAACTTTAAAGGCATCTTTATTTTTAAGTTTAAGAGTTTCAGAGTGTTNTCTTCTTTGCGGGACTGATCCACCAAGTTTTTTTCTTGTCTCCTTAAGATATTTTATTTCAGGAGAATCTTCTTTTGGCCTTACATAAGGAAGATCTTCTATCTCATCATCAGAGACAGGTATATCAAATCGATCTCTAAAAATCTTAATGTTTTCAAGGGAAAGTTTCTTTACTTGATGGGTCGTATTGTCTGCTTCTCTTGACCCAACACCATAACCCTTTGTTGTGAGCGCAAGAATAACTGTAGGCGCTCCTTTATGGTTCACTGCTTCATGATAGGCGGCATAAACCTTATATGGATCATGACCACCTCTATTTAATTTATAGATCTCTTCATCGGATAGACCTTTAACTAACTTAAGCGCCTCGGGATGTTTACCAAAGAAGTTTTCGCGGGTGTATGCTCCTCCTTTTGCTTTAAAGTTTTGCATTTCCCCATCAACGACTTCATCCATTATTTTTTGAAGATNTCCGCCTTTGTCTTTAGCCATAATAGGATCCCAAAGTCGGCCCCAAACAACTTTGATAACATTCCAGCCAGATCCTCTAAATTGTCTTTCTAATTCCTGTATTACTTTTCCATTTCCTCTTACAGGGCCATCCAGTCTTTGAAGATTGCAATTTATAACAAAGATCAAATTGTCTAATTTTTCTCTTGCAGCTAAACCGATTGCTCCTAATGATTCAGGTTCATCCATTTCACCATCACCCCAAAATCCCCAAATCTTTCTATCACCTAAATCTTTTAATCCCCGCGCATGAAGATACTTCATAACATGAGCTTGATAGATCGCAGAAATAGGTCCAAGACCCATTGAAACGACTGGGAATTGCCAATAGTCAGGCATCAGCCATGGATGTGGATAAGAAGAAAGTCCTGGTTTATCAACTTCTCTCCTAAAATTATCTAAATCCTCTTCACTTAGACGCCCTTCAAGAAAACTTCTTGCATAAATACCTGGTGAAGAGTGTCCTTGAAAATATACTAAATCATCATTTTTGCTTTCTTGCCCTCTAAAGAAATAATTAAAGCCAATGTCATAGAGCATTGCTGCTGATGAAAAAGTAGCAATATGTCCGCCAAGTTCGTC
>FUFK010057927.1_pt1 | contig 13781 bp, 11 predicted proteins | sample 1021851 | NCBI WGS metagenome assembly FUFK01 (sample SAMEA51879418, study PRJEB19060) | metagenome | reverse complement strand
TTAATTGAAACTTATTCTGATGTTCAAGAGAATTTAGATATTTCAGACATTCTAAAAAAGAAGGGTATTTTTGCATTAACCGTAAATGGCGATTCTATGATTGATGCATGTATTGCTGATGGGGATATGGTCCTTATGGAACCAATTAAAGATAGACTTGCTCTTAGAAATGGAACTATAGTTAGTGCAATGGTTCCAGGATTAGGGACCACGTTAAAGTATTTTGTAAAAAAAGAAGGGAAAATATTTCTTGAGGCAGCTAATCCAGCTTATGAACCTATCGAATTAAATCTTGATGATGTTCTATTTCAAGGCAAGCTGTTGGCAGTATGGAGAAAAATATAATTTTAATTAAATTCATTTATTGATCTTTACCTTTAAAAGTAGTTATAATATAATTTAATTTTAGATAGTTATTTGTCCAAAAAATCAGCTTTATTTTTTTTTATTACCATATTTTTCTTTAATCCCTTATTAAGTTTTTCTCTCTCTTCAGAAAATAAAAGCGAAGTAGGATTTAAAGAGAAGGTTACTGATATTAATATTGATTATTTTAATAAAATACCAAAAAATGATTATATTATTGGACCTGGAGATAGTCTTTTAATAATTGTTTCTAAAGAATATCCAGAATTGACAAGAAATACTGTTGTAAATGGAGAAGGCACAATAAATTTATATTCATTAGGAAGAATTTATGTAGAGGGCCTTACTATTAATGAATTAGAATCGTTGATAGAAAAAGCCTATAAAGAATACGTAAGGTATCCCGACATTGAGGTAAATATAATTGACTATCGACCAGTAACAGTTTTAATTGATGGCGAAGTTAATAAACCAGGTCTTTTAACTTTAAAAGGGTCTCTTTCTGTTGCACCAAAAAATCCTTTGCAAGAAAACCCTTTTTTAGGTTCGTCAAGGGTTCCCCCAGCTTTTGAAAATTTAGATCAAATATATGCAAATGTAGATGAAAATATAGATTTTTATTTTCCAAAAGTATTTGATGCAATTCAGAAAAGTGGTGGTGTAACAGAGTACTCAAATCTTTCAAAAATAAAATTAATTAGAGAAAACTCCTTATCAAATGGTGGAGGAAAAATAGAAACTATTTTAGATTTGGAAAAATTTATTTTGTATGGTGATGATTCACATAATATAAGAATTTTTGATAAGGATATTATTGTAATAGATAAATTAAAAAATCCTGATCAAAATATAGTATCTAATGCAGTCAGATATAGGATGAATCCGCAGTATGTACAAGTTGTTGTTTCAGGGAGAGTTAATATGCCTGGAGTATTTAAACTTAGTAGGAAAAGTACTTTAAATGATGCTATAGATATGGCTGGAGGGACCAGAGTCATAAGAGGACCAATAAGGTATCTAAGCTTTAACAATGATGGAACTATTGATAAAAGAAAAATTAAATATAGAAAAAATTTAAGAAGGGGTTCTTTTTCCAATCCTTATCTTAAACAGGGAGATTTAATTGTTGTTGGAAGTAGTTTTTTAAGTAATTCTGCAGAAGCTATTAAAGAAATCACTGCTCCATTCCAAGGTCTATATTCTACTTACAGACTTTATGAGTTAATATCTGAATAATCTATATTATGAACAACGATTTTAAACCAAATAACAATTCACTCCAAAAAACGGATGAAGAGATTGATATAAAAAAGCTAGTTAACATCCTTCGCAGGAATAAATCTTTAGTTGTTTTTTTTACAATACTTTTATTTGTCTTATCTGGTATTTATTCCCTTTCCAGAAAGAAAATATATGAAGGGAAATTTCAAATAGTCGTTAAAGAAAATACAGATAAAAATTTAGAACAGCAAATAATTGGTCGATCATCGTTATTAGAGACTTTGACAGGTAGTTCATCTAATTTGAATACCGAGGTCGGCATATTGCAAAGTTCTTCAGTACTTATGCCTGTTTTCGAATTTTATAAAAAAGAAAGACTTAAACTATACCCTAATTCAGAAGATATTTCTTTTGGAGGTTGGAAATATAATTTAGAGGTTTTGTTAAAAAAAAATACACAAATTGTAGATATCTCTTATAGAGACGTTAACAAAATTTTAATTGATAAAGTACTTGATAAAACAATTGAAACCTATCAAGAATATTCTGGAAAAGGAAAAAGAAGAAATTTACAACTTGCTAATAGTTATTTAAATAAACAAATTGAATTTTATAAAGATAAAAGTTCAAAATCAATTAAATTAGTCCAACAATTTGCTATTGATCAAGATCTTACTATGCTTGATTATGGTTTTTTAAATAAAAATAATTCGGATTTTACAAATTTTATGTCTGGTTATGGTCCTGGCTTAGGCTTAAGTAATAATCAAAATCGAGATGTACTAGGGGAGAACGTTAATATAGAAATAGCCAGAGTAAAAGCAGCTAATCAAATAAGGAATATTGATATTAAAATTAAAAAAATTGAGGCTCTAGAAGATACAGATGATATCGCATATATTAATTTGACAATTCCTAATATACAAGAAAACAATAATATTATTAATGATCTAAATAGACTTGATCTCCAGATAGCTGATTTAAAATCAAAATATACTGATAAATTTCCCGAAATAGAGAGGCTTTATGAAAAAAGAAAGATTGTTATAAAATTAATAAAAGATAAATCTATAGGTCTATTAAAAGCACAAAAAGTCTCAGCTGAGTCAGTTCTTGAGGCTGCGACTAGACCNAAGGGAGTATTGTTGAAGTATAAGGAATTAGTACGAGAAGCAAATAGAGACGATAAAACCCTGGTGGAATTAGAAAATAAACTAAGAAGTATAGAACTACAACAGGCTAAGCTAGAAGATCCTTGGGAATTAATAACCAGTCCAACTGTAAATAACATACCAGTAGCCCCAAATATACCATTAATAACATTTGTGGGAACCATAATAGGTTTTGCTTTAGGATTTATTATATCGATTATTAAAGAGAAAAAAACAGGTTTTATTTTTGAAGAAGATATTCTCGAATCTTTATTTAAGATAAAAATATTAGAGGATATTGATTTAAATAATTTAAACTCTAAATCATTAGTTAACAAGTTATTTATTAAAGATATTTTTATACAAAATAAAGATAAATCTTTTAAGTTTTACTACTCTAATTACCTATATAGATTAGATCCGAAATCTTTAAGATTATTTTTTAAAGATAACAAAATTAATGCTTCAATTATTAATGATTTTGCTGATGCTAAAGAGGAAATTATTATTTTTGTAACTACTATTCCATTCATTACCTTTGAAGAAGTAAAAAAAATTAAGACACAAATGGAGGTACTTGGGAAAAAGTTTTATGGGATTGTAATCGTTAAAGAATAAGAAATTAATTTATACTCTGAAACCATTTCCAAGCGTCTCTTACAATATTCTCTATTCCTGAATTTTTTGGAATCCAGTTTAATTCTTCAAAAGCTTTCTTAGGAGAAGCTAAGAGAAGATGAGGATCTCCTTTTCTCCTTTGTTCAACTTTAGTTTCAATCTTAAGATTTGTAATTTTTTCTACTGTAGAGATAATTTCTTTTACTGATATTCCTCTCCCCGTACCAAGATTATAAATATAACAACCATTATTTTTAAGTATTTTTTTTAATCCAATTACATGTGCCTCAGCGATATCAACAACATGAACAAAATCTCTTATACAAGTACCATCTGATGTTGGATAATCATCTCCATATATTTTCAAATAGGGAATTTTTTTTATTGCAGCATCGAATGCAAGAGGTATTAAATGTGTTTCTGGATGATGGTTTTCGCCGAGGTCACCATTAGGATCAGCACCTGCAGCATTAAAATATCTAAAAATTATACTTGATAGTCCGTAAACCTCTGAATATTTAATAAGTAGTTTTTCTATAATCAATTTACTTTCACCGTAAGGATTAATAGGGCTTTGTTTTGTCGACTCTAATATTGGATAATTATCTGGAATTCCATAAGTTGCGCAAGTACTAGAAAAAACGATTGGAATTTGATAATTACTATTAGCTTTTTTCCTTTCTTTAGAAACCTTTAGCAAAGAATCGAGCAAATATATCGTATTTGCTACATTATTTTTGAAATATTTATTTGGATTAATTACACTTTCTCCAACATATGCAAATGCTGCAAAATGAATAACCGCAGTAATAGGCTCTCCTTTTGTAGACTCATGTTTTCCACTTAAAATCATATTAACTAATTCAGTATCTCCGATATCCCCAATTACTAAAGGAACCTTTAAAACTTTTTCAATTATTTGTTTATGTCCATGAATAAGATTGTCTAGAACAACGACTTTAAAGCCTTGTTTTTGTAGAGCTCTTACTGTATGACAACCAATATAACCAGCACCTCCAGTAACTAAAATATACATATGAAATCAAGCACTATATACAGACAAATGATAATTAATTTTTTATCTTCAACTTTATGAAAATAAATAATAATAGGAATTTCATATCCTTAAAAGGCAAAGTTTTGCAAATGAACTTTTAAGACTATGAATATAAATATCATAAAGCAATATTGATAATTTAAAAAGTTAAATTTATCATGATATAGAATTGTAAAAAAACTTTTTTAAAGTTAAGAATGCATTTTTAACTAAAATCACTAAATGTCTTATTTGATTCCATATATATTTTTGGTACTTCTATCTATAAAAAATAATAAAAAATTTAATCTTTTAACTAGTATTTTTATTTGGATATTCCTCGTTATATTTATAGGATTTAGATTTGAGGTTGGTGCTGATTGGTTTAATTATCAAACGTTTGTGAAAAAAGATGGAGCAGATGAAACTTATATGAGTCTTATATTAAGAGGATTTGCGCCTGGATATGCACTCCTACTAAAATTTTGTAGTAATTATGGTTTGGGTGTGTATGGCTTGAACGTTATTAATGCAGGAATATTTTCTGGAGGACTAGTTTATTTTTGTAATAAACTTAAAAATCCTTTTTTAGGATTGGTTGCATCTTATCCTTATTTAATCGTTGTAGTTTCAATGGGGGTCATAAATCAAGCAAGTGCTATTGGAATTTTATTAATTGGATTAACTTTTTATCAAATTAGCAATTATAAAGCTTTTTACTTATCAATAGTATTAGCTTCGATGTTTCATACTTCTGCATTCCTTTCCATAATAATTCCTTTCTTTGATCGTATTAGAAATATAAAAAGAAAATCATCATTTATAAGCCTTTCTTTATTAGCCTCTTTTTTTGGGATAATTTACNTAAGGTATTTAAATGATATTTTTATAAGCCTTTATAACTCTTATTTCGGTCGCGAAATGGAAGCACAAGGAGGATTAATTAAATTATTAATTATGTTGATGTTCGCTGTTATTTTTCTTATTCAACGAAATAAATTGCAAATAACTCATCAACAAAAAGATCTTTTGTTAAGCTTGTCGACCATAAGTATTTTAGTTTTTTTCTATTCTCTGACAATAAAAGCTACAACAGCCACTTATAGATTATCTCTGTATTTTTATTCTTTAATATTATATGTAACTTCGTATTTTCCTGATACTAGATTTTTAAATATTGCACCTATAACTTGGAAGTTTATTTTCTATATATATAATTTTTTAATTTTGACTATTTGGATCTTTTTTGCAAATCATTCTTATGCCTGGCTACCTTATAAGAATATTTTGTTTGAAAATATTTTTTGATAGTCTATTAAAATAAAATCTTTTTATGAGATTTTTAAAAGTAAAAAATTAGAATACTAATTTAATAAAATTCAAAAAATTTTATAATATTCAGGTTTATTAAATTAAAGATAAATTGACTTTTTTAGATATTTTAAATAAGTTAATCTTTTTAAGAAAGACCGAAGTTTAGGTTTAATGAAAAAAATTTTAATTATTTGCACTTATCCTTTGAATACTGTTCCTGGTCAACGATTAAAGTATGAACAATATCTTGGATATCTTTCTGAAAATGGATATCAATTCGAAGTGATTCCTTTCTTTGACCTTAGAACTTATAAAATCCTATATAGTAAAAATAAAAATCTTCAAAAAATTTATGGTACTTTGAAAGGGTTTATAAGAAGATTTTTAGATCTCTATAAAGTTTATAAATCAGATGGAATATTTATTACTTTAAGTGTTGTTCCTTTGGGACCATCTTTCCTAGAGTGGCTATACGTCAAATTAGCAAAAAAGACAATTTATGATATTGATGATATGATTTTCCATCTAAGAACAGCTCCTACAAATAGAATTACAAAATTTTTAAAATCTAGAAAGAGATTTTATTTTTTACTTAAAAAAGCCAATCATTGCATTACTTGCACACCTGAACTAGATAATATTGCTAAAAGGTATAATCAATACACAACAGATATTTCATCAACTATAAATACTAAAACTTATATTCCAATTAATAAATATGAAAACAAAAATGATTTAATTATTGGATGGACAGGTAGTCATTCAACAGTTCCATATTTACATTTATTGGATGGCGTACTTCAGGAGCTTTCTAAAAAATATAAATTTAAATTATTAGTAATGGGAACTAATAATTTTGAAATAAATGGAGTAGATATTGAATGTCTAAAGTGGAATTCTAATATAGAAATTTCAACTTTACAAAGAATGGATATTGGACTTTATCCCCTTCCTGATGATGAATGGGTAAAGGGGAAAAGCGGTCTTAAAGCCTTACAATATATGGCAATGGGGCTGCCAGTAGTAGCTAGTAATTTAGGGTGTAATGAGAGAGTAATAGAAAATAATGTTTCAGGCTTATTGGTTGACGACAAGAAGGATTGGTTTAAGGCGATTTCGAATCTTATTGAAAAAAATGAATTAAGAAGATTTCTTGGCAATAATGCTAGATTAAGAGTAGAAAAGTATTTCTCAATTGAAGCTAACAAGAATACTTATTTATCCATTTTCAACTCTGTATTTTAGTAATGAGTAAGAAAAAAAATATTGATTTTTATACAGCAAAAAGCTTTGGCGAAGAGTGGGAAAAGTTTGACCAATCTAATTTAAGTTATAAGGAAGCATTAGAGAGGTTTAATGAATACTTTCATTTATTTCCTTGGGATTCTCTACCGGATAATTCTGAGGGAATTGATATTGGTTGTGGTTCTGGAAGATGGGATAAATTTGTAGCGCCAAGAGTATATAAGTTACATTGTGTAGAACCTGCAGAGAGAGCAATTTTCGTAGCGAAAAGAAATCTATCAAAACATAAAAATATAATATTTCATCAAAAATCTTTAGATGATTTAGAGATACCTAATGAAAGTATGGATTTTTGTTATTCATTAGGAGTTTTACACCATGTTCCAGATACATTAAAAGCTTTAGAAAAATGTGCAAGTCTTCTAAAACCTGGTGCTCCTTTTCTAGGTTACCTATATTATAACTTTGAAAATAAATCATTAATATTTAAATTAATTTGGAAATTTTCTGATCTTTTTAGAAGATTAATTTCAAAACAAACCTCTAGATCTAAAAATTTTTATTGTGATTTAATTGCATTATTTGTTTATCTGCCAATTACAAATTTTCTGAGATTCCTCGAAAAAATTGGATTTAGAGTTGATTCATTACCGCTTAGTTATTATAGGAATTACTCTTTTTATACTATGAGAACTGATGCAAGGGATAGATTTGGAACCCCTATAGAAAAAAGGTTTAGCCGCAAAGAGATTATAAGAATGTGCGAAATAAGTGGCTTTGAAAAAATAGTTTTCTCAGAAAGAAAACCTTTTTGGTGTTTTACAGCCAAAAAAAGAAAAACTAAGGATTAGATTTTGAAACTAATCTTGAAATAATTTTTTAGACCAGTTAATCATATGATCTATCCCTTCATTATATGAAATTTTAGGTTCCCAACTCAACATATTTTTTGCTTTTTCAATATTCGCTATAAAGCAGTCTTGATCTGATGCCCTTCTATTTATTTTTGAGTAATTTAATTTAGGGAGAGATAATTTATCTTCTAAAATTGCGAAGAGTTCAATTAAGCTAAGTGAGTTTTTATAACCACCGCCAATATTAAAAATTTCCCCTGAAATCTTTTCTTTTTTATTGTATGCACAGCAATATAGGTTAACTAAATCTTTTGCATTTAAAACGTCTCTTACTTGCTTCCCGGTCCCAGAGATAGTAAATGGAATTATGTTTTTGTTTTCATTTATAGCAATTTTTTGCTCTAAAGCTTTTTTACAGAACCATCCAACCCACCCTTGATCGATTGAAGAAAATTGTCTGCCGCCATATATAGAAGAATGCCTAAATACAACAGACCTCAAGCCAAACACTCTTGACCAATCTCTTACATATTGATCTGCGGAACCTTTTGAACATCCATAAGGAGTAGAAAAATCTAAAGGAATGTCTTCATTTAATCCATCAGGATAATCTTTAAGTTTATATCTTGTATTTGTTTCTATTATTTTTAATGAATTTAAATCGCCATACACTTTATTTGTACTGCTATAAGCTATAAATGAATTTGGTGAATATAATCTTGCTGACTCAAGGATATTAAATGTTCCTAATAAATTAGTTTCAAAATCTTTCCTTGGATCAATAATTGACTTTGTCATTGCAACTTGACCTGCTACATGACAGATAAAATCAAATTGAGGGGATTTTTTAAAGAATTTGGAAATAATTTCTTGATTACAAATATCTGCTTTCAAGAAGGTCAGTTGATTTTTTTTTGCTAAAGAATTTAACCAGTTTAGGTTATCAAAAGAGCCTTCTCTTTCTAATGAATCAATAATAAAAATTTCGAAGTTTTTTCTTATAAATTCGGCTGCTAAATTTGATCCTAAGAATCCACAACCTCCTGTGATAAGAACTTTCATGTATTTAATTCTATACGTTATTTAAACCTTCTATATTAGCAACCATTCTTTTGATTGTATATTTTCTATTTTTTAGTGCTCCAAAAACCAACTTACCTTCCGCCTTTAATTTGTACCATTCATTTTGTGCAAAATCTTTTAGTTTAATTGGATAGCCTGATCCCACATTTATTACAAGAGGCTCGCCTCTTTTAATATCTTTTCTGAAAATTGCATTTACTAAATATTTGCTTACTTCATCGACATGAATAAAATCTCTTATTTCTTCTGCATTAGTCATTTTAAAGTCCTTACCTGAATTAGCGGCGCTTATTAAAGAAGGCCATAAATTATTTTCATATTGACCTTCACCGTAAGCTGAAAAGATTCTTCCATAAAACATTTCTATATTATTTTCTATCGAAAATTGTCTCAATAGTTTAAAACACTTTGCTTTACTTTCAGAGTAAGGGCAAAGAGGTTTCAGTTTTGCATTTGGCGGAATAAAATCCCAATTATCAGATTCTTTGCCATATTCTAAGCAGGTACCTGCAGCAATAAATCTTTTTACGCCAGATTGATATGCAAGTTTGATTAATCTTAAACTTTGATATACGTTAAAAAATTCAAGGTCTGTTTTTGATGCTTTTTGGGGGCTTACACCTACCGCAGCTAAATGAATAATGGTATGTATGTTTTTTAAATCATCTAAGTTTAAGTCTTCTAATCCTTTTGGGATCCAATTAATTGAATTAGATTCTAAACTTTTATATTTTTCTTTTCTATCAATAGCATAAATATTACAGTTAATATTTCTAAGCCTTTTTATTAGACATTTTCCAATAAATCCTGTCCCTCCAGTTACAAATATGTTCATAAATTTTTAATACTTATTTTTAATGAATTAATGATATTTAAACTAAAGTAACTCTATAAAAAGTAAGAATTTTTTGCTATCTAATTTTAATCTTAATTAATATTAATTTTTTAAATATTTTTAAGGTTTCTAGATTTTTATAATAAAAATTTAATTTTACTTTTAAATAATTTTTCTATAAATTTAAAATTTATAAAACTAAATTTTAATTAAAGATTAATGCCAAATTAGTATTTTAAAGTTAAATTTAATATATTGTTTAGGCGATAAATTTTTGAATGCTTTTAAAAAAAATTTATTTTCTTTTAAATAAGAAAATCAATATCTATGAAAAAATATATATCTCAATAATAGTTTTATTAATTTTAATAAGCTGTATATTAAATATTCCAACTGACACAACAAATATTGGCATCTCCTCTCCAAATTTGGCTATTGGAGATAGAGTTTTTTATATTAACGAAACTGCAAAAGGTTATGGTTATGAGAATTACCATGGAAACTTTTTTTATCCATTTGTTTTAAAAATAATCACATTTTTGGCTAAGATTTTCGGGCAAGATCAATATTCTCGACTTTGGAATCTTTTTACAATATTAGCTTCTTCTACTTTATCTATCTTTACTCTCAATTTTTTAAGGAAATCTACTCTATTTGTTTTTAAAAAGACAACTTCAAATATTGTATGTATTTTATTTCTTTTGAATCCCTATTCTTACTTTTATTCTTTATCTGGTGGGATAACTAATTATTTAACATTTGGAGTAACTCTATTACTTTATTTATTTTGCCGTTCATACAAGGCAGGGTATCAATTAACCAAAAGTAATCTTGTAGAGGATAATTTACTTGTGAGTATTGTTTGCGTCTATTTAGCTTCTTTAAGAGTAACTGGAGCATTTTTTGGATTTATAATTATCTTTTTCTTTCTCTATAGAAATTTAAGAAAATTAGTTTTCGATCAGGAATTTGACAGAAGAAAATTAGTTAATGTTTTTATAAATATACTTGGAATTCTTTTGGTAACTTTAAATTTTGTTTCTGTAGTTGATTATGCATCCCATAATGTTGTTCATTTTACTAAGGAACCAGGATTATTCTTTGGATACCCTAGAGAAATACTAAGAGCAAAACTAGATTTTTCTACTGAATCTCTAGTAATAAATTTTAAAAATATTTTTTATATATTAGTTTGGAAAATTACTGCATTTGTTAGCGGGCTATCTGACATTAGGGATACACACTCTTCAGTAAATAAAGATGCTATATTTCCTTTTATGGCTAGAACATTTACAGGAATTTTTATATTATACCCAATCAATATTCTTTCCTTTTTTGGCTTGATAACAAATATGAAAATTATTTTTTATTCTGATATTTGGATTTTATTATTAGCTTGTATTATTGCCGTTTCGCCTAGTTTTTTAGGGATAGCTCTTAGTCGATATCTAATGATGGTTTATACACCTTTTATTATATTTGGGGCACATACTATTAATAATATATTTAGATTAAAAAAATTAGAGTAGCAAGAACTAGATCCCAATAATTTTTGAAAATAAGATTATAAAAACTTTTAAATGCAGAAGAGAATAAAATTTTTTCAACTTTTATCTGATAATTAAAATCTAAATATAGCTATAAAGAGATGTAAATCTGAAATTGCAAGAAACTATTTATTACTCTATTTGGAAATTATAAATTTTTTTAAATGTATGATATAGATTTTAATTTACCTTCTTTTTTAATGCTCTAACTACTACTGCAGAACCTCCCTTGAAATTAACCAATCCTCCAAAAGTCACCTTACAACCATCTTCTTCGAACATTTCAATGACTTTATTTAATCTTTGAGGGTTGTCAAATTCCGGAGAAAATGCATCAAAAGTATCCATAATTGCCCATTCAATTCTTTGCTTGTTATTTAAATTTTTAGGGAAGCCTCTTACATCAGTAATAGGTAAAAAACGTATTAAAAAACCAAGCTTTATTTTTCTCAAAATGTCAAATATATAAAGTGAAAATGGAACTGTTTTTTTTATCCAAAAAAGTAAAAACTTTTTTGGAATTCTTTTAGTAATCGGCCTAAGAATATATTTTGAATGTAATTTTGTATAAAAACCTTTATACGGATAAAAATCAATAACTATTTCACCATTTACTTTTACTTTGCTTACTAAAGCAGATATTGATCTTCTAAAAGATGGGGTATGCTGTAAAACACCAAAACAGAAAATCTTATCAAATGAATTATTTTTAAAAGGGATTTGATATATGGAGGCTTGAGATAAAATCAATCTTGATTTGAATTTTTTATTATTTTTTAAATTAGCTTCAACTGCTGTTGAATAATCAATACTATAAAGATTACCTTTTGTTGAATTTAAAAACACTTCAGAAAATCTTCCTGCACCTGAGCCAATTTCCAATACATTTAACTCATCCAATCTTTTTGGATCCCAGTTTGTTTCGGCCCAAAATCGCTGATGAGACAAATCAGTATTAGAAAAACTATCAATTTGAGTTTTATCAAACTTATTCCATTGAAAACCAAAACTTTCAGTGTAATTATCTTCAGAACAAAATCTTGGAATATTATTTTTTATCTTATATTTTTTATTATGGGAAGATCTGTAAAAATTTTTATCTAAAATCAATTCATCCCCATTTTCTGGGCAAATATAAGGAAGAATTTTCTTCATTAAGATTTAGAAAAACCAATTTTAATTATAAGACATCAGATATATATCTAATTACTTTTTTATTTTAAAGATTATGAAATGAATTATTTCTTAGAGCAACTTATAAATAGAATTTATTTTAAATAATTTTCTTTAAGTCTTATGTAAATTGTTTGATTAGGCTATAAACAAATTTTTTATGATTAATTTATTAAATAGCTTTATAGAAAATTCTGCCAATAATTTCTCGAATTGCTATTGAACTTTCTTTTAGATGGTAAGAACTAGGCATCCACTTAATTGGATTATTTAAGATAGATGAAAAACTTTTTTCACTCTTAAAGTCAACAGGATAAGGGATTACTTCTATTCCTTCTTTTTCAAAAACTTTTTTTGCCCTTTTCATATGGAATGCACTAGTAACTAATATTATTTTCTTTTGATTTGAGAGGATTTCTTTATTAAGTAATTTTCTTATTGCTTTTGCTTCTTCCACGGTATTAAAAACAGGTAATGTAGTAAATAAGCTTTCCTTTGGAATGCCCATTGAAATTGCTTCAATAAGATAGATATCTCCTTCTGGAGGTAACTTAGGTCCCAAAGGATTTACTCCTCCGGTAAATATTAATTTTTTTGATTTATTTGCTTTGTAAAGATTAACTCCGGCAAAAAACCTATCTGGATCTTGCCATTCAATAATTTTTGTATTGCCAGGTGGTAGATGTCTTCCAGTACTTAAAACAACTATTCCATCAGCATAATTTAAGGATGAATAATCTATCCTTTTCCATGGAAACTCCAAAAATTTCATTAAAACGCCAGAAAATATACCATTACTAAAAACAAACAAAAAAATTAATGCTGAATAAATAAATTTTGTTTTTTTCCTAAATATAAATAAAAACAGAAATATTATAACTAGCCCCAAAGGAGAAAAAATTAGAGGAAGTAGTTTACTTATTAAGTACGTATTCAAAATAATCAACTAAAAATATTTTAAATCAAATACATATGAATAATTAAAATTTATACTTTTTTTATTAAAAGAAGATATTAAATAAGTGGATCTAATTCTATATAAACTAAAACAAATTAATTATTCTATTTAAACCTTTTTTGCATAAAGTAATTAGCAAAAAACAATATTCTGCACTTTTAAGTAATTCAAAGTTTTTATGAAATTTATTGCTAAAGAAGATCACCAAAAAGCATGCTAAAACTTATAAATTTCAGGATGCATTTTAAGGACTAGCTTTCAAAAATCAATCACTTTAAAGTACTATAGATACTACAGACGTTTAGAATAAAATCTTTAAATAGATTGATATGTATGACGTTTAAGAATTGGGGCCATAGCTCAGTTGGTAGAGCACCTGC
>FUFK010038239.1_pt1 | contig 13783 bp, 17 predicted proteins | sample 1021851 | NCBI WGS metagenome assembly FUFK01 (sample SAMEA51879418, study PRJEB19060) | metagenome | reverse complement strand
TGAAATAAATGGTTTGTATTTTTTTACACGTTATGAGGATGTAAGGTCTATTAAGTCTACTAAGACATTCGGTACAACTTTTAATCATATTGAAGGTTTTGAAGAAGAGTTAACAGCCACCGATATTCCATTAACTTTTGTTGGGTATAAAAGATCTGATAAATATGCTACTTATGATAATTTCTGGAAATCTGAAGAGTTTTCATTATTAAATCTTGAGGGACAACTTCATAAAGAGCTTCGTGGTTTAGTAGCAAAAGCGTTTTTACCTAGATCAGTTCAACAACTAGTTCCCTACATGGAAGGTAAATCAAACGAGTTATTTGAAAAAAATAAAGGCACAGAATTTGATATGTTAAAGGATTATGCCCAACCATATTCGGTAAGTATTATTGGAAAGCTTTTAGGTGTACCCGAGAGTGATCATTTAAAATTTTTAGATTGGTCTCATAAAATTGTAAAAATGTACGACTTCGAAGTTACGGAAGAAAATGCTAATAATGCNGAAGAAGCAGCAAAGCAGTTTATTGAGTACACACAAGATTTACTTGATAAACGAAGAAAACAACCAGAAGATGACATGATTACTAGGTTGTCACAAGTTTCTGAAGACAATAATTATCTCACAGATGATCAAATCATATGTACAGTTATTTTGCTTCTCAATGCTGGCCATGAAGCAACAGTTAACACACTTGGAAATGGACTTCATGCGTTATTAACACTCAATCAATCATTTGAAGAAATCAAAAATGAAACCGAAGACATTAATGATGTTGTAGAAGAATTAATTAGATATGATAGCCCTTTACAATTTTTTCAAAGGTATGCATTGGAAGATGTAGTTATTGGTGGGCACAATATTAGTAAAGGCTCAAAAGTTGCAATACTTCTTGGCTCAGCAAATAGAGATCCTAGAGTATTTGAAAATCCTGATCAAATAAACTTTAAGCGCAAAATGAAGGACCATAGTAGCTGGGGAGGAGGTATCCATTTTTGCATAGGTACTCATTTAGCAAAATTAGAACTAGGGGTTTCTTTCAGCCATATACTTGAAAAACAGTTTAAATTAATAGAAGAACCTTCAAGAACTGGAGCTTTTGGAATTAGAGGGTTTAAAAATCTTTTAGTTTCAGCCTAATTTTTCAATTTCAGGAATTATTTCACTTATATCATTTACAGTTACAGTCAACATGCCTTCTACAAACAAATTTCTATACCTTCTCTCGTATGCATTAATAGCAATTACTGGCTTCTGCTTTGCAAAAGTATGACCAATTTCTGCTGAAGTTCCTGAGTCTATATCCTGTCCTGTTAAAAGAGCGACCGTCAAATCTGCNGCATCTAGTGCATTAAGATCATTTTTGAAAATTCTATCCTTTGTTTCTTGAGACATATCAGTTCCCTTGAGTTCGGATTCGTCTATTCCTGTTTGGTCTCTATGAGGCAAAAAACAGTCGTAACCATTTCCTTCTAATTCTTTTGCAATTTCCTCAAGATACGTTTGCTCATGTTTATTAAAAAGTGGACCAGCTATATAAATTTTTTTAATCATGAAACTAAATTAGCAAAATTAATTAACCAATGCACAGCCAAATGATTTAAACTCGATGTATGGGGAAATCTAAAAACTATGGAATGAACACCAAAGCCCTTCACTCCAACAAGCGTTTTGAACCGATAACTGGAGACGTTATGCCTCCTCTCCACCTTTCTACAACTTATAAAAATGATGTACCAGGTGAATCAGAATATTTTTATGGAAGAGTTAACAATCCAACTAGAGAATTGTTTGAGAGAACTTTATCTTCACTTGAAGGTATTGAAAACTACGAAGAAGAACATGCTTTTGCGATGGCATCAGGAATGTCAGCTGTAAGCATAATTTCTGAACTAGCTAAACCGGGTGACAATGTTGTGATAACAAAAGATGTGTATGGTGGAACTACAAATTACTTTTCACGAATAATTAGAGATCGTGAAGTAGAAGTAAATTTCTGTGACTTTGCAGACTATGATGCTTTAGATAGCTTGTTGAATGAAAAAACTAAACTCGTGTGGATAGAGTCACCATCCAATCCATCAATGAAATTATACGATTTGCAAAAAATCTCTGACTTAGTTCATAAATATGATGCTTTATTAGTTGCGGATAGTACTTTCTCAACACCATTTATTACAAGACCTTTTGAACATGGTGTAGATATTATTATGCACTCTACCACGAAATATATTGGTGGACATAGCGATACCCTAGGTGGAGCTGTTTTGTGCAATGATCCTGAGTTGCATGAGACCTTGATGCTTTATCAAAGACAAGGTGGTGCAATTATGTCTCCTTTTGATGCTTACTTAGTGCAACGAGGTCTATATACTCTTGGTCCAAGAATAAAACTTCACTCTGAAAATGCTCATAAATTAGCAGAATACTTAGATAATTCTGAACACATAAAAGAAGTTAGATATCCTGGATTAAGTAACTTCGAAAATCATGAAATTGCAGTTAAACAAATGGACTACTTTGGTGGAATGATGAGTTTTTATCTAAAGGAACATATAAATCAAGAGAAATTTTGGCAATCGCTAGATTTATACAAACTTGCTGTCAGTCTAGGTGGTGTTGAAACATTAATTGAGCTTCCTTATTTAATGACTCATGATAATGCTCAAGATACAGAAGCTAGTGCTCCTATTGACTTAATTAGAATTTCAGTCGGATTAGAAAATATTGAAGACTTAATTGAGGATATGGAATCTGCGCTCAATGCAGCAAAAAAATAAACAAACTAAAAACTATTTTGCTTATGCAATATATTCAGTAATTTTCACATCTTTACTTTTCATTATGTTTGGCTCAAATGGATGGGGTCCATCAGCAGCTAATGAACAAGCTATTGGAGAAATTTCTAGATGGTGTGAGAGGGTAAGTGGAGGTTTTTTTAGAGAACCTGTAAACACATTAGGCAATTTGGGATTTGTAGCCGCAGGTTTGTTTATGTTTTACAAAATAACACAAGATGCAACAAATAACAGTAATCCTTTGTTTGGCTCATTCAAAATAGCCATACTTTATGCGTCTGCATCTACGTTCCTTGGTCCAGGCTCAATGGCAATGCACGGAACACACACTTCATTTGGAGCTTGGTTAGATAACGTATCAATGATTTCCTATATTTTAATTTTATGGATGTACAATTTGAAAATCCTCAAAAATTTATCAAATAGAACATTCTTTATTAGTTACTCTGTATTGCTTTCTTACTATGCATACAGCTATTGGTTTATAGATTCCGGTCTAGGAATAGGTGTTGATTTATTTGAACTAAGTATTGGTTTGTGGATTTCAACAGAAATATTAATTAAACTTCCCAATTTCACAGGAAGGGTTATAGCAACAGTAACAGTCTTAGTGGTTATGCAATTGTTTGGAATAGATGTTGTTAATTTAATAATAAATATTGAAGATAGTTGGAAATCATTTCTTAATTTAATTCCTGTATTCATTCCAAATATAAATTCGAATGTTCAAAGAACTTACAGTCCCTGGGCTTTTCTTGGGTATATTTCTTTCTACAGTGCCTTTTGGATACGTGAAATTGGAATGCCAAATCATCCTTGGTGTAATCCAGACTCCTTACTTCAAGCACATATGGTTTGGCATTTATTGTGTGCTGTTGCGACTATTAGTTTTTTTAACTTTCAGAGAACAGAAAAATTAAATTAAATCTAAACTATCAATCCATTTAAAAATTTGTTTTACTGTATCTCTGTAAACTTCTAAGGCATGGTCCTCTGAATCATACGAAGACCTACTTGGATCAACAAATGCTTTGTGAACTCTGTTTTTTGCATTAGGAAATACGGGACACAATTCATTGGCAGAATCGCATACAGTAAGGACATAGTCAAAAGATTCTTCAATAAAGTTACTTACAAGTTTTGGATATTGAGTACTTATATCATAACCTTCTTCAGCCATAGCATTAACAGCATATGGGTTTACTATTTTTTCAGGTTTTGTACCAGCGGAGTAAATATCAAAATTTGGATACTTTGCTTTTAAGAGGCCCTCAGCGATTTGTGATCTGCATGTATTTCCGGTGCAAATAACGATTATTTTCATAAGCCCAGTTTAAATGAAAAGTTAGAATAATAATATGGAAACACAAGCCAGCAAAGAGCGTAAGTTCACACAAACAATGGAAAAATGGATCATGTATTTCATGTACACATTATTTGGTGGTTTGTTTTTGTTAATTTCTTTAACAGGATCTTTTAGTGAAGGATTGGTCCTTTTGCCTGTCGCAGTCGTATCAATCCCTCTAACAAAATGGGGTATCCGCTGGCAAAATGAGAGATATATTAGAAGTGCTCAAAATCAAGACGCTATAGATATAATTAAAGAAAGACTAGCTGCAATCGAAGAGAGAATAAATAAATTGGAGGACAGATGATATCTGTTGAANTTTTAGNAAAGCATATGGCTTGGGCTAATCAAGAGATTTTTAAAGAAGTTAAAAAGCTAGGTCCAGACGTACTTGGTTACTATGTAATTGATAAAGAATGGACAGTTAAAACAATAATGGTTCATATCGTTGCTGCTTCATATCTGTATGGTCAAAGATTAGAAGAAAAACCATTTTCAAAATTTGAGTTTGATATAGATAGCCCAGATTTAATTGACAATCTACTTTCTGCACTTGATGGAATTGATAATGGTTTAATTGAGCAAGCTTATAAAGAGGATAGAGAGGTTACCTATGAGACCTCAAAAGGAATGAGGTCGCAAAAGGCTTCAGTTATATTATCTATGATGATTTTTCACGCCACAGAACATAGGGCACAAATTGTTGCAGCTTTAGATAAACATAATATACGGGAAATTAATTTAGATCACTATTCGATATTTGGATATCTTGAGTCCCTTAAGTAGTACTATTTTTAACCCATTCTTCATATTCAGGTAGAGTGTAAACCGGCTCTATAACAATGATTTTTGGAAGATCATATGTGTGTCTTTGCTTTACGATATCTACAACTTCATGCATAAGTGATTCCCTAGTATACAAACATATCTCTAGTTCAGACTCTTCTATTAATTCTTCTTTCCATATGTAGGAAGATTGAATTTTATTAAAAGTTCCACATGCAATCTTATTTGTTTCAAGAAGTAAATTAATTAAATCTTTGGCTTTCTTGTCTTCATCTATTGTGGTTTGAATTATTATCATATATCTAAATTAAGCTCGTTTGCTGTATAGGACCAAAGTTTATCTCTTAACTCTTGATTGTAAACTAATTTATTGTATCTAATGAGTGATGGTCTCCCATAAACGCCTAATATTTTTGGAGCATAGACAAGTTCTGCTGTAACATTTTCATCTTCAATTGCTCTGATAATTGGTGCGATACCAGTTTTTATATTTGTGGAAAAATAAGTATAAAAAGACTTTTTTATTTTCTTTACCTCGTATGGTCTAGATTTTCTAGATTTTGTGAACCCTGGATGAGCAGCCGCAACAGAAATAGATGTTTTTTTAAGCTTGTTTTCAAGCTCAAGTGCAAACATTGATCTAAGAAGATTTGTGAAATTATATCTATTGCTTGGAGAAAATGATTCCATAGAATGTAATCCGTCTAAGTTAAATGTTCTTGCAAAGTACATTGCAAGACTTGTAACTTGAACAATCCTCCCAGATCTTCGGTGTAAATTTTCTAACAACATTAAAGCTAGCCTGTATGCACCAAAATAATTTACGCTAAGCATTGACTCATAACCTTCTTCAGTTAATTCAAAATCTCTATAAATTAATCCAGCATTGTTGTATAAAACATCTATCTCCGAGTAGTCCAAATTAATCTGCTTTACAAATTGTGAGATACTTGAGGGTCTTGATAAATCTAATTCTAAAAATTTTGTATTGCTGCCAAGAAACTCTTGAGCCATTTTTCCTTTCGTAATATCTCTACAAGCTAAAATAACCTGATAATTTTTAGAAATTAAATTCTTAGCAACAGCTAAGCCTATTCCTTTATTTGCACCGGTAATGATTGCAGTTTTTGACATTGTTTAATTTAGTTTATTAATACCTATAATTAAAGAAATGTATTATTTATTAACTGGAATTATTGCAGTTTCAATTCTTAGATACTTCAATTTAATTCCAAAAATGACTAGTAAATTTTGGACATATGTGGATTATGCCTTAGTTCTTATAGCATTTGTTTTGTTGCTATCCCGAATACCACCTTTTTTTGCAGGAATTTTACTCACAGTTGTGATTGGATATGCCTGGCGAAAAGGTTTTTTTGATAAATTTCGTTAAGGATAATAAAGCCTACCTGTTTGTTCTTCCACAGTAGGGATTACAATTTTTCTTTCCTCCTCTGAAAGATAGATCCATGAATCAAAATCAGCAAAAAATTCATCTCTTGTCATGCCAAATGTATTGGAAAATACAAGTTCTGGATCACCTAATTTTTTTAATTCTGGATAATAAACATTTTCAAAAACATAAGGATCATTTACTTTATGAGTTAGATAAGCAGCTGCCCAAGCTCCCCATCCATAAGCAGCCTGGCTACATGGGTCTCTATAGGTTATGTCTCTTATTGACATTCCTGGACACTGCTCCATTACTCTTTGCCCGTCAAAATATTGATTATTGAAGTCTTGAAATATGTCTCCTTGAATATTTTTAAGATTACCTATCTTAATCTGCTCATGTAAAATCGTTATTTCTTTAAATACTGCTGTTCCTTCTTGAAGCCACGTACCCGCAACAAGATAGTCAATTGAATCAAAATCAAAATTACATGTTGATCGATCATCTTTATCAGAACAATTATAAAAATCCATATGAGCCATTTGAAATACATGCCAGTATTCATGGAATACCCCTCTAAATTCTATGTTGTATCCCTCGCCATTTTCAACTTCGAACCCTATTGGCTTTGACCAAACAAGCAAATGGTACCCTTGTTCAAATTGACCATTATGGCCTTTATTGCCACTTGCTTGATGTCCTCTTTGTTCGGTTTCTAGACCACTTCGTAGGTATTCTGAAAAATATCTTTCATCGATAAAATTCATACAATCGTCAAAATCTCGAAAATTAAATTGGAGGTCATTTGGGTCAAAATTACCGGCCTCTTCTCGATTAGTACAAAAAAGATTGGATAGATTGTCTTTTTCACTTTCATCAGTTCCTACAAAATAGATTTCAACAGGATATTTTCCGAGTTTTTCTTGAATTATAGAGAAGGCATACTCTGCTCGACTATGAACTTCTGCTGGTATATCTCCTGCAAAATAGAGTTTTGCTGGGTAGTCAACCAGAGACATATGATTTATAACTTCACCTGTGTCTTCAGTTTGTGAAGTGGTCGATGTATCTTCGGTTTGTGAGGTAGTCACTGTGTTTTCAGTTTTTGAAGTGTTTTCTGTTTGTGCTTGTTCTGAATCGCCACTACACATTGTTAAAACTAAAAGTAAAATTATGCTTTTTTTCATTCGTAAAATTTATTGTTATACAATAACCATCTTACTGAGAAAATAACAACAAATATTGAAAACAACATTGTCATATTAGGAAAAAGATATAAAAGGGTAATAGATCCAATAATTGCAATTAAGATTACTAACATCTTATTTTGAACCCGGCTTAAAAAATGTTTTATTTTTACCTTGAACTAAATGATACCTATCCATTAATGCTTCTTTATCTGCCTCGACTGAGTCTGTAAGCTCTAGAACTTCCATTAGCTCGAATCTTCGATTTTTATAATCTATCTTAGTTGGNACTACNNNAGCATCGAGNGCCTTNCCNATGTANTGAAANCCANTTTTAANAGTTTGGTTGGTTTTCATTTCGCCCTCNACTGTTAAATANAAAATAAATTTATCTTTTGATTTAAGNTGNTCAATAACTTGNTGNGTTACNCCTGTCGATTTTGNTCTCCANACNGGNATNCCNCCAAANTNAAGNAGNANTTTNTTTTGAATNNTTCCAAATGGATGNGGTATTCCNAGNTTGTCAGGATTTTTTTTGAAAGGAAGAGGCACNACTATTCGNGTAAACATNGAAACAGAACCCAAAAAATAAAACTTCAAATCAGTTGCCAANCACACTATGTATGCATAAATTGCATCAAACGTNGAAGAGTGTGGNGCAGATGCAATAATTATTCTTTTTTTATCAGGTAGATCTCCTACGATATCCCAATTAACAAGTTTTAAAANAAACCTNCCGATAGGCCCAAGTATCTTTCTTTTTTTGTTTGGATGATTCTCGGTTTTAACGATTTGATTCATACCCTAATGCTACTGATTTGTTATATCTTTAACCTGTTTTGAAAGATTTGCTAAGTTTTTGTTATTGTAATTCACAATCCAGAGAACTACATATGCAACACCAACAAGGAAGAATAGAAATGCATACCCTCTACCAGGTCCACTGCCTACAAGTGGAATCAAGAAATCTACATTTGCTGGATAAAAAGTAAACTCTAAATAGTCCCCTAATGGTCCAGCAATAACTACTCCTAAAGGTCTTAGCATTTGAGCAATTGTTCCCCTAAGTGCTAATGCTCTGCCACGAATGTCTTCAGTAGTTATTGCTAACCATGCCCCAGATGAAACGGTGTATTGTACCGTTCCACTGACTCCACCAACTACACCATGTATACACAACAAAATAATGCTTGGTCTTACAGATCCTAAAATTAAACTCAACCCTCCTAAAAGACCACAATATATTGCGACCTTTAAATTTCCTTGCAGCCAGTTCGATAATCGCAGAGAAATAATTGAACCAAAAAGAAAAGCTATTCCTACACTTGATTCGACAATACCAAGACCCCTTGCATCAGTAAAACTTAAAATCATTGCTGGGAGCAGTACTGAAGTAAAGCCCCATAAAAAATTACCAATAGAAAAAATAAGTACCAAAGTTAATAAACCCTTTTGTTTTTTCAACCAGTTGTATGCTTCGACTAAATCAAAATAGATATTTTTAATATTTAATTTATTTTTTAACTCCACTTTTTTACTTTTAAATAAGGTGATTGTTGCAATACCAATTAAACAAGTGACTATGTCAAAAAGTATTACTCCTGGTAAGCCAAAAAATGAGTATATGAAAGCACCCCCTATTGGTCCTATAAGAACAGAGATTGCTTCTGCGCTTTCAAATAAAGCAGAGACTTTTGTTACTTCATGTTTTTTTACAACGTCACCTAGGAAAGCACTCCAGGTAGTCCAATGTGCTATTTCAAATATTCCAAATGCTAAAGCAAACGGAATTAGAAGAGTCAAGGTTAAAATATCGTTTAGAGCGAGATATCCAATCACACACATCAGCGATGCAATAGTTAAATCAAAGGTAATTATTAGCTGTTTTCTTGGAAACCTGTCAGCTAGTACACCTCCAAAAGGGCCAGTAACCACTCCTACTATTGCAACTACGAATAAAACTGTAGAAAGTGCGCTTGCTTTACCTGTTGTTTCAAATATCCATACACCAATGGCAAAAAATGACATGGCTGAACCCGTCCAAGAGATTGTTTGTCCAAACCAAAGAAGGTAAACTTTTTTACTCACTATTGCATGTTAAAAGAGTTTTTATCTATTTAACTAACTCTGTTAATAAACTTAGAAAGCCCTTTTTATCAGATTTTGTTACAACTCTAATATTTTGCTCTTCTTTTTCTGCATCAAAATAATCAACAATAGTCTGACCTCTTGTGATTCCATCTCTTGTGTCAACTACAACATGTAATTGTTGTGATTCCACAATTAGTTTATTATCTAGTGCTATTGCCATTGTTATTGGGTCCGGTAAGTCAAATCCATAAAAACCATANGTANCNTGNGTAAGTTCTATAAGAGTTTTTTGTATATCAACACAAAAATCCGCATATTTTGTTTTGAGTAATTTCAAATTATTCATTTCTTCATCTTTTAACATTGCATATTTATAAGAATTATCCCAACCAACCATGGTGATTTGTAAGCCAGAATTAAAAACAATTTTTGCAGCTTCCGGATCTACCCAGATATTGTATTCTGCAGCTGAAGAGACGTTTCCTGTACCATCAGAAGTGCCTCCCATTACGTAACAATGTTCGATTTTATTCGTTATAGAAGGATCTTTCTGAATAGCATTTGCAATATTTGTAAGTGGACCAAGTGTGACGAGTGTAATTTCATTTGGATTTTCATTAAAAGAGTTTATTAAGTAATCTACTGCATTTTGATCTTCATACTTTTTATCTAGTGGTTTTATTCCAATATCACCCATGCCATCTATCCCATGAACACATTGTGCCGAGGCAGAGACCGGTGATAGTGATTTCACATGGGAGGCAAATTCATCTAATGTATGAAGCTCTTTGTACTCTCTGGTTAATGGTTTGTCTGCACCTGCGTAAACTTTTACTTCTATATCACATAGTTCTGTTGTAGCAAGTGTGTTTACAATGCCTTGCTTCAATGGAACGTTGCCAGAAACTATTGTAATTCCAAGAACTTCTACTCTCGGATCTCTAAGTGCCATGAGAATAGCAACAGCATCATCTGAGCCTGTATCAGCATCAATAATAAACTTTTTTTTATTCACTTTTATAACCCTGTAAAATAATAAACATATACAACTTGTTTTTGCTCTTAAATATGCATAGATTGTAATTAGAGCAAATTATGTTGAGCGAAAAAGCTGAAAAAACCAAAAACATTTACAAAAGAATGAGTTTTTTGATGTCTTTAGGTGTTGCTGAACCAGGTAATGTTTCAAAATTTATGGCTGGTTTTGTCAGGTATAACTTCAACAGTATGGCAAAGTTTTTTAGTGTTGCAAAAGATGCAAAATACCAAGAGCTTACTTTAGGTGGAGTGCCAACATGGAAAGTAACAACACCAAACTCTGATCCAAAAAAAGTACTGCTGTTTTTCCATGGTGGTGCCTATATGGTTGGTTCTCCAAAAGCATACTATCCAATGATGTCTTATATGGCAGATATAACAGGGTTCACTATTTTTGTTCCAGACTATAGACTTGCTCCTGAAAATCTTTTTCCATCTCAACTTGAAGATGGTGTTGCAACTTATAAAGCTTTAATTGACGAGCATGGTTACTCAAGTGATGAAATAGCAATAGGTGGTGATTCTGCAGGTGGTAATCTTTCTTTAGTTACTTTCTTAAAACTAAGAGAACTAAACGAGGCTTTGCCTGCTGCGATAATATGTATTTCTCCATGGGCAGATCCGGGCGCAACCGGTGAATCTTACAATGATGAAATGGCTGATAGAGACCCCTTGATAGGACCTCTGTTCAAAAAAATTTGGAGCAAATTTAATATGAAAAGCGCAATTGGTTACTACGTCAAAAAAGAAGATATTGATCAATCAAACCCTCTTATCTGTCCAATAAATGGGGATTTCTCTAGGTGTCCGCCTGTAATGATTCAGGTAGGTGCAGATGAACTTTTATTATCAGATTCTCGTTCAATGATTAAAGTATTCGAGAGAGATAGTGTTGTTCATGAATACAAAGAGTGGGAGAATCTTTGGCATGTGTTCCAACTTGATGGTGAAATGGAAGAGTCTACAAAATCTTTTGAAATGTTTAGAGATTTCCTAAATTTGTATATTGGAACTAAAGTTTAAAACTAAATGACCTTCGCACTAATCACAGGTAGCTCGGGTCATGTTGGTTCAAATCTTATTAGAGAACTTACAAAACAAAATTACAAAATTAGATGTATAGATTTTGACGGAGACCATAGAGCATACGAAGGATTTGATGTCGAGTTAATTAAAGGAGATATCACTCAAAAAGATTCATTAGTGCCAATTTTTAAAGATGTCGAGATTGTATTTCATACAGCAGCATTAATAAACCTAGATAGGCGATACAAAGACCAAATACGACTTGTAAATGTTTCTGGTACAGAAAATGTATGTCAAGCATCGTTAAATGCTGGAGTAAAAAAACTAATTCACTTTTCGTCTGTTGATGCTTTTTATAGATTCCCAATAGAGGAGCCTCTGCTTGAAGATCGTAAGCTGATCGATGACCCAAATGCAGTTCCTTATGATTTGTCCAAAGCAGATGGACAAAAAATTGTTATAAATTATTGTCAGCAAGGTTTAGATGCAAGCATTATTCATCCGACTTCAATAGTTGGACCAAATGACTTTAAGCCTGGACTTCCAATGCAAGAAATGGTCAACCTTGCAAATGGTAAGAGAAAAGTCCTTCCAAATTGGGGGTACAACTTTGTTGATGTAAGAGATTTATGTACAACAGCGATATCTGCTGTAAGTAAAGGAAAAACAGGGCAAAACTATATCGTTGGTGGCGATTATCATATGTATTCTTACATTGCAGAATTAATGGAAGAGCAGCTTGGAAGAACTGTTTTAATTGGAACTATTCCAAATTTTGTTTCTTACCTTGGGCTGCCCTACGAATATGCAAAATCTCTTATTAATAAGAAACCACGAGTACTAACAATAGACACTCTTCATACTGGAAAAACTGGAAATAAAGTCGTTCCAAGTACCCTTGCGCGTTCAGAACTTGGTCACAACCCAAGGCCTCTAAAGGAAACTATTCGTGACATGGTTTCTTTTTTTCAAAAAAGAGGTCTGATTAAGTAAGGTTTAGGATATACAATATGGCTGTGAATAAAAACTCAGTAGTAAACATTGCTGGCTATAAGTTTGAGCCTTTGGTTGATCCGGTTGATTTAGTATCTGTTTATCAACAAAAATGTGATGAACTTAAATTAAAAGGAACAATGCTAATCAGTAAAAACGGTATTAATTTTTCTCTTGCTGGTACTCAGCAAGCTACAGACACAATTATTGCTTTTCTTGAAGAAGACAATAGATTTTTAAATATTCCACTTAAAGTAACCTGCAGTGAAACCCAACCATTTAGAAGAATGAAAGTTCGCCTAAAAAAAGAAATTATCTCACTCGGTCGTAAAGACATTAATCCAAGAGAACTTACTGGTGAGAGGATAATGCCACAAGACTTGAAAAACCTTTTAGACAACAAAGAAGATGTTCTTTTGTTGGATACAAGAAATGAGTACGAGACTAGAGTTGGTAAATTTGAAAATGCAATTGATCTAAATTTAGATACATTTAGAGATTTTCCAAAAGCAATTGAATCACTTCCAAAAGAGTACAAAGACAAACAGATCGTTATGTACTGTACAGGTGGTATTCGTTGTGAAAAAGCGTCTGCAGTGATGATGAAAGCTGGGTTTGCAGACGTAAAACAACTAGAGGGTGGTGTCCTAGATTATTTTAAAGAGACTGGTGGTGCTTACTGGAAAGGTGATTGTTTTGTTTTTGACGAACGTGTAGCTCTGGATACAGAATTAAACGAGACAGAATACATTTACTGTTATATATGTAGAGAGCCACTGTCAGCTGAGGAAAAGGCATCTCTAGATTTTAAAATTAACGAATACTGTCCGTACTGCGTAAAAAAGACGGTTTAGTCGTCACCGAAGAACATTTGATTTCCACCATACGGAATATGTTCATCTTTTTCATAAATTTCAACAAATCTAGCTTTTAACTCGATTACTTTATCGATAATGCCTTTTTCTTTTAAATAGTTATATGGAGCTCTAAAAACTCTGTCTTCTATTTCTAGAAATTTATTTATCTTGTCTTTCATTGTGTTATAAAAATACAATATTTTGAAATTTATCAGTAATTTTTAGTGTTAAATTTTCGTTAACAAAGGTTTAACAACTAAATAAG
>FUFK010042044.1_pt1 | contig 13785 bp, 5 predicted proteins | sample 1021851 | NCBI WGS metagenome assembly FUFK01 (sample SAMEA51879418, study PRJEB19060) | metagenome | reverse complement strand
TATGGGATATGAACATCAGGTATATGTATCTCAGGTATTTCCAATTATTTTTTTGGAAGTGTTGGTATAGATATACCAGTTGTTTTTGGTAATGCGTTATCCATGACGTTAGGTAATAAACCTTTTACTTCGCCAAGTACTTTGTTCATCATCTTTGCTTTGAACTGCTCAGATGAAACATACTTGTATGTAAAAAAACCACCGCCTAATATTCCCAAAACTAGGACAGTGGTTAAAATTGTTAAAGCATCAAGAATTTTTCTCATGATTAAAGAGTCAATAATACGAGCTTGCTCAGTAATGAGCATAGTCGTTCTGCTTCTTATAGTAGCAATCAGTCCTCTTTACGTCACTATGGGTATAATGACAAGGCAATTGCAAGAAAAGATAAAGTAATTATGGATTGTTTTGGTTATATGTTTTAACTAAAGTAACTTCTTGCGACCAACTAGCATACTGTCCGCCATATCCTGTCATGCAAAAATACCTTGATTGACCTTGATCTTGTGAAGGTATGGTATAAGTATGCAGTCCTGTACTTGGATTACCTGTTAGATCACCGAAGGCTAACGTATAGTTGTTTCCACTTGGTTGTGTTGAACTCCATAGATTACCGTTCCAATAGTTATATCTAGAAATAGCACTTATATAAATATCACATCTGTCATGTCCAACTGGTATTGTAACAGCATCTATATATCCAGTTTGAAGGAATCCAGCATTTGTACCGGCGTTACCTTGACCATAGTTATATAATCTATCTGCGTTAGCGTTAGACCCACCAGTAGCGTTAGGATAAGTACCTGTATGATTAAAGCTAAGTCCTGATGCTAAACCACTACCACCTTGTGATGTTCCTCTAAACCAATAGGTAGGAGGTGGTGCAGCTTGCACAATAATATAAAAGTTTCTGTCTGAATAGTTAGTAGCAGTATCAGTTGCTCTAAGTGTAAAGTTATATGTTGTATCTGCGGTTACGTTAGGAGATGTACCTGAAATTACACCTGTTGAACTGTTTAGCGACAAGTTCATAGTAGAAGCAGGTGTATTACTGTTAGATGTTAAAACACTTGTTGTCTCAGAGTATGTAATAGCTTGTCCATCTGCGTCTGTCGCTGCAACAGTTATATTTACAGCAGCATTTTTTTGTATACTACCACCACCTAATTGACCTGTAGCTGTTGTCCAGTTTGGTGCACTACCCGCAGTAACTTCTACCTCTGGTGCTGCTATTATTAAACCACCATCTGGGTTAGTTACTTTTATAGCGTAAGGTGCTTTAGCTACAGTCAATGCTGGACTTACAATAGTAAGTTGCGTAGAACTATTAAACGTTACTGAACCTGCTGCAATATTAGTGCCATCATTTCCAACATAGTGAACAGTACAACCACTAACAAAACCTTCACCTTTAATAACCATAGTAGTACCAGCAGCACCATTAGTAGTTTGATTGGTTACGCTTATAATTTGCGGTGTACTTTTGCCAACTCCTACCCATGTAGTTCCATTATGTATTTCTAACATAGATGTCTGGGTGTTATATCTAATAGAACCAGCTTGACCTGTACCTCTTTCACTCGTATTTCCAGCAGGTAAAACAAAATTACCAGTACCTAAAATTTTTGCTCCATCCTGTGTCGTTTGAAATTTAGGTGTCCCATTATGCGAAAGTTCAACATCTGCATCTGAGTCAGATTTTATTTGTGTATGGTTAGCACCAGCATTTTGTAAATAAAAATCATCTGATTTAACAACTAAACTACCACCGCCTGATTCTTCTACATAAGAATTGTTGTTACTATTATCGTGACGTACAACTAAATCTTGACTAGCACCAAAGGTTGCTTTATCGCCATCAGCAAAATCAATATCATTACCATTCGTATCTAGATCAGCACCTAATTGAGGTGAACTGTCAGCACTTAAATCAGTATTAACAGTTTCATATGTAGGGTCTGCACCGTTATTAGCTCGTAAAAATTTACCATCATTATTACTATCGCCATGTGGCAATTTAGTAAGATCAACATTTTGATCTTTTACACCATCAGTAGAAATTTTTGTTAATCCCATAATTAGCTAGGTTTTGGGTATTTGGCTTTGACAGGATCGACTATGTCTGTCTTCCATTTGTCAATTCCGTTATGGTAGATATAGTCTAACTGTGTACCCCAATCTGGATACTCTGCTGCTCGATCATCTTTGTATTTTACTTTTGCATACTCAGCATCTATAGCTGCTCTTGCTTCCTCTATTTTAGATTGTTCAAGAGTTATTTTATTTCCATCTTTATCAAAAGCTCCTTCTTTGTCATCAATACTATTAACTGTTGGGTAGCTTTTGTAAATAGCTTCGTGATCTAAACTCATGCTGTTACCTCCCATAATGTTAGATGGGAAACAGCACAACCATAATTGTTGTAGTTCCTCATGTTGTAAAGTCTATTTACATATACGTTATAGTTATTGTATCCACTTTGAAGCATAACTTTATAAGTATGAGAGCCAGCAGATGGTGAATCTAAATACATATTATTAAAATTAGTAAAAGTTGTATCAGAATAGCTGTCGTAACTTGTTAAATAAAAACTAGATAAATTCATTATATTGCCTGTCGCTGCTGTTGAAATTGCAATATCTGTACTACCTCTCCTTAATTTTAAATGTGCCGAATATACGTTAGCAGCAGCAGAGACACTAAGTCCATATGAGACTAAAACCTTATTACCGCTAGTAACTGTGATTGATTTACTTAAACCTGTAACTTCTGCAAAAGAATTACCTACACTAAAACCATCAGTTTTAAAAGCCTGTTGTACTTGAACAATCCTTCCAGAAGAAGAATTACCACCATCTCCGTAATAAATAGCCATTATGTTACCTCCGTTAAATTAAATTTATATTTTTTGCCATTGCGTTTGTTCACTAAGAAAAGATCTTCTGCTCCTTCTTGTATAGTATAACTTCCCCAAGTTCCGTCAACGTCATTAGAAGAACCTTCGTTAGATAAGTTAAGGTCATTGGTGTAAACATTTCTCCAACGATAATTTGTATCTCCTAAATCAAAAGAATTGTTGGCTGATGGAATTAAATGACCGCCATCACTTATTTGGAATCTATTGTTACCACTTGTGCTAAATACTATTGCCTTGTTAGCAGCACCATTAAAAATTCTTAAATGTCCAGTAACATTATTTATGTAATTGTCTGTACCATTGTGATAAATATCTAGATCATTACTATTTCCAAACCTAGCCTTATCATTATCTGCAAATCCAATATGGTTTCCGTTAGTTTGCAAGTCACCGCCTAGTTGTGGTGATGTGTCACCAACTAAATCTGTGCTTATACCTGTAAGATTTGATCCGTCTATTGCGGGCAAAGCACCTGTTAATTTTGATGCTGTTAAACTTGTGATACGAGCATCTGCTACTGTGCCTGTTAAATTACCTGCTGGTAAATTAGTTAGATTTGCTCCACTAACTGCTGGCAATGTTGCAGGGAATCTAGCATTAGGTAAAGTACCAGAAGTTAAATTGCTTGCACTTAGATTAGTAAGATCTACAGCAGCCCAAGTTAAACCACCTGCTGCACCAGATTGTGCTTGTAAAAAATATCCATTGACAGGATTGTTACTAGCATTTAATTTGGCTTCTGTAATAGTGCCATCGCTAGGCGTACCAATACTTACAGACGCACCAATAGTAACTATAAAATAATCAGCCCCGGCTGGAGGTGGAGCAGCAAAAACAATGTTTGCACCATCTAAAGCAAACCCTTCACTAGGTTGTCCTGTGCCTGTATTTGGTTTTTGTACTACACCAGCAACACTTACCAACATTTGTTGAGCAAACTGACCTGCATTGCTTAATGTAAATTTGTATGCAGATCCATTAAACGTTGCACTATTACCACCAGTGCCACTAAAACTGCTAATAGTATTTATAAAAAAGTTACCAACAGATTGTGTTTCTTCCCATGCAGAAGTGTTAGCGTTATAAACAAGTAATTTACCGCTTGCTTGGTTAAAAAATAAATCACCACCATCATTATTAGTTGATGGATTATTACCACTATTATCTGTTCTATATCTTTCAGCAAATGCATTAACACCACTTAAATTACTAGCAACAGAGTTAACATTTGCAATACTACCACCAACATTATTTACGTTAGAGATTGAACCTGCAACAGTATTAACGTTATTTATATCACCTGCTACAACACCAATATTGTCATCACCAACTGTAATAGTATTACCCATACCATTACCATGTTGTGTACAGTAATAACGCATTGATGCAGGGGCATTTGAAGGTACAACAAAAGTTACATTTGCATTTGATTGACCTGCCGTACCGTTAACAGTTACTCCAGTTGTATAAGCATTGCCACTTCCATCTTTAAAAGCTAATGGATGATTAGCATTTGAATTGTTCGATTGGTCAAATATATATGTAAACCCTCTAATAATACTTAGAGTTGGATTAGCAGCACCATCAATATAGAAAACACCATTAGCAACAGTTACTGCATATGTAGTTTGACCTGCAAGAATAGTACCTATTGCATTGATATTACTTATATTATTTCCTACTAGGTTTACATTAGTAATTGCATTAGCAACAGTATCTATTTCTGAAGTTGTTTCCTGTAAATCTGCTGCTGCTGTTTCTATTTCTGAAACAGTTTCATTTAAATCATTAGCGACAGTAACTACTTTAGCGATATCCGCTGCTACTGTATTGACGTTGGATATATTGCTTGCCACAGTATTTACGTTTGCAATACTGCCAGCTACAGAATTAACATTTGTATTAGCTGCTGCAACTGTATTAATATTGCTGTTATTTCCAGCTACAGCGTTAATATTACTAGAATTACTAGCAACTGCATTTACATTAGAAATGTTGCTGCTTACTGTATTAACGTTACTAATCGCACCAGCAACTGTATTTGTATTTGTTAGATCAGTACCAGTTATATTTACAACTAACCAAGATGTTGTACCTAAATCATAAACTTTAGTTATGTTAGATGTTGTGTTGTAATATAACGCTCCATCTATAAGTGCATTACCGTCATTATCCGTAGCCGGGTCGCTTTGTTTTGCTCCTAAATATCTATCATCAAAAGTATCAAGTGCAAGTTCCGCTGCGGCTTGCGCAGTTTGGGCTGCGGTTTTAGATGCGTCTGCTTGTGTCGCTTTTGTAGATGCAGTAGTTGCAGAATTACTTGCATTAGTTTCTGACGTTGCTGCTGCCGTCGCACTATTTGCTGCTGCCGTTTGAGATGAAGCTGCGGCAGTTGCAGAATTTGCGGATGCAGTAGCGGATGCCGCCGCATTATTTTGTGCAGTAGTAGATGATGCTGCGTCTACTATTAAATCCCAATTTGCAGAGTTAGTATTAGTTGTTAATGGCTGTGCACCTTGTGAAGTATGTGCTGTATTACAAAAATAAATATTATTTGTAGATGTATCTTTAACGAGATCTCTTACTGCATAAGAAGTACTAGCAGCCCAGTTGCCACGATATGTTCCTAATTCTTTAAGTACTTCAAACTCACCTAAATTATCAAAACCTAATACTCTGTTTTTACGAGCATTAGCATTTTCTGTAATTTCTAAACTACCAATGGTATTGGTTAATGAAAAACTAATAGACCTATCTAGCTTCTCTTGTTGCTGTTGATGTAATATAACTGCTTTATCTAATGCATCATTAATAACTTCTGGATAAAAACCACCTTGGTTTGTAAGGTCTGTACCTTGTAATGGTTCTAATGCAGAAGTAATAACTAATTGAAAACCAGAAGGTAAATTAAAATTGTTACCACCAGATTTTAAAGTTATGCTTCCACCGGGATTACCGTTTTGGTCTTCGTTTAAAGTAACTATATAATCATTGTTTACACCAAGAGTTAGCGTAGTTTCTATACTTGTACTTACTTCTAATTTTTTTACAACTACATCTACGTCTGTAAAAACTTTAAACGCAAACGGATATGTATGAGTGTTACCGTTTCCGGCTAAGTTATTAGTCTTTCGTGTAGTCGAATTTATTGTCATTAACTAGACATTTTCACTATCTTATTTAGATTACCAACAACTTTATAGTTTACGGTCACACCTTTATTTTCCTGTTACCAATCCTCTAACAAAGTCTATTGGATTTGCAGGTTCTTTTTCACCACGTTGTACATCTCTTAAATAGCCACTAAATTTTCCAACAGGTGTAACTGGTAAACCAAGGAACAACATAAGGAATGTAGAGAAATCTCTAATTTGTTTTCCTGTCACACCTTCGCCTTTAGAAATTGTTTTATACATTGAAGGGAATAACGTCACTCCAGTTTGTAATGCTTTAAGGCTAGGACTTGATACTATGTCATCATCCCAAGGAACATTATTAAAGTAATTGATTGGTAGTGAGACAACTTGACCTGCAATAGGAACTAGACCTGCGTTGTAACTAACAACGTCTGCAAAAGATCCCCATGCAATATCATCATGTATATACCCATCTTCATCCTCGTCCTCTCCTAATCTACCACCTAAACCTCTCATGATAATACCTGCAAAGACTGCTGGTAGTAATACAGCGTAAAGATACGCATAGATTAATTGTTCGCCATTTTTTATTTTTGATTGAAACCCTAAATCATCTCTTATTAATTTTGTATATTGGGTATAACCTAAGTTGGCAATCATATTAAAATATCCAGAGAACTGTGTTACTGACTGTATTATGGGGTTCATATTTTGATACGCTGCTCTGTCTTCTGGTAACAAACTATCTTGAGTTAAACGAACAGCAGTGTCAGCTTGTTTTATCGCTTCCCTCATAACTGCTTCATCACTCATATCTTTAGACATAGTTGCGTGTACTTGTTCGTATGTCCCCATCCAGACAATAGAATCTGTTACTCCTTGGAACATCTGTTGCAAGAAATATCCATGACGTCTTCCCCAATCTTGTACTTGTCGGTATTTACTAGGATCAATAATCAATTCATTTAGTTGATCTTGTATATCAAATATCAGATTTTGTTGCCTGTCTGCCATGAATGGTGACATTTCTGCAATCATTTGATTTGTCCCTTCTCTATCTTTCATATAGGTAATCAAACCATTTCTTAAATATTTAGGCTTTACTTTTAAAAGAGCAGGGAATAAACCTGTAAGCTGTTGGAATGCGTTACTAATATTTGCAAACATAATTGCAATACCTGTTCTCCTCTTACCTGTAGCAACTAAACGGTCAAACTCTTTACCAAATCCAGAAGGAGAATAAGTTTTCTGACTAGCTGCCGTCTTTAACCAAGGAATTATCATTTCATCTTTTACAACAGGATTTATAATTGCCAATTGCTTTGTAAATTCTTTATCGTTTACAACTTTTAAAACGTCTTGCAATACTGGTTGTACATAGGCATAACGCAATGTGTCATCAATATGTTTTGTCATAAAGCCTAAATGCAATGACAGTGGTTGATAAAATCTTTCATTACGTTCTTTAGTCATACCGCCTTCAACTTTGGGTAACGAATTTCTAAATTCAGTTTTTAAAACACTTAGCTCTTCTTTGATATCAACATCTGTCATGTAAGGATCACCTTTCGCAGGTACATATCCTCCTCTAAATTCCCCAAATCTATTAATTATAGGCGTTGCTTTTACTGTCTTAAAATAATATCCTTCAGTTTCTCTATGTGCTTTTTGTAAAAGAGGTAGCATTTTTTCATTTAAATCCCATACTGCCTGTAAAAACTTATAATCTTGTTCAGTTAAAATCCCTTCATCTTGCATACGATTTTCAAAAGCTTTAAACGCTGTTGAATCTAATGTTCCATCTTCGTTTAATTTGCCCCACTTTCTACCTAACAATAATTTTTTAAAATTACTTTCATTACCTGTATGCAACATAGCCCCCAGCAATTCTATTTTTCCTCTACCACCACCACTTTCCGATCCAAATGTATATTCTCTAGAATCGTCAGAAACCATTGCAAATTCATTTGCTGTTATTGCTCCACTATCAAAATCAACAGAAGCAACTAATTCTGAATATTGTTTTGTAAATATTTTTTGTTGTACCCGATATTCATCTAATGCTGATTTCACTGGAAACCATAGAGTATTATAAAAATCACCTAATTTACCGCCTTCTAGTTCTAATACTGCTGATCCTAATCCTTCCTTCACTCCTGTCGCACCATCCATTCTGTCAACCCAACTTTCCATTCGTGTAAGTTTTGCACCCCAATCTAGAAGAATTTGATTAAACTTAAATCTTTTTGTTGTTCCATCTATAGCTTGTGTAGTTCCGGGAGGAGTCTCTGCTAGTGCACTTAACCTGCTGCTTCTCTGGATCATTTTCTTCATGCGATTGACCAACCTATCAATCACAGGTTGTAAATCTAATAGCTTACCTTCAAGTCTTATTTGTTCTGCTCTTCTTGATTGATGCCACAACGATTTCATTAAGTCATGCAAATTGTCAAATTCTTCGTATGTTAAATCTGTAAGCCTTTCCTGTCCTTTGCTTGCTTGAGAGTCTAATATCATCGGCTCTAATTCTTCATACAATGCCTTGTCATATTTTTTTAGATTTTCCGTAAACACATTGATGTCTTTAACCTTTGGTCCAAGACCATATGAAGATAGAATTACACGACCGGCACTTACAAGGTCTATATTTCTTGTTTTCTTGACTTCTTTATCAGGATTAAAGAATTTCCTAAATAAAGAATCTCTGCCTTGTGTTGCCTTGGTGTATTGTTTCTGTATTTCTATTGCTTCTTTAGCTAACTGATTATTAAGTAGCTGTGATCTCTTTGCTTTTATTGCATCTCTTGTCGAATTCTCATCTTTCCTTTTCATAGCTGCTTCTGCTTCTTTTAATGCTCTCGCTTCAGCACGAGTAAATTCTGATGGTCTTATCTCTGATAATTTCTTATTTGCCAATATATCTTGTGCAACTAATCTAGCAGCAGCAACCTGATAACGTACTGGTCGCATTATTTTAGCAAGTGTATTTAATTCTACGGCTACAAATCTAGCCCTAGCCTCGTTATGTATTGCTTCTTGTACTTGTAACTCTAATTGCCTTGGGTCAACTAAATCACTATGCTCCTCCAACATACGTTGATCTGTACGGTCTCTTATAACATCTTCCATTGGTTGCAATTCCAACAACATATCTATCATCATTGATGGATCTTCAAAGCCAAACATATCCGCAACTAATCTTACGTCTAATCCTTCCTTTGCTACTAAACGTTCTTTACGTAATTCTTGTATCTGTTCTTTTAAAAATTCCTCACCGAACTTACCAAATACATCTGAGTTTTGGTACGGATTTATATCTTTTAAACTTTTTGTAGATATTCTGTGCTTGCCTTCAACTTTTGTTGCCTGATTATTTTCATCAAGCATTAAACCTCGCTTTAAGAAAAACTCTTTTAATCTATACCTTTTGTCTTTCTTTATTTCTTCTGTTACTTTTGCCTGTACTTCCTTACGAATCTTTTTTATTTTCTTATCTAATTGTGTGGCAGCTTTTGGCAGTTGTTCATTTATCCAACGCACTTGTTTCATACTTTGTTGTGTCATTATTTCCAATGTTTCTTCTTCAGCTTCTTGCAATGCTGCCGTATATTCTGCCCATTCAACATCATTCATACCACTACTTTCTTGAGTTTCATACATTGCCTTTAGATCGTACATTTCTCGTGCCTGTACAATTTGCTCGTCAGTAGCCAACATACGACTCATCACATCTCTAACTTCTTTAGTAAGCATTGGTAAATCTTCCCCAGTTTCACGCTTATATAATTCATTTAGCTTTGTACTTACCTCTTGATATACTTTTTTTATTAAGTTTCTAAATCTTCTAAATAACTTAACCATGCCTTTGTCCATATCTGGAGATACACCCTCAAATAAATATTTTTCAAAATTGTATGCAAACGCTTCGTGATATTTTCTTTTCTGTTCTAAGTCAAATCCTTTCCAAGTCTCTAAATCTTTAACGCCCCAGAATTTTAACAGCCTATTAAAATCAGCAGTTAATTCTTGTGGAGCACTATCTGTAATAACTATATTTTCTAAAACGGTCAGCATATAATGGGCAGTCTCATGTGCGAATGTAGAAAAATCTGCTGTCTTTTTAAAAATTGCTGTTAATGTTGCTGGATTAAATTGTCCTCTTGCACCTTCTGATGACTGTTGTTCTAAGTATTCTCCTACTTTTACCTGAACAGACCCTCCAGCAGTTCCAACTGAGAGTCTGTAATCTCTTCGTCCGTTAGGGAATTCATCATCGAGACTAAGTCTAGAAGGGTCGATCCTGATGGCAACTGCTGTATTGCCATAACCAGTATCTGCGATAGCTCTGGTGGTAACGTAGACATCAGGTTCTCCAGCACTTCTGAGTTCACTTGTAGCTCTGATTCGTTCTGCTGATTTTCTATCGGTGTGGTGGTAGACGGTGACAGTTCCATCTGGGTTAATGGGGAGTCCTGTGGCTTCGTCAATGTTTCTGTTGTCTGCTCCTTGTTGTTGGAAAGTATCAGTTTCTCGTACAGTTCCATATCCTCCAACATCTCGTTGTGTGTCTCCTGATTGCTCCTCGGATTGTACTGATAAGTCATTGTCTACCTCCTGTAATGTAGATTGTATTTCAGCTTCTGATATACCCATTGTAGCAACTAAAGACGCAGCGGCATTAGCATAATCAGGTGCTGCATTATCTTCGTAACCTGTTTCTACTACTTCTTCTTTTAATTTTGCAGTGTCATATAATTTTTTTTCTGGATACCACATCAATGCCTGTAAATCAGCCATTGTTAAATCTGGGTTTTGTTGTTGCAATATAGGTAACACTTGTCCAAAGATTTTTTCTATAAATCTTCTTTCTGGTGGCCCTTTAGGTTGTTCTTTTTGACCATCTAAATAACCTGCTAATGAGTTACCTGCTTTTCTTATTTCATCTCCAATACCTATTCTAAGTTCACCTTTTATAGGTTTACCTTTAATGTTTGTTATTGTGTCTGCAACATCATTATTTGGGTCAACTAGTGATATTGCTGCCATTAATTCCACATTAGCAGGTATAGACGTTTTACTTTCTATTCTTTTAGCAACTGCGTCTAAATCACCTAAAGTAAGTTTTCTATTTATTATTTTTTCAAATTCTTTTTTTTGTTCTTTAGTTAAAGCTTTTATATATTGTTTTAATTGCTCACGTTTATTTTTAGCTTGCTTTGTATAGTCAGTAACTAGCGTACCTGTCATTCGACCCCATGTACGCATAGCCCATCTATCTAAAGTTAATTGTTCATAGTTGCCATATAAATTTGCAAAAAATCCATTACCAATTTTTGGCCCTATAACAGCAGCACCATAAACTATTTCATTTACACCAAAATCTCTAACTTTAACACCTGTATACGTCTGGACTTCTTTTACTGTATGTGTTGTACTCATAAATTTTTCAACGTCTTCTACACCATTTTTTTCAATTAATTCATTTATTAACTTAAAACTCTTTGTCATTGCACGACCTGCTTTACCTTGTCCAAAAGGTACTGGGAACTTGCCATTTTCTTTCCAGTAGTTGTACACTTCTTGCGTAAGTTGAAAGTTTGTATTTACGTCTATGCCGTTAGATGTAGTTGCTAAAGCCCAAGTAAAAGCAAAATTTGATGCTGTATCAGTAAGTAATTCTGGATAAACTTTTGCTAATAATGCTTTGGCTTTTGTGACTTTTTCGTTGTACCAACCTATTGCGTTTGGGTTTTCTACTAGTGCGTATTGTGCATCCGCTAATAATGTTTTTACAAGATATTTTTCTGTCTCAACACTACTATCTGATAAATTAACACCTGCTCTTTTAGCAGCAGCTAATATGCGGTTTTGTATTTCAACTTTAAAATCTTTAATAGTTCCAAAAGGTTTGCTACTTGCAAAATCAAAATTTTCTGTAATTCTTGCTAATTGAAATACTTCTTCTGATACTGGCTTCCCTTGTTCTTGTTTGCCTTTCTGTTCAAAGGTTGCTAATGGTTGCTGTTGGTATAAATTATTTATTTCGTTAGACCAGTTGCCATTATTATCTACTGACTTAACAGCTTTAGGTTCAAAAATAACTACTTCTACAATTTCACCGACATCATTTTTTACTATTACTCCATCGTGACCTTCTGCTATTAATTTATCTCTAAACCCATCTGATGCTGCTCTCCCTCCTTGTTTCATGTTTGGTTTTATCCTTATATTCTCAATCTTTGGATTTTCTAAACGTGCATATAGTTCCATTATTTTTGGTTCGCCTTTTGTTCTATTGCCTTTATTCCATGTATAAATTTTTGCTAATCCTTTATCAGGAGTTAAATAAACACCAGTACCTGCAAAACCTGAGTCATATCTATTAGGATGATCAAGGTCAAAATAATCAAAACTATCTGTTGTTCCATGATATAAGACCTGCGGTGTCCCATCGGGATTAACTAGTTTAGATTTTCTAAACCAATTCCTAAACAATTGTGTATCTGTTTTTATACTGCCGTTCTGGTTAAAGAATTGTTTACTAAATGATCTAATATCTTGTTCTCCTTTGATGGTGTATTGAAATCTATTTAAAAATTCTAATGGTGTTATATTTAATGCTTTAGAATAAGTTTCTGCAAATTTTTGAACTAATATAGCCCTTGCATCAGCATCGCTAGGTTTAAGGTCAGGTAGTGCTCCCATTATTTGTTGTTTAATTTGCTTTTTAACTGATCTTGATTCTTTCAAGAACTGTTCATAGTCTTGTGATTTCTGACTAAATAATTCTTTGTATTGTGCTAACAACTCTGGATAATCTTTCTCAAATTGAATGTACTCTGTCTCACTCATCTCACCCTCACCGGGTTTTAAATGAGGGAATAATGAGTTGCCAAATTCTGTATTAGCAATCTTCGCTAAATATGTACCCGATGGAATTTTTATTAGTTTACCTGCCTTGCCTTCCGTGTTTGCATCTCTTACCTGTTTAGCAAGCTCTGGTGAAAACAATTCCAGCTGCTCATTTGTAATAGCATTGTTATTTAATTGTTGCTGAAAAACATTTGCATCCCAATAAAAATTACTGACACCTACTTTATCTGCTGAGTTCTGTGCATAACTTTCATATTCATTTACATTTCTTTTTTTAGTTACATCATCTTTAGTTAATGCTACTAATTTCTTTAATACCGCAGTATTTTTCTTTGCTTTATTCGCTTTAATTCTATTGTTGGTAAGACCCATTCCCGGTCCAATCATTCCAAATAAAACCATTCCTCGAAATGTTTCTGCACCAGTTGAAACTATTCTGTTAAATATTTCTCCAGCACTATAAGTTTCCACACCTTCATCTGCGTAAAGATTATTACCTGTAATTGCTACTGCTTCTTGCAACATCTCTTGGCCTGATTCTGTAGCCAACAATATCCCGTAATCTCTAGCAAATTGTCTGCTAATTGCATTCCATGTAAGTTGTTTGCCTTTTTTACTAAGTATATTTTTTGAAACTTCCATGCCTAGCTTTCTTTGAAATCCTTTTATTAAAGGTGTTTTTAACAAGCCAGAACGTGCTAGTGGTCCTTTTAATGCTTTGCCATATATAGGTCCAAGAAATCTAAATCCAACCCTTTCTATAACAGCATTACCAAAGCCAACCCCATTTGCTCTTAAGACTGCATCTTCAAAGCTATGGCCTTGTTGTCTAAGCTCTAAGAATGAATGACCACCTTC
>FUFK010077029.1_pt1 | contig 13786 bp, 6 predicted proteins | sample 1021851 | NCBI WGS metagenome assembly FUFK01 (sample SAMEA51879418, study PRJEB19060) | metagenome | reverse complement strand
CTGACTACTACTGGACCATCATCGACGCACCAGGTCACCGAGACTTCGTGAAGAACATGATCACCGGTGCTTCCCAAGCTGACACCGCTGTGTTGCTCTGTGCAGCCAACGACGGTGTCAACGCCCAGACCAAGGAACACGCTTTCTTGGCCAAGGTGCTTGGTGTCAAGGGCCTCATCGTTCACGTCAACAAGATGGACATCTCTGGTGTCGACTGGACCGAAGAGAAGTACAACGCTGCCTGCAAGGAAGTTTCTAGCCTCTTGAAGATGGCTGGATTCAAGCCAGACGACGTGCCAATGATTCCTGCTTCGTCCCTCAACGGCGACAACGTGTACAACAAGTCGGACAAGTGCCCATGGTACAAGGGCCCAACCCTCTTCGAGGCCATCAACGCCACCCCAATGCCATCCAAGCCATCCGACAAGCCTCTCCGCTTGCCCATTCAGGATGTCTACAAGATCTCCGGTATCGGAACCGTGCCTGTTGGTAAGATTGAAACCGGTGTCCTCAACGTCGGTAAGAACGTCGTGTTCAACCCTTCCATGAAGGGCGGTGAAGTGAAGTCCATCGAGATGCACCACACCATGGTCGACAAGGCTGAACCTGGCGACAACGTCGGATTCAACGTTCGTGGACTTGCTGCTGACGACATTCGCCGTGGCGACGTCGCAGGCTACTCCGACAACGAACCAACCTTCGTTCGACACGACGAGCACTTCGTCGGACAGATTCAGCTCATGGACATTCCAAAGGCTGTTTCCGTTGGCTACACCCCTGTGTTCCACGCTCACACCGCTCAAGTCGCTGTGAAGTTCATGGAACTCTTGGAGAAGACCAACAAGTCCGGTAAGGAAGCCAACCCTTCCTTCCTGAAGACTGGCGACGCCTGTCTCATCCGCTTCCAGCCAACCAAGCCGTTGGCTATCGAGCAAATGGACACCTTCCCTGAGCTTTCCCGCTTCGCTATCCGCGACATGGGTAAGACCGTGGCTGCTGGTGTTTGCTTGAAGATCGAGAAGAAGTGAGTTCACTCACTGGATGATTCGTGCGAGGAGTGAATTGAATGGTTGCTGTAACTGTCATCAAGTTGACCGGTGAAAATCACAAGGACATCGATGACGTTGCCAGCCAAATCAAAACCATCTGCGACACCGGCGGAATCAACCTCCGAGGTCCCATCCCACTTCCTACCCGTCGCCTCGTCGTCCCTGTTCGCAAGGCACCCGACGGCGAAGGAAGCGAGACCTACGACCACTGGGAAATGCGAATTCACAAGCGCCTGCTTGAGATGGACATTTCCACGGCCAAGGACCAAGGTGCGCTGCGCTCGGTCACCAAGATTCCAATCCCTGACACCGTCAGCATTGAGATCTCGATGAGAAACATCAAGTGAGCATGCTCAGTTGAATTTACAGTTTTAATCTCCCAGCGAAAGCAAGGTGGATTCAGGAACCCCTGTTTGGATTCACAAGGCCGCCCGTTCGGCAACACCGGCATCGACCAACCATGCAGCGGTGGCTTCGTCCAGGAAGTGAACATCGCCAGCCTCCAAGGACAACGGCTCACCGGATGAGTCCATGATCGGTTCAGGCATCGTTTCGAGAATCCGGACACGGATGTTCTCCTCTTTTTCTTCTGTTTCATCTGGAGACGCCACTTCATGTTCCGGCTCCACTTCATCCGAGGAATCCGCATCAACAGTTTCGGGGACTTCAGGGGGAATGTCTTCGATGATTTCCATCGGTTCCTTGGAAGGTGCCAGTTCCATGGCAGCACCGTGCTTTGCTCCTGTTGAGGTTTGATTTTGAGGTGAGCTGGCGGGTGTGGCCGCATCCCGCTGCGCCATGTCGGCCAACAGGTATGCTTCTTCATCCGCCCAAGCTGCATCGTCCACCCAGCGTTCTTCTGCATCCTCTTCAGCTGCCTGAAGGGGCTCCAACGTGTCCTCAAACGCCAAATCAGGTGGCGGCTGCGAGGTCAGTTGACCTTCACCCATGAAAGCATCAAGTTGCATGGTACCCGGGGCGTGCGTTCTGGGGGCTGCTCGTAGCTCGCCAAGAAGCCCCTGTTGCATCCCCTGCCAATCAATTTCTTTCTTGAAGCGGTCGACGTTCAGTTGCAGTGCGTGATAGAAGGCTTTCTCTGCGGGGTCGTGACGTTGCCAATCGAGCGAAGGGAGTTCTTGCGTCATGCCCGGGTTGACCCCACTGCGCAAGGTTTGGCTCGCAACGTGTTGCATCATCGCGACCATGCGCTTACGGGCAAGTTCAGATGCGATGCGCCGAATATTCGTCTGTCTTTTCTGCAGGTTTTGAAGGCGCATGTCAGTGGAGCCCTTTCGCACCATATCCTGAATTTCCACATCAAGGGTTGAGAGCAACGCCCTGACCATCTCCCAGAAATCTTGGCGAGGCAACGGAATGGGTACGTGGCGAGGTAATTGTTGGCGGTGGGTGGTGAACAACTGTTCCTCAATCTCCTGCGCTTGTGCGCTGTCGAGATCCCGAACAGGGGTCATGATGAGGACGTGAAGGTGACGGGATTTGAATCCTCTTCATCCAAACACTCGGTAATTCTCCAATGATGCATTCATGACACCCTTTCATATCACAAAACCTCACCTCGCCTAGCGAGGTGATTCTCCCATGGTGCCCGCTCATCGTCCCGGATTTTCCCATGGGAAGAGCGTCAGCGCTCTGGGCATGTGCCTCATGATGGTGCTGTTATCGTTATCGGCGATGGTGCCACCGGCTTCCGAATATTCNACCCCCACAGCGGCGCAGTCAATCTACTACACGCCACAACCAAACGAAGTTGGGTTGAACCTAACGAGCACCGGCGTGCTGAGTGTTCCTCACAACCACACGTTCTCGGGTGGGGCACTGTCGGTGACCCCGATGTGGGCAAACGCTGAGGACACCGCTGCTCGCTTCGGTATCGATGCCAACACGGGCTGGACCGGCACCCACCTTGACACGCAAGGGATTGGCCATGGGGGTCAGTTGAGCCTCGCGACCGATGCAACGCTCGCCACCTTGACGGATTTTGAAACGCTTATCGAGACCCTCCCCGATTGGGAAGGTCAAGGCCCACACCATAACGCATGGAACGTCATTCCCCTTGGCGGCACGTCTCTTCCTGGCCATCCACCCGGGGCTACCGATGGTCAACGCGTGTTGTCCACGCAGGCTTTGGACGGCTTATCGGCCAACATGAGCGGTTGCCTTGCCTCGCCGGCCAACGCGATTCCGGCGTTCGTCAACCAGTACAACCTCACCGTGGACCACTGGCTTTCCTTCTTGGACGACGATGCAGCATGGGTTGAAGCGCGCACAACGGGTGGCACATGGCAGATATTGACTCCCAGCGCTTCCTATACCAACACTTCATCCCTTGGTGGGGTGCCAAGTTCAGTTTGGTCGGGTCAATCCAGCGCATGGCAGCAAGCCCACTTCAACCTCGACGCCCTTATCCCGTCGGCCGCCACCACCCTCGAGGTTCGGTTTTGCTTCCAAACCTCTGCTACAACCGGTGACCGTGCGGGGTGGTTCTTGGACAACTTCACACTGTCAAACCTCGGCGACCTTCCGGGGGCTTGGTTTCACGGCAACATGACCGGCGATTACGCCAACAACGCCGATGGCCGACTCTACGTTCCTGCGAACCTCTCATCGTTTTCTGGTCCGATGAAAATTGAATTCTGGTCCAGTTGGGACATTGAGGGCTCCTTTTCTGACAATCTTCTGGTCTATGTCAGCGTCAACAACGGCACGACCTGGGCGCCGGTATCTGGAATTCCAGGTTTACCGGGCAACGGCCTTTCGATTCAGGGCACCTATTACATGGACGAATCTTTGGGGTGGCGCCCCATCTCCTACAACATCCCGAGCGGTGTTTCGGGCCACGCCAACGCCTCAAATGCCATGTTCATGTTTCAGGTCACCACGAACCACCAAACTGGATACGGTGGGTTTGCTTCCTCGGGTTGGGAAGGCGTGGTGATCGACGATGTCACGGTCGTTCATCGCCCTGGAACGGCCCAAGAGGAACGGCTTCAACTCTCAAATTTCTCATCCCTCACCAGCGGCCAAACCGGCGACCAACGCGGTTGGCTGGATGCTTCTTCAAGCCGAATCAACCAATGGAATTGGACCACTTCGTTCGGCATGAACCCCTCGGAGTCGCACTTGGAGTCGTTTGAAGTCTCGATGACCACCCCACCGGGCTGGGTCATCGAAGGTACATGGCCGGATGGCTGGGAGGTCGGTCAAACGCGAAACACCTCGGGTTATGGGCCGGGTGAGTTCCATTCAGGCCAAAACGGCGCTGCTGTGAACTTGACGACCAAATACACCAACAATATCTACACCCATCTGACCACCCAGGAATACAGCATACCCACCAATGCGACAGCACGCTTGTCTTTCCGTTCGTGGGTGTGCACCGAAGCAAATTGGGACGGCGGTGGCGTGGCCATCTCAACCGACGGCGGACAGGATTGGTGGTGGCTTCCTCCGCAACTCAATGGATTCCACGACCAAATTTCCACGGTGAATACGAATTCGCCCCTGTTTGGAGAGGGCATTATCGACGGGTCCAGTGTTCCCAACGGCTGCGGCGCTTCCAATCCAAGGGACTTTGAATTGAAGACGTACGATTTGTCCAATCTTTCTGGTCAGTCGCTCAAAGCACGTTTCTCCTTCTTTTCAGACACCTATGTCGAAGGTGATGGGTGGTATATTGACGATGCAGGCATCGAAATCGATGTGTTTGAACCGTCCGGTTCGTGGACGTCCCAAGCCATTTCTCCCGACCCTATTTTCGGCTATGGTTGGCTGGACGGATGGTACGAGCGACCTGAAGGAACGAGTTTGCTCTTCGACGTCCTTGATGCGAACTTGAACCCTCTTCTCGGTCACCAAAACATGAGTCTCCCCGCACAGCTTGCACTGGACCCGTCCGAGCACCCAACGGTGCATGTACGCGTTCGAATGAGCACGAACGACACCTATGTCACGCCCTTGGTACACAGCTTGAGCGTTGGCCGAACTACCTACATTGGCCCGCAACATGTCCTTGACACCGCTGCAGGTTCAGCCGCCTCTGTCGTGGACGCCAACGGAACCCTTCAGGTCGATGCACCGTTTTCCATCTCTGTGCCTTCCTTTGTAGCCTGCCCTCACGACGGCTATCGCTTAACCACGGTGGGTGATAACCTGACATGGGTCACCGCCAACGGTCAATTGGTGGCGTCCGCTCACCAACCGGAGCCCGTGAAAACCACCTACCTCAACCACTCTTTGGGTGGAGAAATCGCGCTGATGAGCGACTTTACGTTGACGGGTACGGGCGGTGAAGCCTTTGTCCGAGCCAAGGCAGAATTGGATTGCGTCGTTCCACCTCAGGCGCCGTCCATGGCACTTGGATGGAGCAACGTCTCCGTCATGACCTGGCCACCAGGCGGCATGGACGATCATCTCGGGCTTAACACGCAATGGAGCCATGCCGTACACAACGGCACCAATGTGCTTTGGTCGCCAAACGAATCCTCACCTTCACTCAGCATGGAGAATTCAAGTTTNGATTTGGCCTTCCGAACCCTCAGTCGCCACGCTCAGAATCATCCCGCAGGGCAAGGCCCGGCGTTCACCGTTCTGGTGAGCAATCACAGCGATGACACGGAGATGCGCATTGCTGGCGTGTTACAACCAATCGCAGAGAACGGCGTCATTCACTATCAAGGGTCAAACCCCTGCGAATCCATTGTTTCCAGTGAGGCCTACGCCACCAATCGTTCCTTGTTGACTTGCGGCGTTCAAATCTCCGTTTCGGGTTCTGCCGACGTCAAAGTCCTCAATCTCATGCACTTGCTTCCGGACCCCACCGTTGAGGTGGACCTGTCGCCCACCTCCCTCAACACGGCCAAACAGGCATCCTACGACGGCGACATGCGGGCAGTCTTGGACATCCCCCTCCATATCAAAACAGAACAAGGTGGGCTTCGCGTGGCCATCGGAGCAACAGCGATTCCGGTGATGCTCGAGCAGGTGGACGGGCCGTCCTTCACTCGTTGGCTTCCCGAGCAAACGGTATCCTTCACCACGCATCACACCCGTCTCAACCCTCTTGATCTAAGCGAGGACGCAGCGGACATCAGCAAGGTCGCTCTTCACCTTTCGGCAACACCCAACTTGGAGGAGGCGGTTGTTTTGGTGGAACTCGACCGAATTCAAGACGCCCCCCGCTTCCGCCAAATGAAAGGGGCGGGCCTTGCCCATTTGGACAGCAGTGCATCAAGCGTGTCCTGCACCCTCAACACCTGCACCGTCCAATGGGTGCTCACCAGCACATGGTTACTTGACGATGTCGACGACCTCCACGTGTTGACCATGGCTCAAGACGATGAGGGGCTTGAAACTGGGCCGAAAGTTTTCGTGCGAAAAACGGCCTTTAACGAGGTTGAAAACGACCTGGAAGTGATTGATTTCACCATCACCGATTCTTCGCAGCGTCGCATCGACGATTGGACCAACTCTTTCTGGCCCTTCCACCTCAACGAAAACCAGACCTTGGAAGCGCAGGGCCGTGTGCGCATGGAGGGCATCGCCAATCAATGGGTTGGAGCAGGGGAAGCCGAAGCGACGGTGACCTTGGCCGCCGTACCTCCAAAAAACCTCTCAGGGGGGGCCGATGAATGGTTGGTCGAACCCGTCAACTGGTCTCGAACATGGTCGGCTGAAGTATCCACAGGCGGTTGGTTTTCGATCTCGCTTTCCACCCCACAGATGGTCGATGAATTGCCCAGTAACACCTTCTTTGAACTTCGTCCAAGCCTCTCGCGACGCGGTCCGGTTGACACCAACGCAACGACGAGTGAAGACCGAACGGTGGTCTTAACCCCCACGCGTTTCCTCCTCGACACCATTCAGCCGCAGGTCAATTCCCTGACCGCTTTGGACGCCGGCCGTGAGGTGGTTGCGGACGGTCACATTTCGATGTACGGCAAGGACATCGCCCTCCGCCTCGAACTCAGCGACCCCGAAGGTCTGTCCAGTCAGCTGGAGGTGTGGACATGGCTTGAACGCCTCCACGACACCAACGGGAACAGCTTGATGGAGGAAGAAGAATACAGCATGCAAACGGTCAGTCTGAACCGTGGTGTTCGTGAACTCGAGGTGGATTTGCCACTGCTTTCCTCTCAAAGCGTGGTGCCGGACAACAAAAACACCGGACGTATCAGTGTGGTGTTGGTCGGCGAAGATTTGGCCGGTAATCCCCTTCTTGGAGGTGGTGGTTTCGGAGAATCCAATGATTTGGCCACCATCAGTGTTCAGCGTCGTTCGGACACGACGGTTGACAGAGAGAGCATCCATATGGACCGAATCAACGACCGTTTGCTGGCCGGCCACAGCCACACCCTGACCCTTGCATTGGGCGATGCGAACGGCATTGCCTCCCTTGACAGCCTGCAGATCGCCCTCCTAGGCGAGGCCGACCAGGCAACGTGTTTCATCCATTACGAACCTCGGTTTGGAGGCGTTGATTACGACGAAACTTGTTTCCTTGAACAACCCGTCGTTCAGGTTGTAAAACGCCCGTTGGTCACCACCTACGACGTTAGCGTTTCCTTCCGTTTGGGCTGGAACGCCAGCACCACCATCGCTGCAGACGGGGGCACACCCGCGCTCAAGGTGTTTGATGAAGGGCAAGACCTCGGGCTTGGCCTGTACCAGTTAAGTGACTTATCCTGGCAGCCCAACACCGAAGTTGAGGTTCGATGGTTGAACATCACGGACACGCAAGCACCGTTTGGGGAGAACGATGGCACCACCTATTGGTTCCATAGAAACGAGGTGGTGGAGCATCGCATTGGTGTGTTCCACAACAACACCGATGTGCTCGCTAGGGACCTCCCACCGACCGGAACATTCCTTTGGACCTTGAGCGATGGAGAACGCTCAGCATCCGGTAGTGTCAACCTGACACGCTCGGGTGAGGTTGGGTTCAACGTCTCCATGAACGAGAACGTGATGTACGAAGACGAGGGATTCATCACCGTTGAGACTCAAGGTTTTGACGAACACGGATTCAACCTCCTCCGCTATGAGTTGGTTGTGGACGATGTGGCTCCAAAACTCGTCCTCGCGCCGGGGATGCTTGAGAACCTCGCCTCCAACGAATTGACCGACGTGGCCATCACCGTCAGCATCAACGACGATACCGACATGCCGCCCGAACCGTTGGAGATGCACGCCGTTTTCTACCGCCTTGGCCAACCCGTGGCCGGCACGGAGAAGGTGTTCTTCTTGCCGCTGGATGAGGTGGTGAACGAATTCACGGTTTACAACGGGACGGTCAATTTCCTCCCGTCAGAGGTTGAACTCACTCGCAGCGATGTCCTCATTGTTTGGTTTGAAGCAAGCGATCGGTCCGGTCGTGAACTGACGGGTTATGGCACACGCAATGCGCCGCTCAACGTCGGTTTGACGTGGTACGCCTTTGAGCCAGTGCTCACCGATATCTCCGCTACACCTTTCCGTCCAACGGTGGGCGAGAACGTTTCGATTTACGCCCGCATCGCCAACGACGGCCTCCTATCTGGCGAGATGAACGTGATTCTTCGAGATGACGAAGGGCGCATCATGGCCACCGAGACCGCATCACTGGCCACAGGCCAGTGGGTGAACTTTGTTTGGAACATTGAAGCCTGGAAAACAGGTCGTTTAGGCCTCAACCTCGAAATCGTCAACCACACGCCCCAAGTTCCCGTGCCGTTGGCCGATATTCAGGCTGGAGAGGCCGACGACGCCAACAGCAGCATGACCACGCTCAGCCTCTCAGCGCTCTCCTTGCTCGTGGCGGGCATGGTGCTCTTTGTGGTCCGCCAGCAACGTGCTCAACGTGAGGAAGCGTATCATTTGGAACGCATCCGGCGCATCGTCTCCCTGCGCCGTCCACCGCCCAAACCCTTTGATTTAGCGGACATTTCGCAAGAGGAATAGTCAAGAAGAACAGGCTTCACGAGAGGACAGAAGCCGGGGTACCCGAGTGGTCAAAGGGGGTGGATTCAAGCTCCTCTGCATATTGCTTCGCAGGTTCGAATCCTGCCCCCGGCATTACCCAGCAGCAGGATGAGAACTGCACGGCTGCCAAGCCGTTTGAGTGAGAATCCTGCCTCCGGCATTGCCGCAGTTGCTTGATTTTCCAAAAACAACCCCCAGTCTTTCATCCAGCGGGAATGGTGTTAAGTGGAACCTTTTACACGCAGAAGCATGGATAGGCTTGCAGTTCAGAGCCTTGACCAAGGAATGTTCGCCTTTCCTCGTCCAAAACTCATCCATGTCATTGGGTACATCATCACGTTCTTCTCGGTGCTCACGGCCTACACACTGTACTCACAGAGTCTCTCCATCCCCGACGTACCTCGGGTGGAAGAGGCCACCGTTTTGCCCTACCTTCACGACGATGTTTCAGCGTATGATTTTGCTCCGGTGCAAAAGGGGTACGATGGAAACGAATACGCCTCCGAGGCGGCGTTCATTATCGTGCCGTTGGAATTGGAAGAAGGCACCATCGCCTCAGATGATTGCAGCTGGGTTGAGGACGATGAAGGAAACGGGGGTTGGGAATACAACTTCAACATGGCCAGTGCACAACGATTGACGATGGTGGACGCCGAAGGCACGCGAATTTCCACTGCCTTTTCCCTGCAAGACTCTCTCTCACCGGAGGGGGAGGTCATCGAGCCCGAATGCAACGGCTACTGGAGTCGAACCATTGGCGGAAACGGGATAGGAAGCGAGGATAATTTCAATTTCAACGCTTTTGTTATGATTGAACAGGACCCTGTTCGGTACCAGTTGCTTTCGGTGGTTGAAGTTTGGAACTTGAACAACCCGTCCGAGGAGCCCCAAGAGGTCACGCAACGGGAAGACAGGGGGCGCTGGTCGCTGCTTTCATTGGGTTTTGCCGGCCTTATCTTCATGTACAGCACCTCCCCTCCATTGATGCACGAACTACGTGCAATCCGCAAGCAAAACCGAAAAGCTGTGAAGGACACCTCTTCTGCACCGGGCGTCCTTGGTTTCAGCGGACGATACTTCCCTCATTTTGGGCCGAACTTTCAACCGCTCGCCTACTCAAACCATCCCGCGCGTTCGGCCGATGATGATTGGTTGTTTGGCGCCCCAGCACCCACCTCATTCAACGACCCGTACGGCCAAGATGCGCATGGAAAACTCATTCCCGAGCACCCCAACATCATCGGCACGCCAAAGGCCGCCCTCATCACGCCCTACAGCATCGGCGCCGTGGTGTTTGCAGGTTCCTTCATCTGGTTATCTGCTGATCTCCGCGCACGAGACGGCTCGGGTTTCCACACCACCCTGGGTTGGGGGATGACGGCTTTTGTCACCTTGATGAATCTCCTCTGGTTCCTCTCGGCTTGGAAGCAGTTCAAACTGACCCGCCTCATCAAGGACCTGCCCACCTCTCCAATCCGAAGCGTTGCTGTTGGTCAAGCAGAGTTGGTTGGCCAAGTGCGCCCTTCTATCGCAGGAACGCCCGAAATGAGCGTTGGTGGCCGAACCCACAAAGGGCTCACATGTTGGCAGTGGAAATCGTACCAGTACGTCTGCAGGACCGATTCCGATGGTGATACGCATTGTTCTTGGGAACATCGAGAAACCAAATCGGGTGGCGTGCCGTTCATGATTCACGATGGCACCGGTGGCATGATCATCGACCCTTCGCTATGGGTCAAGAAACCGGTGGATTACGGACCGCTGCTCGACACGTGGAAACGGGGCGACTGGAAATGGACCCTCGTTGGCTTCGGTATCGGCGACCCGGTCTATGTGCTGGGTGATTGCGTTCCCCGCGACGTCGACCATATTGAGAAGTGGGGCGGCCATGAAACGCTGCCACAGGCGCTTCTGACGATGGTGCCGACCACCGGCACCGGCGATGCTTCCATTGTGCATTACGGTACCGAAATGGATGTGCTGTCAAAGAATAGGTCGCTGTTTGAAATCTTCATCGTGCCCTTGCTGATCTTCCTCTTCGGAATTTTCATGTTCCTCAATTACACGCCCTGAGGGCCGTTTCTTCAGTCTGCCCCAGACCAATGAAACGAATCCACCGATGTCATTTCGATTTTGGTGGATGAACCGAGTGACGGGGCGGTTTCGTTTGGTTCTCGAACCGTGATCCTCCAAGACCTCACAGATGATGGACCGTGGGTTTCGTCAATGATGCGCTTTCAATCGTTTGAGTACGGCGAAACCACTGCCTCCGAGGAACTCGGGCGCCTCATCGCTAAGCGTATGGATTTGAAATTTAAACAATAGTCATTCAAGCCTCAGCACGTGGGTCTTTCGGCCCTTCCGTGCGCTGAATCTCAACGCCGTGGTTCTCAAGATAACCGACCCCGTTCTCACCCATGAAACCCCCATCGACGATGACGACGCGCTCAATGCCGGCGTGNTGNATGAGTTTNGNNCACATCATGCANGGCTCGCCNGTGACGATGAGCCAGGCGTTNTTGGTCGGCACGCCGTTGGCNGCAGCGTTGCAAATGAGGTTCATCTCAGCGTGATGGCAGCCGATTTCCACGCGTGTACCGGACTCGATGTTCATGGTGTCACGTAGGCATTCTTCACCGCCGCACAGTCGCCCTCCGCCTCGAGGGCCNCCGTTGTAGCCGTCCATGAGGACCACGTTGCGCTTGGGGTCGACCAGCAGGGCGCCGAAGGTGCGGCGTGGGCAGTTGGAGGCCTCGGCGAGGGCAAGGCATTGTTGGATCCGAACGGCCAAGTGCTTNTCCTTCACGGTCTCACCGGAGCNTTTCACCGGGTTCCAGNGTTTCAGTCCTTCGCAACGATGGCCAGCGTTTGGTCGTCGTCAGCGCCGAGCGCCACGAGCACGTTGCCCTGCAAGTAGAGTGATCCGATGCAAAGGACACTGTGGGCTGCTCCGCCGTTGGTTTGACGCGATTCAATCCATGCGACGGCGTCGTCGGGCTGCGGGAAGGAAGCGCTCACCTCAACACCTTGGTTGCGCAATACCCCTTCCAACGCTGTGCACGGCACCCCAGGGTAGCGGCCGAATTGAGGCTCGGTCAGAACAATGGCCTCCGGTGGGTGCTGCTTGCACATGTCGACCAGCGGTGCCAGCATCGCTCCCATGTCATCCTGCGGTGTGCTACCGAGGAGCAGCGTCCACGGTTGCTTCCAGCGTGGGTCATCCATCAATTCATTGCATGAAACTTGCATGCCGCTCGGGTTGTGTGCCCCTTCCAGCAGCCAGGTGTTGCCCGAGTCTTCGCTGTAGATCTCATGCATCCGGCCCGGCCACTGCAGTGCGCGGACTTGTGGGTATGGTGACTTCTCCGCGCATACAAGATGGGCCCAAACAGCAGCAGCCAAGAGGTTGGCTTCATCGAAGTAGGTAGCACCGTCCGGGACCTTAACCCAGTGCAAATCAGCCGGACCTGTTGCATCCTCCACGATGGAATGACCGGCTGTTTGAGCGACCTCTTTCACGCGTTCACGTGCTGCTTTGTGATTGACAGATCGGACGATCATCGGTTTTCCGGGCCGGGCGATGGCGGCCTTTTCTCCTGCGATGGCGTCCAACGTCGCCCCGAGAATCTCGGTGTGTTCGAGGCTCAAGGACGTGATAACGGCGACATCGGCCGGCACGGTGCGTGTGGCGTCCAGTCGTCCCCCAAGGCCGGTCTCCAGCAGGAGCACGTTGGGCTGCTCATCAGCGGCGACGACCAGTGCGACCAGCAACGTCGACTCGAAAAAAGTGAGGGGAAGGCCGGTGGTTGCGGCCATGGCGTGAACCTTGGCGAGTGCGTTGTCGAACACAACGGCGGCAACCGGTCGCCCGTTGACTCGAACCCGCTCCTCCACGCGTACCAGATGCGGTGAAGTGAACGCTACGTGGCTGAGGTCGGCTCGGTTGAGGGCCGCCCCCAGCGTGGCGACGGTGGTGCCCTTGCCGTTGCTGCCAGCCACGTGCACGGTCTCATAGGCGGGCCGCGGCAGTTCGAGAGCAGCGATGGCGCTGGCGGTGTTTTCCAGTCCCAGCGCCATGCCGTTGCTCTTGGTGGACTCGAGCCACGCTCTTGCGCCGTCCACGCCCACCATGGCTGCGAACAACCGTCGCTTCTCCATGGCTCTTTTCCTCGTCTGTTCTTCCTACGGAAGAACGCGACGCTGATATGAGAGAGGGGAGTGGCAAGGCCATGAGCGATGCCGATGCCGGTGAGGGCCGCGAGGTCTCGCAGCGGTTTGCCGACGTCGAAGACGAACTTCGACAAGGCGATTCCCTCGGCGCGCTGATGGCTGAACAATGGCGCGGCATGGCCGGTATGGCGGGCATGTTTGTGGCCACCATCGCTCTTGCCATGTACATTCGACCCTACTACGATGTGGGTGAACTCCACGCTTTTGGCGCATCGGGAGCGACGCAGGTGCGCTGGGTCCTGATGGAGTTGGTTGCCATTTTTGCCTTCACGGCGCTGATCATCTTCCTCGCTCGATGGGGAAAACAGTACATCATCAAGTACGGCATGTATGCGGTGCTGACGTTGGCTCTGATGTACACCATGGTGCCGTTGGCCCACATGCTCGTCTTGGATTTCGAAACCGAACCCTTTGCGGTTGAATCTGCTGAAGAGCGCAATGGGATCCTGCTTGATTCGTGGGGGAACGAGGGTTTCGTTCTGTACAACATCAGCGCTGGAGAATTCTGGCAAAGGTCAGTAGCCTGTGGC
>FUFK010048503.1_pt1 | contig 13800 bp, 17 predicted proteins | sample 1021851 | NCBI WGS metagenome assembly FUFK01 (sample SAMEA51879418, study PRJEB19060) | metagenome | reverse complement strand
AATTTAACAATCGCTGCTAATGGTTCAGAAAAAATTCATGGATCTACAGATGATTTAACAGTTGCTGTAGANAGAGCAGCAAATACTTTAGTGTTTACAGATTCAACTCAAGGTTGGTTATTGAAGAGTAAATAATGGCTGAATATAAAGATATACACGGCACTACTATTCGTAATAGTGCTGGCAATCTAGCAGGTGCTAAAACAGGAGAATTATTTTATGATAGCACCAATAGAGATTTTAAATATCAGTTTCCTAATGTAACTACAGCTGGCGCTTGGAGGACTGGTGGAAATTTAAATAATCAAAGAACTAATGGCGCTGCAGCTGGAGCTAGTAAAGACTCATCTTTAATGTTTGGTGGGGGTAATGCTTCAGGTTCTGTAGATTTTGTAGAAAGTTATAATGGTGGTACTTGGACTGAAGTTGCTGATTTAAATCAACACAGACAGAATATTGCAGGTGCAGGAGTTCAAACTTCTGCTTTAGCATTTGGAGGATTATCAAATCCTCCTGTAGTAATGAGAGCACTTACAGAATCATGGAATGGTAGTGGTTGGACTGAGGTTGGTGATTTAAACACAACAAGAGCATACATGGGAAATGCAGGGGTTAGTAATACTTCAGCTTTAGCTGCTGGTGGAGATACAAATGCAACTAACGCAGTTGTGGCAGTAACAGAACTTTATGATGGATCTAGTTGGACTGAGGTTGGTGATATAAACTCTGCAAGAAGTCGTGTAGGATCTAATGGAACTCAAACATCAGCTATCATCTATACAGGACGTTTAAGTCCTGGCACATCACCACCATATACAACAATAACAGAATCATGGAATGGAACTAGTTGGACTGAAGTTGCTGATATGAATACAGCACGACAAGAACCAGGAGAGGCTGGATCAAGTAACACTGATGCATTATGTTTTGGAGGAGAACCTCCTCCAGGTAGTGTGCTTGCAAACACAGAATCATGGAATGGAACAAGCTGGACTGAAACAACTGATTTAAGCACTGCAAGACAACAAATAGCAGGAAATGGAACAGCAACGTCTGCACTAGCAACGGCAGGCGCACCTTTTCCTTCAGTATCAGTAGCAACAGAAGAATGGACAGGTGCAGGTGTAGATATTGGGGCATGGTCTACTGGCGGAAGTTTAAATACTGCTAGACAATTAATTGGTGGAACAGGATTACAAACAGCTGCATTAGCATTCGGAGGAAAAGGTGGTTCACCAACAAATGATCCACAATCAGAAACAGAATCTTATAATGGTTCAAGCTGGACAGAAGTAGCTGATCTAAATGGTGCTAGAGGTAATTTAGGAAGTGCAGGAACTTATACAGCAGCTTTAGCATTTGGAGGCCATGATGGTTCTCCAAAAAATGAAAATGAAACTTGGAATGGAAGTTCTTGGACTGAAATAGCTAATTTAAATGATACTAAACAAGGGGTAGCAGGAGCAGGAACAAATACAGCAGCAATAGCAATGGGAGGATCTGTACCTCCACTTACAGCAAATGTTGAAACTTGGGATGGTACTTCTTGGACAGAAATCGCTAATTTAAATACAGCAAGAAGTAATCTTGCGGGAACTGGTACTACAACAGCTGCATTAGCTGTAGGAGGAACATCACCGACATATAGTGCATTAACAGAAATATGGAATGGTTCTAGTTGGACAGAATCAGGAGATTTAAATACTGGTAGAAATCAGTTAGGCATGACAGATGAATCATATTTATCTGCAATAGTTTTTGGAGGAAATACAGGAGATACTGAAGCTAAAACAGAAGATTGGAATGGAGCTAGTTGGTCGGAGGTAGCAGACTTATCTACGTCTAGAAGAGCAGCAGGTGGAGGTGGTACTGTTACAGCGGGAATAGCCTTTGGTGGAGAAGCACCACCACTTTCAGCTGCAACAGAAGAATGGAGTGGAAGTTCAACGACAATTAAGGTATTAACAGATTAATAAGGAGAATAATAAATGGCAAATACATATCAATACTGTGTAGCAACAAACTGGGGAAAGGGTTTCATTGATTATGATGAATCTTATAGAATAACTTTTAAAGGTTATCCTGGAAATGTTTGGCAAGTTCCTGCATACAACAAGCATGCTAATCTTTGGATAGCAAAAGTTGCTGGAACAGTTAAAACAAGAGATGAGGCACAGGCAATAGTCACAGCAGAAGTTAATGCTGCTAAAACAGCATGGGACAATAACAATGCACAAGTTGAGGATCCAGAAAATTCAGGAAATATGAGAGATGAAACTTCTGATGAAAAAATTGAAAGACTGGGCCCTAAACCTACAGATATTACATTAGAAGCATAAAATTAAATGGCTGATTACAAAACCATACATGGTACGGTAGTTAAAAGTTATACTACTGACCCTGATAACCCTATAGAGGGACAAGTATGGTATGATAAGACTAATAAAGTATTACAATACCAAATACCAAACGTAACTACTGATGGTGCTTGGAGGACTGGTGGTAGTATGAATACTGCTAGACGAAGACTAGTAGGTGCAGGAATACAAACTGCTGCTCTTGCTATTTCTGGCACGGCAGATCCACCTCTTTATGCACAAGTAGAATCTTATGATGGTTCANCNTGGACAGAAATTGCAGATGTAAATACAGCAAGAGAAGAACTTGCAGCTGCAGGAACTTATACTGCAGCGGTTGCTTTTGGTGGTAAAGCTGGATCAGCCACTGGTGTCACAGAAATGTGGGATGGTTCTAGTTGGACAGAAGTTGCAGACTTAAATACTTCCAGACAAGAATTAACAGGAGATGGTGCTACTAACACAGCTGCCATAGCAATAGGGGGAGCAACAGATAAAGCAGTTGTAGAAACTTGGAATGGAACTTCTTGGACTGAAATTGCTGACTTAAATACAGGTAGAGGTAGTTTTAGAGGAGGTGCTGGTATTACAACATCTGCTTTAGCATTTGGTGGTTATAATCCAGGTGGATATAAATCTATTAACGAATCATGGAATGGAACAGCTTGGAGTGAAGTTGCAGATTTAAATACAGGTGGAGGTTATGGTGCACAAACTATTGGTAATAGCAATACAAATGCTTTAGCTTGTGGTGGATATACTGGAACTGCTGATACAGCAAATACAGAAACATGGAATGGAACATCATGGACAGAGACTGGAAACATACCAACTTCTACAGCTAATAATGGAGGAGCAGGAACAAATACAGTAGGTCTAAGTTTTGCTGGTAGAACTCCATCGCTTACAACTGCAGCTTATGAATTTGCGGGAGCAGGTGCAGCGGTTTTTGCATGGTCTACGGGTGAAAGTTTAAATCTTGCTAGATATGGTGGCGGTGGAGCTGGAACTCAAACTTCATCATTAGTATTTGGAGGTTATACATCTCCTCCATCACCTAGTGGACGTAGAGCTGAAACAGAAGAATATAATGGTTCTGCATGGACTGAAGTTGCTGATTTAAATACAGGAAGAGCAGCGCATATGGGTGGCGTTGGAGTAAATGCAGAAGCTGCATTGGCTTTTGGTGGTGAAGCACCNCCTGGATCAACTGATCAAGCAATAACAGAAANTTNNAATGGTANNANCTTGGACNGAAGTAGCAGATATGAATGATGGTNTAAGACAGATGGGAAGTTTAGGAACATATACATCAGCATTATGTGCTGGAGGAAATGTCCCATCACCACATACAGCAAATAATGAATCTTGGAATGGAACTAGCTGGACTGAAGTAGGAAATTTAAATACTTCAAGAAGAGGATTAAGAGGTTTTGGAACTGATAACACTTCAGGTTTAGTAGCAGGTGGATCTCCTGGACCAGTTGATGCTTACACAGAAGTATGGAATGGTTCCGCATGGAGTGAATCAGGAGACTTAAATACTGGAAGAGGATTTTTTGGCAGCACTATTCAAGGAAGCCCTTCAGCAGGTTTAGTTTTTGGTGCAGATCCTCCAGAAACATCTAATATAGCATTAACTGAAGATTGGAATGGAGCAACTTGGCAAGAAGTCGCTGATTTAAATACTGGAAGAGGAAATGGTATTATGGGTACAGGAACTGCAACAGCGGGTTTAGCTGCAGGAGGTGAAACAGCAACAGCAAATCCAGGAGCAGTAGAAGAATGGAATCAAGGTACAACAACAAGAACAGTAAGCACAGATTAACATGGCAACATACAAAGAAAATCACGGAACAAATATTGAGACTGTAACATCAAATCCAGATAATCCTGTTAATGGTCAAGTTTGGTATAACTCTACAGATCAAGCATTAAGAGGTAATGCACGAACAACTGTAGGGGCTTGGGCTAGTGGCGGTAATTTAAACACTACTAAAGCAAGACATGCAGCATCTGGAACACAAACAGCTGCTTTAGCATTTGGAGGTGAAAATGTTACTGCTACCACAGAATCTTATAATGGTTCAGCTTTTAGTGAAGTTAGCGATTTAAATACAGCTAGAAGACTTTTAGCGGGTACAGGTATTCAAACTGCAACTTTAGCTTTTGGGGGAGAAACTCCTGGAACCACAGATTTTGATAGCACAGAATCTTGGAATGGTAGTGCTTGGACAGAAGTAGCTGATTTAAATACGGCTAGAAATTTAACTGGAGGTTCTGGACTTTATACTTCTGCTTTAGGTGCAGGCGGCTTTAATCAAGGTGAAGGAATTACTGAAGATCGAACAGAAAGTTGGAATGGAACAAGTTGGAGTGAAGTAGCAGATTTAAATCAAGCAAGAAGTAGTAATATGTCAGTTGGTGATAGTAATACATCATCTTTAACTTTTGGTGGGAGTCCTGCTTATGCACTTACAGAAAATTGGAACGGATCAGCATGGACTGAAGTTGCAGATTTAAACACAGGAAGACAAGGTAATTCAGGCGGTTCAGGAAGTGTAACTGCTGCATTACTTTATGGTGGAGAAAATGCAACAGACAATCTCGCAGTAACAGAATCATGGAATGGAACAAGTTGGACAGAAATAGCAGACATATCAACAGCAAGATCTAGTATTGGAGGAGCAGGAACAACTAATACTTTAGGTNTTGCAATAGGTGGNGCAACACCGCCTTCAACAGNAGCGACAGAAGAATTTACAGGTGCAGGTNNTNATAGCNTAGTAACATTTACAGTTTCTTAATACTTGTAATATATTTTAATTAATATATATTAGTTTTAACTATAAAGGATAAAGATATGAAAAAAGACGTTAAAGAAGTTATACAAGGTGAAGAACCACATTTAAATAATTTATTAACACAGGAAGATCTATCATCGTTTAAAGGTATGGTNGANGAGCTTACGAGATACTTGGACTAAAAAACAAATGTTTNGAACAGAAACAGAAGCAAGGTTTTCTGTGTTGCAAGATAATAGATACCCAACCAANGCTGCAAAGTATTGGCAGTGTGTAAGAGAGCAATCTAGTTATCTAGATAATCTCATGCATTTATCTTTTGATTACAGAAGAAATGAAGCAAANATNANATGGTTAGAANNNAAAATAGAAAAAGAAGAAGACGAATACAAAGCAACCAAATATAAAATAGATTTAGATGAAGCTAGATTTGGTAAAGCATCTATGGAAAAAGTTGCTAAACATAGAATGCGTGAAATTAAAATGTGGTCTAAATTAAAGAAAGAATTTAACGACGGATCATTTAATGACAAAGATGTTAATCAACATCAGTTAGAATCTTATGGTTTACAATATGTGGAAAAGGCAAAAACATTAAATGCAAACTCATCAGAGGCCGAAGTATTTAATGTTATGGGACAACTGCAATCTCTACAAAGAATTAAAAAATCTGGTGAATTAGAACAAAGTTATACAGAGAAAGAACAAATCACTCAACATGGAAAACCTAAAGTTTGATTTTATATTTTTAGGTCAATCAGTTTTAAAGTATCAAGTGCCTTTAGATATATTCATAGCTATTAATCAAATTTATGAATCTAACTTTCATAATTTATATAAAGCTAATAAACAGTTGGTTGGTAAAATAGAAAATGAACATTCATTATTTTATCATGGTCAAGACCAATCTAAGATGAAAAATCATAATATGTTATCAAAAAATATCACAGATTATTTTATGGATATGTTTAAACATTATTTATCTTTTAATAAAATACGAGACTATGACTTACATCTTAACTCTATCTGGGTTAATGAAATGAAACAACATGAATACAATCCCGCACATATTCATAGAGGTATGTTATTTACTGGTTTATCTAGTGTTATGGTTTTAAAATTACCTTCTACTTATGGTAAAGAATATTCAAACGCTGAAGTACAACAAAATGGTAGACTACAAATACTAGGTGCAGCTAATGGTCAGTTTGCTAAAATAGATTATCAGCCACCAATGAATCTTAGAGACTTTTATATATTTCCATATGATATGAGACACTGCGTATATCCATTTAATGGAACTAATGAGACTAGACGAACTCTTGCTGCAAACTGTGATGTTTTATTTGACCCAATTAAAAATAGAGGCGCTATATGATTACTGAGCCACGTTGGAGATCTTTTATTGTAGAAACTACACAACCTGTATTTACACCAAAACAATGTCAAATGATAATTAATGCAGGAAGATCTGAACCTAAAAATAATGCAGAAGTTGGAAGCTCTCTAGGTATTAAAGGTGGAGTTTACGATACTAAAACAAGAACCTCACATATAAGTTGGATACCGTTTAAAAAAATGACAGAAATGTATAAAACTCTTGAAAAAGTAATGAAACAAACAAATGGTAATCATTTTGGTTTTGATGGAATGCAGATTACAGAAATGGCACAGTATACAGAATATCCAGAGGGTGGTTTTTATGATTGGCATACAGATAGTGATGTAAATATGCGAAATGAGCCACCTGTTAGAAAAATATCCATGACCATTTTATTATCACCAGAAAATGAATTTGAAGGTGGTGATTTAGAGTTAGTAAAAGAAGGTCAATATGNAAAAATAAAACAAGGTCAAGCTATATTTTTTGCATCGTTTATTAGGCATAGGGTTGCACCAGTAACAAAAGGTGTAAGAAGATCTTTAGTTATGTGGTTTGGAGGCACACCATTTAAATGATTAGAGAATTACATTTTCCAACACCTATTTATATTTTAGATATAAAAAATAAAAATTTAAATATAGAATTAGAAAGAGATATTATTAATTGGATGAATCAAGATAAAGGTATTATCAGAACTAATGTGCAAGGTTGGCATTCAAAAACTAATATGCATGAAAAACAAGAATTTAAAAAATTAGTAAATGCTTTGTACGAGGCACAAAATAAAATTTATATTGAAGAACATTTAGAATCAGAGCCATTTTTAGGTAACATGTGGGCTAATGTAAATCCACCAGGAGGTATGAACAGAGCACATCAACATCCTAATTCTTTGTGGTCTGGTGTATATTATGTTAAAGCACCTGAAAATTCTGGAGATTTAAAAATAGATGATCCAAGAAATTGTGCTTCAATGATTAGACCAAGACAAAAAGAAGGTAAACTACCATCAAGATTATATAGAGAAACTCATTACAAACCTGTAACTGGTAGATGTATTATGTTTCCATCTTGGCTAATGCATTGTGTAGATCCAAACAAATCTAATGATATTAGAATATCTGTATCATTTAATTTTTTACAGAAAGGTATGTTTGTATGATAATTCATAAAGATCAAATAGTATTTAGAGAAGATCATTTAAAAACAGAGGAAGGTAGAATGCTTCAAACAAAAAATAAAAAATGGAAAAAGTTAAAAATAGATATAGAAAAAAATGGTATTATTAATCCATTAATATGCACTGAAAAAGATAATAAGTATAGGTTGTGTATAGGAGTAAGAAGATTTATTGCAGGTTGTTTATTAGGTATAGAAAAATATAAAATAGAAATTGTAGCAGATGAAGAGGTAGATACTCTTATGAACGCTATAAAAAAATATCAAACAAAACATAAAAATGGAACGGATATAGCACTATGACATTTAAATATCAGGTGATAAAAAATGCAGTATCTTTTGAATTAGCTAATTTCATATATAATTATTTTTTACTTAAACGAGATGCCGTAGAATTTATGTATAAAAATAATATAAACTATGAAAGTCCTTTACTAGGCACCTGGACTGATAAACAAGTTCCCAACACATATAGTCACTATGCGGATATGGTGATGGAGACTTTATTAATGAAGATGCTACCAATAATGAAAAAAGAAACNGGACTAGAATTAATACCAACTTATTCATATGCAAGAGCATACAAAAAAGGAGATATATTGAAAAGGCATAAAGATAGGCCTTCATGTGAAATATCTACTACCTTAAATCTTGGAGGTGACCCCTGGCCTATATTTATCGACGGTACGGGGTCTGACAACGTCNTAGACGAGTATAAAAACATACATAAGCCCAATGCACCCAAAGGCACAAAAGTCTTGCTTGAAGTAGGTGATATGCTAGTATATAGTGGATGCGAACTTGAACATTGGCGAGAGCCATTTGAGGGAAACATTTGCGGTCAAGTATTTCTACATTATAATCATGTAAATGGCCCATTTGCTAGTAAAAATATGTTTGATGGCAGACCAAAGCTAGGGCTACCATCTTATGTAAAATAATATTATAATGAAGTCTTATGTTACAAAAATTAAAATTTGCTCCAGGATTTAATAAACAAGTAACTGCAACAGGTGGTGAGGGTCAATGGGTTGCAGGAGACAATGTTCGTTTTAGATATGGCTCACCTGAAAAAATAGGTGGTTGGGCACAACTTGGTTCTGTTTCGATTACAGGTCGTAATACTGCTATTCATCACTTTATTAACACATCAGGTATCAAGTATGCTGCGTTAGGAACAAATAGAATTTTATATGCATACTCTGGGGGTATTTTTTATGACATACACCCTCTTAAAAATACAACAACTTTAACAANTGCTTTTAGNACAACAAATGGATCAAAAGTTGTAACTTTAACTTTTTCATCAGCACACAATATAAATAAATTTGATATTATATTATTAGATAATTTCACAGCTATAACTGGTTCTAATTTTACTTCTGCTGATTTTGATGATNAAAAATTTATGGTTACATCTGTGCCAACTGATACAACGATTACAATACAAGTAGAGTCAAATGAATCAGGATCAGGTGCATCTACATCAGGAGGAATTAGAGTTAAACATTATTATCCGGTCGGTCCAGCCGTTGAATCAGCATCTACTGGATGGGGACTTGGTCCTTGGAGTGGTTTTAAATCAGGTCAGTTTACATCTACACTATCTTCATCAATAAATGCTAGTGTCACAAGTTTAACAATGGCAAGTTCAACTTCGTTTCCGTCATCAGGAACAGTCTTAATAGATAATGAATTAATATCTTACACAGCCAATAGCGGTGGAACTTTATCTGGTTTAACAAGAGGAGCATCTGGTACAACAGCTGCATCNCACTCATCAGGTGCTACTGTAACTGATGCATCAGATTTTTTTGCATGGAATGCTGCAGCATCTGGAGACGTTATAACAGCTCCTGGTATATGGTCATTAGATAATTTTGGTAATAAACTTATTGCAACAATTAATGGTGGAGAAACATTTGAGTGGGATTCAAATCCAACAGGTGCAACAGATACAAGAGCAACTATAGTACAAAACGCACCGACAGCTTCAGCTTTAAGTTTAGTTTCTACACCAGATAGACACTTAGTATTTTTTGGAACAGAAACAACTATAGGGACATCAACAACACAAGATCCTATGTTTATAAGATTTTCTTCTCAAGAGGATATTAATACTTATACACCAACAGCAACTAACACAGCAGGTACACAAAGACTTGCAGATGGATCTAAAATTGTTGGAGCAATCAGAGGTCGTGATGCAATTTACATTTGGACAGACACTGCATTATTTATTATGCGTTTTGTTGGTCCACCATTTACATTCTCATTTCAACAGGTTGGTACAAACTGTGGGTTGATTGGACAGAACGCAGCGGTTGAAGTTGATGGTACGGCATATTGGATGTCTGATAATGGTTTCTTTAGATACACAGGTAAATTAGAATCACTACCATGTTTAGTTGAAGATTTTGTATTTGATGATTTAAATACAATACCAAGGCAACATATTAACGCTGGATTAAATAATTTGTTTGGAGAAGTAATGTGGTTTTACCCAAGTTCTGGTTCTGGTGTTGTTAACAGAATGGTTGCATATAATTATCTAGACTCAAGTCCCGAGCGACCAGTATGGACTACCGGAACTCTAGCTAGAACCACATGGCAAGACTCTGCTGTATTTGGTAAACCTCACGCAACAGAATATGATGAAAATGCTGAGACCGCAGACACGGACACTAATTATGTTCATGGTAATACAGATGGTGCAACAACATATTACGAACATGAAACAGGATTAAACCAAGTTAAAGAAGGTGCAACAACTGCAATCACTGCATCAATTGAATCTGGAGATTTTGATATTGGTCAACAAGGACTTGCTGGAGATGGTGAGTTTATGATGAAAATAAGAAGAGTGATACCTGACTTTTTAGCACAAACAGGGGACTCTAGAGTTACATTAAATTTAAGAGATTTTCCAAATCAAACACAAGCTAGTTCAACATTAGGTCCTTTTACTTTAACGACTAGCACAGAAAAAATAGATACTCGTGCAAGAGCAAGATCAATATCTATAAAAATAGATAATACAAGTACAGGGCAGTTTTGGAAGATTGGAACTTTTAGAATTGACTATCAACCTGATGGTAGAAGATAATGCCACTAAATAAAAAAGGTAAAAAAATAATGAGTTCCATGAAAAAACAATATGGTAAGAAACGTGGTGAACAAGTTTTTTATGCGTCATTAAATAAGAAAAAAATTAAAGGAGTTAAAAAACGTGGCTAAAATTGTACAAGCATTAACACAACCTTTAGAGGATTATGATCAACAAATACAACAATCTTTTGTTAGAGATGTAGATAGTATTGTGCAAAAATTAAACACAACATATCAACAAGATTTAAGAGACGAAGCAGAGACGGAGGCTTTTTTCTTTGGCTAATTCATTTATAAATAAAAAAGTAGATCTAACTTCTACATCGGCTACAACTCTATATACGGTGCCTAGTTTTACAACATCTATTGTAAAGTCTATATTAGTATCTGAAGACTCTGGTAATGCAGATACTATAACGGTAACTATTACAGATACTAGCTCAAATGTATTTAGCTTATTTAAGACTAAGTCCATATCTGCTAATGGCACATCAGAATTATTATCAGCACCTTTAGTATTACAGGAAAGTGAGGTATTAAAGGTTACTGCGGCAACAGCCAATAGGCTACATGTTGTATTATCAGCTCTAGAAACTAAACCTAGGGATGTTACAACATAGTCTTGATTTACTTGTAAAAAACAAGTAATACTGTAAATTCAGGTGAAATTCCTGCCTTTTTAAAATAAATAACATTTAACATATATGATTAGTAGAGCAAAAATGCCAAGACAATTACGTAATAAAGGTGGGATAACTAGTGTTGTTCCGAGAGAAAAGTATGGTATTGGTAGCACATTTCAAAAATTTAAAGATAAAGCTTTAGATAGAACTAGAAAACTTATACCAAATGAACTTGCAAGTGTGGCAGTTAAAGCTGCACCATTCGTTGCACCTTTTTCACCAAAGACCGCAGCATTAATGAGAGGTATAGGTAGATTTGATCAAAGAGGTAGTTTATCAGATGCACTTAAACAAGGTCTTGCTACTTTTGCATTTGGAGCAGGAGCAAGAAAATTAGGCGGTGCACCAGATGTTTTTGGAAATTTTTCATTATCATCACCATTAAGTCCAGAGAGAACACAAGCGTTCACTAGTTTGTTTGACAAGCAACAAGCAACACAATTATCAGATGTTGAAAAAGCAGAACAAGGTCTTAACATAGATAAAGGAGGAATATTATCAACAACAAAAAATTTAGCAAAAGCAGGCATTAAAAAACTACCAGAAGGAGTTGTAGCACAATTAGTAGCTGGTGGTCTTACAGCTGGTGCTTCTTTATTAGCAAGTTATTTTCAAGGAGAGTTTGAAGAACCAGAACCTGGTGAGAGCATGGAGGAATACTTAGAGAGAAGAAGAGAGTATGTAGGAACACAGATGAGAACATACATGGATAATTATTTTGCAAATGATCCAGAGTATTCTGCATTAGACGATGCAGGTAGAGATGCATTCGTAGCTAGATACAATATTCGTGATGGTGGTAGAATAGGATATCAGACTGGTGGTATTACCATGGCTAATACACTTGCAGAAAATATAAGACGTAATAGAGCGGCACAAGCTGCGTTTCAACAATCAATTGCACCTGCGCAAGAAAGAGCTAGACAAAAAGCTTTTAATGTTTTTATGACACCAAAAGGAACTGTAGCAAAAGATCAAGGTATAGCACAACTCGCTAGAGACACAGGTAAAGCACCTAGTATTACAAATCTTCCTATTACAAGTGGAACAGATATATCAAGAATGATCGGACCAGGAACAGGAATAGGAGAGGGTAAAACATCGTACGGTGGAGCACAACAATTTTCTAATCTTGGTTTTGCGGCTCTTCCATCAAGTGGTCAAAAAACTACAACTACTCCAACAACTACAGTTTCNCAAACAAATACTGCACCAGATCTTACAAAACAATCAGAAGCGTATGGAAAAATGATGATGCAAAAATTTCAAGAGGCATATGGTAAGCCAGAAGATTATAAGGCAGAAGCAGCTACTTTAGGAATGCCAGTAGAGGCATACTATGATTATATTACGACACAAGATCCAAAAGGGATAGCTTATAAATTTAGAAAACAAGATCCATATTATGCTCCTGAATTTGACATCGCTCCAGATCCAAAAGAACAAGAGGAGTTAGATCCTTTAAGAATATATTTTAATAGAGAATTACAAAGACAAATAGATGCTGGAATACCCGAATCTGAAAGAATAAAATTTGGTCAAGTATTAGCACCTGTTACAACACTTCCAAGTTCAGGAATAATGCCTAGTATGTATGAATCTTATGCAGATGCACTAGCAAGAACTAGAAAACAAATGGGTCTTGCAAAAGGCGGCATGCCAGTAGGTATCATGAGAACAAATAAAGCTGGAGTTATGGAACGAGACTACAGAGACAAGGGTGGATTTGTGCCTGTAGGTATAAAAGAAAAAGCAGACGATGTGCCTGCTATGTTATCAAAAAATGAGTTTGTTTTTACAGCAGATGCTGTAAGAGGAGCAGGTAATGGCAGCATTGAAAAGGGAGCACAAAAGATGTATGATACCATGAAACGATTGGAGAAAAGAGTAGTATAATGGCTGAACCTACATTTGAAGAATATTTAAGAGAGCGAGAAATGCTTGATAAAAAAAACATGATGGAAAATTTAATGAAAGAATATCAAGACGATATGAACAGAAAAAAAGTTATGGAACAGAAACAAATGGCTTCTAATGATGCAAATGAAAGGTTGTTAGAACAACTTTATGAACAATTTTTAGAGGAGGGTTTTTCTCCAGAAGTAGCTGCAGAAAAAGCAAGAGAAGAATTTAATAGAAGAGATTTTGCAGGCGCTATGGGAGGTAGAGTATTAAAACAAACAGGCGGTATAACAGAGACAAGACAATTACCACCAGAGTTTATCGAAGCAGCACAGAAAACATTTTTAGCAGATCTTACAAGACAGGCTGGATTACCAAGTGTT
>FUFK010720618.1_pt1 | contig 13804 bp, 14 predicted proteins | sample 1021851 | NCBI WGS metagenome assembly FUFK01 (sample SAMEA51879418, study PRJEB19060) | metagenome | reverse complement strand
TCAGGATGATAAGAAAGTCAAAACCACCCATTTTGGAGCGGTAAGAAATGGGATACCAATGAACGATTATACTTTAACTGGTGACAAAAAAGCAAGAGAGAAATATAGAGTAAGACATAAAAAAGATTTAGATACGAAAGACCCTACAAGGGCTGGATACCTTTCTTATTATATTCTGTGGGGTGATAGCACCTCTCGTGACAAAAACATAAAAGATTATAAAAAGAGATTTAATTTACTCTAACCAAGTAATATCATTAGGTAGGTTCATTTTATAACAATAATAGAAACAATCAAAATTACATGCATTTTTCCACTTATCAGGAACTCTACCATTTACTAATTTAATAAAATGTATTCTCTTGCGAGGAATAATAATCTGTAATTTTTTATCACCTTTAAAATATTCTCTCATATATGATGTGTTAATTTTACTTGATGGTAATATCATTATAAATTGTTTATCTAACTCTTTCAGTCTCGCCATTACAGCTTTGCTTTGACTGAAAGGTGGATTACTTACAATAATATCACCCAAGTCATTCTCAAAAAAATCCACCTCTTTGTGTATTACCTTAAATCCAAGTTCTCTTAAATAATCACCACTATTACCATCGCCATAAAAAGCTTCCCATATCACTTTATCTTTTGGAATGAATTGTTCTATATTTTCCCAAGCGTATTTAGGTGTCATATAATCATCGTGTTTCAAAAATGTTTTGGTGTGAAACCCAGCCATAGTCTATTATAATAAGTGTAGATTTTTTTGCTACAATTTTTTTTCAATAAATCATATTACCTCCAATAAGTTTAAATTCAAAGGTAGGTAAATCCCAATATGTTCTAGACACAGGAAGACAATGAGGTGTGCGTGTTCCATAGTTGCCTTCTTCATCCATTCCACAATCNCCGTGAAAGTGCGACTGTAAAATACCATTCATATATGGTGTTCCATTCTTTTTCCACTTTGTATAACAGAACGGGCATTGAAATATAAGCTGATTGTTATTCCACTTCCTAACAGGCACAGGTATAATATAGAGATTATGGGAAGCATCATACTTATAGGTTAGATTTTGCTTAAATAGTTGTTCTTTAATTTTTTCATTCATTTTTTATATTATTATGATAAAAAATAAATTAATAATTAACTATCTAATTTAAGAGTTCAATTTGTTTGCCCTCGCCCACGCGAAGGATTTGATCGCAAGTTGCGAATATGAGGACATCGTAATTACCAGCTGTATCAACATTAGCACCATTACTGGTAAGTTCAAGAAANGCGTTGGTTCCCTGAGTTGAAAGTCCGCTAATTGTCTTTTTGTCATAAGGAGATTCTGGAAGAGATAGAGGTATAGCAAAAGCGTGGTAGTTAGCTAGGTATTGGGGCATAATCTCCGCTTTTCCAAATTTCTCTACATTGTAAGCTAATTTGGTTAATTCAGCCTGTTGGTCTACACCAGCAAAGTATTGAGGCACTTGGGCGGATTGAATCTTAAATTGGAGATTACAAGGGGTTGTAGCATCATATAACGCAAAAGCATTTGTTTCATTGCTGTCGCCGTGAGCAGGGTCAGCAGTAGGTAAGCAGAATTGTTGCGATTTAACCTGATATTTAGCTAACCCCGCTTTGTCTAGGAGCGATGAACCGAATATACCATAGACAGCACCATCGCCATCGTGGTCTGCTTTTGCGTGTCCCACGATCGGCACAAGCCCTCCTACTGTTGTAGCACTTGTCTTACGGAAGACAGCTGTAAGGCGTTTGAGAGACATAGCCGATAAAGAAAATCTGCTTGAACCTGTGAAAGTGCTGTTAAAGCAGATGTTGTTATCATAGCAGAGCGATAAGTAGCCGACATCAGCCATTCTAGAACGAATAGCCTGTTGGTAAGCACCACTGGCTAATGAATACATATTAACATACATTCTGGGGTTTGTGATGGCGAATGTAGCACTCGCAGAACTGGCGTGGGCAGTTCCAGTGCCGTCAGTGCCGCCTGTGCCGATCGCACCTTGTTTAATTGAAGCAATAGCGTGGGTATCGGCTACCGTGAGTATGACTTCAAGTGTAGGTATTAACTCTAACATTAATAGTCGTGGTTGAATATTAGCCATATCGCCTAAATCAACAGAGAAAAGATTATTAGCAGCCCCGAGAGCGGCATAAGATTCAGATGTTCCCGCAGCTCCTGTGTATTTACCCTCGTGGTCTCCTGCGTCTAAAACATCAGCGTGTCCTGTTACACCACAGGCAGTTTTTGTTCCCATATTGTATTTAATGTTCTCTAAAACATTATGGAAAGAATTTCCAGCGTAAATTGAAACTCCACCTGCTTTCACTTCTAGACGAGAGAATAAACTGTCAGTGTGGGCTGGTAATCTAGCACCAGTTGAAGCTGTTGTTGTTACGCTGAATGTCATTTTGCTAGATTTCATATCAAGTAATCCTACATTAGGAAGTAAAAATCTGATCTGACCGTTGGGGCTGACTGACGATGTTCCTGTGCTGGGAGCAAGTTCAAAGCTGTTGAACGATGTTCCTGCCCCGAGTGTGTTTAAAGAATACGATAAAGCCGATGGGATACCCGATGCGTTTTCCATTATATAATAAATGCTAATATTAAAATATTTCTAAAATCCACAGTTATTGTTAAAATCAATTGGGATAGAAGAACTTATTGGATTTACAGAAGTTCTCTTAATATCAGGAGTTCCTTGTAAAACATTTGGAGCAAAAGGTATGCTTAATCTTTCAACTTTTAATGTAAAATCACAGAACAATCCACCATTAACATTCGGTAATCCATTAAATGTGACTAGCGTTTCGTCATCCAGACCAAATCCAAAATGTCTACTAAGGTCGTGAACATTACGATGGGGTATAACTCTCCCTTTACTATCTGTTACACTAAATCTTAATTCATTTATCATATTCTGAGTTATCACCATACTCTGGCTTTGAATATTCTCCATTTGGAAATGGACTATTTCTCTTGCTTTATGACCCTCAGTATTCGTATTTCTGGGTATCTTTCCTAAAATATGGGAAGTAGCCACATTGCCTTGATGATTGTGATCTAAATTCTCGTGGTTGGTTGTTGCTACATTGGATGCTAGATTAGCTCTTAAATACACATAAGGCATCGTATTTAAACTTTGGCTAATAGGGTATGTATTCATCAATGTAAAACAATTAGTTGTTGCCCCTTCGTTTATAGAAGCAAATGAGTTAAATACTTCGCCAGTTGGAAGCAACGATGGTGAATTGCTATATGTGGTTTGTCTAGGTATGCCTAAAAGGATATAACTATCATTGTATTGTTCGTCTGCTGTCAAAACTTTACCCGATGACAAAGTTACTTGACCTTTATTAGGTGGAATATGTAAGCATTCAATAACAGGTAATGTTGTTACTCCCGCAGCTGTGAATGCTGTTCCACCATCGGTTCGTGTGTATTGAATCGCAAGAGCATATAATCCAGTATTTTTTTCGTGAATATGAGTGTTAGGTTTTCCTAGATTACTAGCTGGATCAAAAGCATATGTCCCAGCATAATCTAAACCTTGTGCTTCTGATGTTGAAACAAAATTAGTTCCAGCCGTNTNCGTGTGTGGNACGACGGAAACAGTAGTCCCGCTATTAACATTGGCTTGATAGGCAACTTGAATTGCTCGGCATAAATTTAATAGCAACACTTCAAATGAAACATAATCACCAATATCTATTTTTACAATATCATCAAAAGCATTTTGCGTAAAATTGTTTTGTGTAAATGCTGGTTGAAATATTCTTAATGTGTTATTGGTATCATTTACATTGTAAAAGCCTTTATTCATATTGAATTGAGTAAGCGATATTTTAATTAAACTACTATCATCNCTATCAATCGTATTTGTTCCAAGATTNATCTTGATGTTATTTAATTGGTCNCCTCCATCTGACTGCTCTAAATTTTCAGTATTAACATAAATGTATTTATTGTCAGCTTCGTATTTAGCCATATTTATATTTTAGTTAGATTTAAATTTTGACATAAAGTCGGTATCCTTCTCCATTTCCTTAATCATATCATCGGGGTGGTTCATCCAGTAATCTACCATCAGTTCAATAGTTAATTTATCCAAATCGGGGTGTTTCTGAATACATAACATCATTAGATATTCCTTTCTTTGATTTTGTTCCATTGTATACTTATAACCATCCTGAATATTAGCACGAGGCATCAATTTCTTTTCACCATTTTCTTCATATTCTAATCCTTTCGCAGTCAATCCTTCGCAATTCATTTTATATTATACACATAAAAAAAATTGAAAAAATATTCCTAAAAATTATTCTCCCTTTGTTTCAACTTCGGGTGTTCCAACCTGTTCTGTGCTATCAAATGTTATTCTATCTACTTTGGATTTATCTTCTTTCCCCATTTGTCTAGCTTCTTCTACTTCCTTTTTTGTTCTTCTAACTCTTTTTTTAATAACCATTGCTCTACTATTATCTACTGGTTCAGAGTCAGTTTGAACTTCTCTATCTCTTTGTCTTCTCATTGCTTCTTCTGCTTCAAAAATTTCTTCATTAATATCAATATCTTCACTAGGTATTTCTTCTAATTCTACCATCTGTTGTGCTAATTCTCTTTCTTCGGCTATCATAAGACCATCAACTTTATCATTATATGCTTTAAGAAAAGCTTCGGCACTAATAGGTGCTAACTTAGAAATACCATTAGCATACATATTTACATTAGCAGGAGGCTGACCCGTTTTGTAAGGGGATTTAAGCATTCCATTTAAAATATTAACTCTATCTTCTCTTTGTTCCCTATGTAAAATTTCTTGTGCGAACTTCATAGGGATGGGGTCGTAGTCTTTACATTTTTCATCCATTTCTTCATCTGTAAACAATTTAACCATTTTATATATTATAAGAATATTTTTATAATTATATAATATATAATGACTGCTAAAANANTANTTCCCGTATCTGGATTAGGTGGAAGAAGAGTTCCCNNCCAAGCCGANATACAAGTTCCTATGAAAATNCCTGCTCCCAAATTTAAACCATTACGCCGTGATCTAATATTTGATGCCCGTGATGATCCAATGAANACTCACGAGTTATTTTCATTTCTACCACCATATAAAGTTTCTGATAACGATAGACCCTGTTTAGGAGCAACTGANCTAGCTGGTATNGTTAATAAANGAGTTAAAGAGCTAAACAATGTCCCNGACCANTTTGGTATATTCGTTCAACCTCTTCCTAGTAGAGCAAAAGTNTTTGGATTAGCTCATCGCCANTGNGATATTGAAAACAGCAATAATAAGATTCTTCGCTCTTANAATAACTTTGANNNTANCTAAANCACCACCATTTAAAGTCTAGTTTTTAAATCAACAAATTCACTCCTACTAATAGACCCATCATTATTAAAGTCAAAACTCTCAAATAAATCTTTAATCGTTGCTTCGTCATANCCTCTCTTAGATAAATAATCATTTAATTCTTTTAATGATATTTTATTGTTTTTGTCACTATCTATTGCTTCAAAAGTGATTGGTTCAAATTTTTTAGCAGGTCTCAGATTTAGATCTGTAAATACGCTAGGTGTATATTCATTAAAAATGGTCCTTTCACTAGGACTATCTTTATTTAACGCATTTGTATTTTCTTTTTCAGGATCTAAACTATCAAAATAAATAGGCGAAGATTTAAACTCGGGTTCGGGTATCTCATCCCGCAATCCAAAATATGGTACTAATCCTGTAAATGGTTTAGGTGGTAGTATAACAGCGTTAGCAGTAGGTTTCGTTGGAGGCATTGGTCTAGTTAATAAACCAGTTGGAGATCCCATATTTTCTAGCACAAAGTCTAAATTAGCAGAACCAAACATAGGTTCAAATTTCTTTTCAATCGGCAATGAAGTACCTCGTGAAAATTGAAATGTAGGTTTACTAGTTGGTAGACTAACATCATCTTTTGATCTATTTACAAGTATAAAATCCAAATTGGTAGAACCGAATTCTAAACCTAAATCACTATTTATTAAATCTTCGGGTGTTACATCTTCGGGTGGAAANCTNATNTCATCATCANTTGGTTCATCTCTTTTTACAGGATGTTTAAATATCCTTGTTTTACCCAAAAAATTAGGTAATTGATGAGGGTCAAATCCATCGTGGAATACTTCAAAATGTTGTTCTGGTGTTTTACCTTGTTGTGAATGGAAAAGAGAACTAGTTGGATCTCTTGGATGATAATATATTCTACCGCCTTTTCTTGGAACACTATCTATTATATCAGCCCTATTGCTTACAGGAGCAAAAGCGTGATATTCATCTAAATTATATTTTCTACCTATAAACANAGCCAAGCGTCCAGCNCTACTATGTCCAGCAGGTATGATTTTATAGTTAGGATATTTTTGTTTTGTATCTTCGTATACAGCCTTAGCCAGTTCTCTATCTTTTCTATATTGATAACCAAATCCTTCTGAACGCTCAGTTTCTGTAAATCTTGATCTAATCATAGGAAAAAACTGTTTAGTATCTAATAAATCAGTCCCTACCATCAAACCTCTCATCCCCATTACAACCTCCTGTTTTTCTTCATTAACAAATAATCCAATTAAATCTGTATCAGTAGCCTGAAATTCATATCCATCAATATTTTTGTCACCAACATCTTTGAATAATTCTCTATTAACAATTTGCTTTCTTAATTCAGTATTACCTCGTAGGTTCATTTCACTATCAGGTCTTTCACCTGCCTCAGCATTTCTATATACCTTTGTTACCATCTTCAACATAGTTATCATACGGCTACGCTCGTCATCTTCAATCGTATCTACTATATCTCTATCGTCAGGGGTAAATCCTCGCATATTTCCAGATGTAGATGGAACTCCGTTTGTATAAAAAATGTGAACCGAATCATCAATACCAGCTTTAACATTTTTAATATGTTCTTCTCTTAAAGCATCAATATCTATTTCTTGATCACCCATAAATAATATATACTTATATTAAAAAATGGATATTAGCGATGTTGGAGTTTTAACTATGGAAAGTGCTTGTAGTTTATTTCTTGCTGTACTAGCATATAAGTTATATCGTATGAGAGTGTCTACACACAGCGGATGCTGTGGGGATAGTGTCGTGATAGATACTCATAATGCTGGACATCAAGAATCTCAATCGGCTATGACACCAGTTTAAAATATTTACTTATATATAAATGAAAATAACCACAAAGAAAATTAATCTATATGGTAAAGATACTGAACCATCAGAAGGAGTATCTAATGAATATAAAACATCACATTATGCTATTAGACAACCTTGTTTAATGTATGTAAGTGCTGTTCGTAATAGTGGTAAGTCTTTTGCGGTTTCTAAACTGGTAGCACAAGCCCAAAAAGAAAAGACCTTTGATAGAATTTATATGATTACACCAACTTTTCAATCTAATAAATCTTATTTTGGTAAGATGATTAACGAGGATGATGTCTTTGATCCAACCAGAGACAGCATCCAAAAAGTAATTGATATGGTGGAAGCGGAACGAGATGAGTTTGAGGATTATTTAAGAAAAGAGAAACTTTACAAAGAATTTATTCAGATATTAAAATCTAAAAGAGAATTGACTGATGGAGAAATATTAAAATTTGAAGAGCTAGGTTTTTTAGATGATTCATTTGATAGACCTAAATGGAAATATGGTGACAAAAATGTTAGACCTCCACAAAGTTTATTGATATTAGATGATATACTCAGTAGCCCCGCTATTTTACAATCATCAGGACTTACACGCATAGCAACGCTAAATAGACATATTGCTCCACTACNAGAACCTCATAGTGGAAGGTCGGCTTGTGGATTAGGTGTCATTTTGATTTCACAAACATATTCTATGCCTCAGGGTGTAAGCAGAACCTTACGAGAAAACTTAACTCATTTATTAATATTNAAAAATAAACAAGAAAAACANATGGGTAAGATCCGAGAAGAACTAGGGTCAGCCGTTGATGAAGATAAATTTATGACTGCTTATGAAATGGCTACAAAAGAGAAATATGGAAACTTATTAGTTGATTTTAATCCTAGATGTCCTACGATGACATTTCGTAAGAACTTAAATGAATTGATTATTTTTGAAGANGATAAAGAACATTGTAATTGTGGTTAACCAAATATATTACTCATCATTTTATCTTTCTTTTCTCTTTCCTTTAATCGTCTTATTTTTTCTTTTCTAAGTTTATCTATCTCTTCCTGACTAGGCTCAGGAATAGATGGCTTTGGTGGTGGCGGAGGTGCTACTGGTTTGGGTGGTTCTGGCTTTGGTGGTGGTGTGGGTTTGCGTTTAGATTTTTTCTTTTTTACGATTACCTCTTCTTCGCTTGAAGAACTTTCACTTTCATCCATAATGATTATTTTCTTACCTTTTGTCTTCTTCTTTTTTTTAGGNATAGACATTACCTTTAAAGTTTCTGGTTCGCTGANATTTTGCTCCNCTACATCNNGACTTNNANNNGNGGTTTCNGGTATAGGAACTGAGACTGGTTGTGTAGGAGGNTNTTNTTTNAGTGCCTTTTTTTTAGCAAGTGCCTTTTCTCTCCCTAATCTTAAAATCTCGGCTCTTCGTTCAGCGTCCTCCTTGGATAATGCTTTGCGGGGTTGTCCGTTTTTATTCAATTTAGGGGCTTTATGGTCTGCGGGAGGCTGATCTGCTCTTGTATTTTGCTCTGGTAATTTATCGGTATTCATCGGTATATATATTACTAAACATTTGTATTTTTCGGTATATTACGATAAATTAGATAAATGACACATTGGTAAATTAGATAAATGACAACTTTCGCTTTTATTGCTTATTATATATAATTTTTATGAATATATTATTTTTCTTTTCTAAATAGGTAAGAGAATAATAGAATATTATATATAATAGGAGTAAATAGTAGAGGATAATAGAAATAGTCAAAATAGTCAATTCTTGCCCCAAAATTGAAAACTATTATAAAAAAATGAGCTTCCTCAAAAAATAATTATACTTTTCAAAAAAAGGGCAAGAATTGACTATTTTGACTATGCGTAAATAATTGATTTAAAAATTAATGTATCATATCTTCGGGATCTGCTTCGTATTCTTTTGTTGTGAAGTTAAATAAAATGTGTCTTACCATTGTGTTATCGTATTGATAAGTTTCACGGTAATGTCTTCTAAACTTACTGTGTTTCTGAATTGTCGTTTTAAAATAGCTCAGGTTATATTTGCGTTTATCACTTTTATTCATATTGATGTAATTATCGTCTTGTTTGAACTTCGCATACAAATCACTAATCTTAACCCAACTATCCGCTTCGGGTATAATCTCATTATTAACAAATCCATATATCTTATCGTTTCCAAGTAGATATTCTTGACTGCGTTCCGCTACACAATCGGGAGTATATATCTCATCAATACCTTCATACTCCATAATGTATTTTAATAAAGCACATCTATAATTTTGCTGAAACTCTGTTGATTTATAATAAGGGTTCTGTTTGAATATTAAATTGTCTTCATCAACATCTTCATCACATTTGGCTGTGAAACTACTTTCAAATAATACATCTCTAATTCGTTCTTTCAAGGCGATACTATCGCTATCTGTTCCATTAAGGTCAGGCTTCTCATTACTTTCCAAAACAATAATGGCTTCTAGGGTGGTTTCAGTTTTACCACTATACAACTGACGAGCATTAATCTCACCACCACCTGATAACTCTTTCATAGTAGCGGTGTTAATAGGATACTGGACATCAGGTTCAGAAAAGGTAATAAACCGCTTCTTATCAAAGTTGGCTACTTCGGGATTAGCTCCTGCTTTTATCTTTCCGCATAAGGTATCACAAGTTCCTTTATAAGCATATTCACCTAACGCACATCTCATCAAATCATTCAATACGCCTTTTCCATTTCTTCCACCTCCATTAGCAATAATAAATTTTTCAGGGCATATTCCAATACAACCATTTCGTAGAATACTCATATAACATTTACGGATTTCAGGATTAACAAATATTTCTTCAATTAATAATTTAATTAAATTCATTTGGTCTTGGGTAGGCTCTACCCATTCATATCCACAACTCATAGTGATATGATCTTGTTTATCTTGTTCTCTGAACTCTTTTGTTTTAAAATCGTATACTTGGTTCTTGAAAGCCAGTAGATATGGTTTATCGTTCATTTTGAAATCATCTTTACGATAGTTAAGATATTCTTTAAAAGCATCTACAACATTTTTGATTTCAGGATTTTGTTTATTAATCTTAATACAACTTTGTAAGAACTTCCATTCATCGCTAATTTGTTTTGTTGTTTTCCCTTTATCATCTGTTTTGGTTTCAAACTTTTCAGTATTGGCTTCTTCTTCCTCACCCCATTTTCGTAGTTTTTCTTTTAAGAACTTTTTAGTATCTAATAATTCTTTGTTATCAATAAACCATTTATTATGATAGTCGCTCCAAAAATATATAAGACCATTCATATATACAAAGTATTCGCCGTAGTGTTCAAATAAGGCTTTCGCTTTGTCGTCGTGAGTAGTAATCAGGGTGATAGCAACCGATGAATCTTTTTTTTTTACTAGGCTATTGTATAGGACTTGATTGTCTTCTTTACAATAATTCATAAATGTTCCCAGTGTAATACCACCATCTTTCATAAATGAATTATAGGTTTTCTCAAAGTCCGCTTCATCATATAGTTGTGTTCCTTTCATACAAATCTTTTTAGCTAGGTCATATTCATCTACTGAGGCTAACGCCCATACTATATTCCTGTAATCATTATAACAACCTTTTGTGTTAAGTCTTTTTTCAATATCAATACAATCAGCAATCAGTTCAAGATTATCGGGTGCTGAAACTTTATTTTCATTATTTACTTTGTTATTCATTTTATTATTAGTGGTTTTTTCTTCTTTTTCTTTAATATCAAACAATCCTGAACCAAGAATATCAAATTCAACGAAATCACCAAGATTCATATTTACATTATACATTATAGCATCAGGCTTAGCATAACTCCACTGCCCTGTTAATATTTCACCAGCACCACCAGTCTTTGTTGTAAAGTCAAATGTATTTGGTGGCTTTCTACCATTAGCAGGGTTTTTAAGTTTAGTATCACGAAACACAAAATGCGGTAGTTTTTTTGTATAACTTTCAAAATATGGTATACCTAAATCAATTAATTTATCACGAGTTATATCATCCACTTTATCAAAGTCTATCTGATAAATATTATGCGTATCAATAGCAATAGCGTTGTGTCCGCTGATGTGCTGATATGATGCTAAATACTCTTTATAATTTTCATTATTAAAAACATTTAGAGAGAAAGGCTTATGTGTTATAGAGTAAGAAGGGACTTTGTTATTGAACCAAATAGACGATGTTGGATATTTTTGATTATCTTTAAACTCCAATTCTATTCGCACGACTTTCTGGTCTAATTCTAAGAAATAATCTTCAAGTAGGTATGTATGTTCAAGACTGGTCATCTTATATATATATACACAGAGATTATTTCTAAATCAATTTTAACCTTAATATTATAAAAAAGTAATTATAATATTAAGTTTGGAAAAGTTTGGTTGAGTTTGGTTATGCTTTGTTATCAATGTCGTATTCTTGGAAAACTGTTTCCAAATCAGTTCCCCTAGATTTAGCTAGTTCCCTGATGCGTTTGATGTTTCCTTGCTTTTTTAAATCGTGGATTTGGATCTTGAAGTATTTACCTTCACCAAGCCCGTTGTATGTATTTCTTTGGATGACTTTTGCTAAACTCTCTTCGGATATAGCATCTCCATCCATTAATTGTAGAAGAGGTTTCTCATATTCATCGCCGATGACTGCTTTCACCGCCTTAGTGAAAAGGGACTTTTCTATTTTATGTTTTTGTTTTCCATAAGTGGAAAATGTTTTATAATCATTTCTGATATATGTTATATATTTCTTGGTTACATATAAATAATTGACTTTGGATTTATCATTAACATAAGTAATGTCTTGGTTGTTCGTGATGACGATGTTTAGATCCTTGTTGCGTAGACCAAACCTCAACATCAAGAAATTAATAATATAGCCTACATAATCTTCTTGGTTGTATAAACTTCTAGTGTATTTTTCTAGGTCTTCTAGTTCAGGTAATTCATCTTTTAGTTTTATATTCTTAATTCTTTTATCTGCGACTTTATCGTTGTATAAGGTAGTATCCCTAAACTTAATTAGTTTATCGTTTTTCAGTCCGTTATTTTTGCGGATGGTTAATACAACCGATAACATACCATTCTGAGATTGGGGTGGTATGTCATCTTGATGAATAAATTTAATAATTCTATCTTGGCTCATAGGTAGAATGAGTTCTCCACCTGTCAATCGTAAAAGTCTTCTATAATTAGATCCATATACTCGTTTAGTAGCCTCACCAATAGTGCGATTTTTTTGAAGGGCTTCATCAAGCTCGTCCATTTCTATATATATACAATATATTATTTCTAAATCAATTTTATCTTAAATATATAATTAAGTTATTCAACACATTCTTTCAGCCATTTTACTAAAAACTTATGTCCTGTTTTCGGTCTATATCTAATGTTGTTTAGATCACAAAACCGCATCAGCATCGCACGAGAGTTATTTGGATTAATTACTTGATGCCAATATAAATAGTTTTCACTTTGCCTATTGCGATTATAATATCTAATATCCTCTTTGCGTTCCGTGCGGTTATATACATAAGTCCAATGTGTTCCGTTTCCCGTATTATGTTTATGTCTCGTAAAAACATCAATAGTTAGTTTATTAATTCTTAAATGACATTCTGAATTGTGGTTTAGAAGACTGGGTTGAGGACATTCGTCGTATTCCCAATCATAAAACCATTTAATACGATAAGGCGTATAAGAGTTTAATGTGCCGACATAATTCATAATCTCTTGTCGTCTGTTATGATGGTATTCTTTACGACTGATTAAACCTTTATCTCTAATACCCGCCCACCCATCCGTGTGGTCTGTTAAATTAAATACACCATATTTAATCTGTTGTAGGTAAGGAATGACATTATATTCAAGGATGTATTCTTCAATTTCTTTTGGTAGGAGTTCCCAGAGGTTCAAATGCTTTTTAAGCGGCTTCCTATAACGGGCTGCGAGAAGCTGGAAGTCGTCTTCGGTAAGAATTAATGGTGGCGTCTGGCTCTGGGGGGTCTCCATATCTATATATACTTGTAGTGTAATCTTTAAATCAATTTTATCCTTAATATATAAAAAGTATTTGAAGTAAAATTTATTGCGGGATGTATGTATTAAAATTTAATTATTATATATTCTTTTTTTTTTGAGAGAGAAGAGAAAGTAATATATAATAATAACAGATAGTCAGAATAGTCAAATCCTGCCCCGATTTGAGAAAGTAAGAATAAAAAATGACGGCTAGTAAAAATTAATATAGGTTTTCAAATTTGGGGCAAGAATTGACTATTTTGACTATCAAATACTTTTTGCCGATTTTGCGTAAATCTCATATGGGGGGGTATATGAGAAATCGCCGAAAATAGCCGCCGCCTACATAATGGTAAGAGGGAAAACGAGAACGATGCGAGAACCACTACATATATGGTGTGCGGGAATGTTCCGAGAATGTTCTGGGAACTTTCCCGCTTACTTTAAAGCAAATACTTTCTGAGAGAGTATCTGAATTGAGAGCAAAATCAGTCAGAGAATTAAATACAAGTGAGTTTCCT
>FUFK010042676.1_pt1 | contig 13806 bp, 17 predicted proteins | sample 1021851 | NCBI WGS metagenome assembly FUFK01 (sample SAMEA51879418, study PRJEB19060) | metagenome | reverse complement strand
GGTGCAAATGGTAAATTAGGTGTTGAATCATCAGGTGGTGGCAGTACAATTATTAATGTATCTGTAGATGCTTCTGGTACTGCTGTAGAAGGTAATACAGGACAGGCTAATGAATTTGGTAATGTATTAGCAGCAGCAATACAGGCTGAATTAATTAACCAAAAACGTGCAGGTGGTTTATTATCTAACGCATAACTATGGCAACATTTCCCTCTATTGAACCTAGTTATGGATTACAGAAACAAAGTAGTCCAACTATTAAAATAGTAAAATTTGCAGATGGATTTGAACAAAGACAATTAGTAGGTATAGCAGCACATCAAAATAAGAAAATATATAATCTTGCATGGAATAATATTACAGAAACAGATAGCGATACTATTGAATATTTTTTAAATGAACGTGCATTAGATCAAGCATCATTTACATATACACCACCTAGTCAAACATTAACAAAATCAGGTACATACGCACAAAGCGGTTCTACAACAATAACAATTACAATTACAGATCATCAGTTATTTGCAAATGATTCTATAACAATAGATTTTACAAGTGGTGCTGCATCTGATGGTACATATACTGTTGTTGCTCTTACAAGTGCAAATATATTTACAGTAACAGCTAGTGGTAGTGCTACAACTTCTGGAAATTGTACAATAACTAAATCAGGTGCAAAACAGTTTGTATGTAAAAAATGGACTAAAAATATAAGAGTACCTAACAGGGCAACAATAACAGCTACATTTGAGGAGGTTTTTGAACCATAAATGGCTATACCTACTGAAGAACTACAAAAAGCTAACCCTAGTGCAAAAATAGAACTGTTTGAAATACATCTTGTATCTGCTTTACATGGAAGTAGTGATGTATCAAGGTTTCATAATGGGATAAATATGAATACTACCTTTAATGTTGTATTTCAAGGTAATACATATACACGCATACCAATAGAAGCTAATGGTTTTGAGTATGCAGCAACAAGAACTACTAGACCTAGACCAACAGTAAGAATAAGTAATATTTTGTCAACAGTTACAGCATTAATGACACAGGCAAACCTAACAACACCTAAAAATGATTTAAATGGTGCTAAATTTGTTAGAAAAGTCACTATGTTGCGTTATTTAGATAATGCTAATTTTGAATCAGGCACAAATCCATTTGGTACACCTGCTAATAATACGTATGAAAATCAAACATTTTTTATTGATAGAAAAACTGTAGAAAGTAAAGATTTTGTAGAATTTGAATGTGCATCATCATTAGACTTACAAAATAGATCAGCACCTAAAAGAATTATTACTAGAAAAGATTTNCCATCTGTAGGTACGTTTGCATGAATACTTGGCAAGAACANGCATTACATCATGCTAAAACATCATTACCTGATGAAAGTTGTGGTTTAGTTATAGATGTAGATAATAAACATCAATATTATCCATGTAAAAATATATCAATAGAAGGTGCAAATAGTTTTACCATAGACCCAGAAGATTGGGCTAAGGCAGAAGAAACTGGAACTGTTTTACATATATGTCATTCACACCCTAATGGTGATTTAACAGCATCAGAAGAGGATATAAAAAACTGTAATTTTTTAGGTTTATCATGGTTTATTTTTAATCCTATAGATGATGAATGTATAGAACTAAAACCAGAAGTACATAAACCTATGCTTACAAAAGATAAATTTATAGATAGAGATAGAACAGAAGAAGAAAAAGGACTAAGAAAAATAAAAGTATATGGAAGGTTAGCAGAATTAGTAGGGTGGCATGTAAATTATGCAGATGTTAAAAATATGAAAGATGTATATAAATATTTAGTTTGTAATTATCCAGAAATAGAACCGCATTTAAAACAAAATATGTACAGAATTACTATAAATAATGATGTTGTTAAAACAAAAGATGATTTATTAGTACATAGTGAAGGTGATATAAGAATGATACCTATTGTATCTGGTGCATGGTTTTGGGTTGCTGCTGCTTTAATAGGTGGTGGTGCTGCTGCTGCTGCATCTTCTATAGCAGTTGTTGCAACATTGGGTAGTGCTTTATTAACAACTGGTATATCAATGGCTGTAAGTGGTGTTACAAATATGCTTTTTCCACAACAGCAACCTACAGTAGGTGATGTACCAAATGGTTTAAGTGAAACTGATGCAAGGGTAAACTATTCATTTAATGGCATACAGAACGTATCACGTAGTGGTGTTTGCATACCCTTAATATATGGTGAGGTGTTCACTGGCTCTATTGTGGTAAGTTCTGGTACTGATACTGCTCCTGTATTCAAAGATTAAATATGACTATTCCAAGTAATATTAATGATGCAAATAGTCTTAGATTTAAGAAAAATGATGTAGAAGGTCAACTTAATTTAAGATATTATGACAATGAAATGAAAGAAGGCGAGATAGGTTCTCGTCAATTTGTTACTACCATAGACGTTATAGCGGAAGGTGAGGTGGCAGGGTTCCCATCTGCTATAGAAGCAGGTCATACACAAGGTACAAATAATTACAATGTAACAGCACTTAAAGATGTATTTTTAAATAACGTACAAGTCCTACAACAATCTGCACCTGATACAGAGCCATCTGATAATGATTTTAATTTTGGCACATCTGATTCCAATAGACCTAGATTCATACCACGTTTCGGCAAGTCTACACAAACAAAAATACCAGGTGTAAAAGAAACAGAAAGAGATAGACCAGTAGGTGTTACTGTTACTACAACAAATCCACAAACAGTTTCTATTACAGATACAAATACTGATGGGGTTAGGGTTACTGTTGGTTTTTCTAGATTACAAAAAATTGAAGATAATGGAAATATATCAGGTACAACTGTTCAGTATACAATAGAGGTTAAGAACCAAGCAGGTACATTATTAAAAAAAATAAATACATCTTCTAACTTAACAGGTTTAGATAGGACTATACACACTGGTGGTGGTACTATTACAGGTAAAAGCACATCACCATATTTTAAAGACCATATATTATTTTTACCTGATGATATACAAAATTCTGATTTTCCTTTAACACTTACAGTAACTAGAATTACAGCAGATAGTACAGATGTAAAATTAACAAATGCATTTGAATTAACATCTATAACAGAATTAGTTTTTGAGCAACCAACATATGCAAATACTGCTGTTGCTGCTTTACGCTTTGATGCTGAAATATTTAGATCAGTACCCCAAAGAATGTATCGTATTAGAGGGCGGTTAGTAAAAATACCACATAATTCAACTGTTAGATCAGATGGTTCTTTATCATTTAGCGGTAGTTTTAATGGTACTTTAAAAACAGCTAAAGAATATTGTAATGACCCTGCTTGGATTTTATATGACATTATTACAGAAAGTAGGGCGGGTTTTGGTGATTTTGTATCAGAAGATGAGGTAGATAAATATGCTTTTTATGATGCTTCTGTTTACAATTCAGAACTTATAGACAATGGTCAGGGTGGTACTTCCCCTAGATTCAGTTGCAATATTGTTATACAGAGAAGTACACAGGCATATACTTTATTAGATAAAATTGCATCAATAATGAGAGCAAGTTTATTTATAGAAGATGGTAAAATTACACTTACGCAAGATAGACCAACTACAAGTTCTTACTTTTTCTCTTATGCAAATGTTACAGAAGATGGTTTTATATATAATAATGCAAGTAAAGCTACAAGAGATACAGTAATAAATGTCAAATATTTCCAGAATGAGACTAGAACTTACGAATATGAAACAGTAGAAGATACTACTGCTAACCAATCTAAATTTGGTGTTGTTATAAAAAATATTGAAGCAGTAGGTTGTAGCGATCAGGCACAAGCTAGAAGAATGGGGTTATGGCATCTTTACACACAAAATAATGAAACAGAAACAGTTGCATTTACTACAACAGCAGATGCAGGTACATTAACAAGACCTGGTAATATAATTACAGTACAAGACCCTGTACGTAGTGGGTTAAGAAGATCAGGAAGAATATCAGCAGCTACAACAACACAGATAACAGTAGATAATACAAAAGATTTACCAACAGAAGCAGTAAGTGGAGATCAGTTATCAGTAATACTTACAGATGGCAGTTTAGAGACTAAAACAATATCTACAATTTCTGGGAGAGCTATAACAGTATCTAGTGCGTACACTTCTGCACCACAACCCAACAGCGTATGGTTGTTTGTAAGGGCTACAAATGAAACAGAAGATTTTAGAGTGTTATCAGTTAAAGAAGATAATAATACATTTACTATATCTGCAATGTTTCATAACCCTAATAAATATGCTTTTGTAGAAGATGGTGCAACAATAACTACACCTGTAATTAAAAATTTAATAGAATTAAAAGATGCACCTAGTAGTATTGCAGGTGATGAAAGAATTATTGTTTTAGGTGACAGGGCAGTAAGTAAGCTTATTGTTTCATGGCAACCAGTAGCAGGGGTATCACAATATTCTGTGAAACATAAATTTAATAATGGTAGTTTCCAAACAACTATTGTACAAAGTCCTATTTTTGAAATATTTGATACTGAATTAGGTACTTATGAATTTGAGGTTCATAGTTATAATGCACTGCTTGAACCAAGTGCAGAACCTACTACATTAACTTTTGATGCTGTTGGTAAAACTGCTGTACCTGCTGATGTAACAGGCTTACTTGTTGAACCAGTATCAGACCAGTTATTAAGATTACGTTTTAATCAATCAACAGATGTTGATGTATTGCATGGTGGAAACGTAGTAGTTAGGCATTCTAACCTTACAGATGGTACTGGTACTTTCACAAATTCTGTTGACATAATTCCTAGATTACCTGGTTCTGTCAGTGAAACACTTGTACCTGCTATTGATGGTGAATATATTTTAAAATTTCGTGATGATGGCGGTAGGTTAAGTTCTGGTGAAGCATCAGTTGTTGTTACCAACCCAGACCCATTTCCAAAACTTGTTACATTTACAGATAGAGAAGATACAGACAGCCCACCTTTTGGCGGTACAAAAGTAGATTGTTTTTATAGTAATGATGTAAATGGTCTTGTTTTAGGTTCATTAGAAACATTAGATGATGTAACAGATTTTGATGCAATAGCTGATTTTGATTTTTTAGGTGCTGTTGATATAACAGGTGGTACTTATGATTTTGCAAATATATTAGATTTAGGTTCTACACACCCACTAAGACTTACAAGACATTTTGTAACGCAAGGTTTTTATCCTAATGATCTAATTGACAAGAGATCAGCAAATATTGATACATGGAGAGACTTTGATGCTGCAACAGCATTTGATGTAAACGCTAAATTATTAGTTGCTACAACTACTTCTGCACCTTCTAATGGTTCAAGTTATCAAGATAGCGACTTTACAGGTAAAACATTTAATACTTTTGCTAATGGTACACACATAGGTAGAGGATTTAAATTTAGATGTGAAATGGATAGTGATGACCCTGCACAATCTATTGAAATAGATCAACTAGGTTATACAGCAGAATTAGATAGGAGAACAGAACAGAAATCTAACCTTAGTTCTGGTACATCATCTTCTGGGCTTGCAGTTACTTTTGACCATGCGTTTTTTACAGGTGCTAGTGGTACTGATGTTGCAGCAGGTTCACAATTACCTAGTATTGGTATTACTGCAAATGATTTAGGTGGTACAGATAAATTTGAAATAACTAATATTTCTGGTAGTGGTTTTACAATAAAATTTACTAATGCAGGTAACGCTGTACAAAATAAAACATTTAGTTATACTGCTGTTGGTTTTGGGCGTGGTACTTAATTTTAAAGTAGGATATACTTAAATAAAAATTTGGATTAGACAATGAGCCAAAACGATATGATAATAGACAACTCCACAGGAGCTAACGTGAGAGCAGATATTAATAGTGCATTACAGGCTATAGCAACAAATAATTCTGGTTCATCTGCACCATCTACAAACTACGCAAGTCAATATTTTGCTAATACTAATACCAGTATGATGCAGCTAAGAAATACTGCTAATAATGCTCATATAAATTTATTTAGTCTTGCAGGCGCACCTGCTTTCCCTTTAGATGGAACTATAAACTCTGTAAATATTGGTAAAGGTGCAAACTCTGTTACAGGTAACACTGTTTTTGGAGAAAGTGCTTTAGACGCTGCTGTAACTGGTGCAGATAATACTGCTATTGGTAAAAATGCACTTACAACTTTAACTTCTGGTGCGAGAAACACAGCATTAGGAAAAGACTCTGCTCAGTTAAGCACTACAGGAAATGATAATACTGCTATTGGTAGTGCTGCCTTAAGTACAAACTCTACAGGCTCAAATAATGTAGGAATAGGTAGAGCTTCTCTTCTAAGTAATACCACAGCGTCTAATAACACTGCTGTTGGTTATGGTAGTTTGTTGTCTAACACAACTGGAACGCAGAACGTAGCAGTCGGAGCAGATGCACTAGATTCTAATACGACAGCATCAAACAATGTTGCAGTTGGATATGATGCGTTACAGGCAAACACAACTGGAACTCAGAACGTATCTGTAGGTTCTTTAAGTTTAGATGCTAATACAACTTCATCTAATAACACTGCTGTTGGTCATGCCACCTTATCAGATAGCACTGGTGAAAATAATACTGCTATTGGCAGGGCTGCTTTAAATGCAAACACCACAGCGTCAAATAACACTGCTGTAGGAAAAGATGCACTATTAGTAAACACAACTGGACAATTTAACACAGCCGTAGGTTCAAATTGTTTAGCTGCAAATACCACAGCAGACACTAATACAGGAGTTGGGTATTTTTCTTTAGCAGCTAATACTACAGGAGCAGGTAACACTGCACTAGGTAAAGGTACTGTCCGCAGTAACACGACAGGTTCAAATAATACAGGAGTTGGTCAAAATGCTTTAAATAGCAACACAACTGGACAATTTAACACGGCTGTGGGTAGTTTATCTTGTGATGCTATATCGACAGGCAGTTATAACACTGCTGTTGGCTATGATACTTTAGGAGCAAATACAACTGGTGCTAACAATGTTGCTATAGGACATACAGCCTTAGCAAGTAATACTACAGGTACAGCTAACGTAGCTGTTGGACTACAAGCATTAAATCAAAACACAGGAAGTTCTAACGTAGCTGTAGGACAAAATGCCTTATATTTAAACACAAGTGCTTCTAATAATACTGCTGTAGGTCAATCTGCACTAGCAGCAAACACAACTGGTGCAGATAACGTAGCTGTAGGTAGGCTTGCTTTACAACTTAACACAACTGCAACCAAAAACACTGCCGTAGGTTCTCAAGCATTAGATGCTAATACAGAAGGTGAAATGAATACTGCACTTGGCTATGCATCTTTAAGTGCAAACACCACTGCTAATCATAACACTGGAATAGGTACTCAAGCCTTACTTTCAAACACAACTGGTACGCAGAACGTAGCTGTAGGTACTTTTGCACTGCAACAAAATACTACAGCGAATTTTAATAATGCTTTTGGGTATTCTGCTTTAAAACTTAATACAACTGGACAACAAAATAATGCTTTTGGTAATGCAGTTTTAGATGCGAACACAACTGGTAGTTACAACGTAGCAATGGGTCAAGCTGCAATGGGATCAAATACTGAAGGAGATAATAATGTAGCTGTAGGTTATTCAGCTTTGTTTGCTAATACTACTGCTGATAACAACACAGCATTAGGTCATAATACTTTAGCAGCAAACACAACTGGAACTAGAAACACAGCGGTTGGTGCTTTTGCACTAGAAGATACCACCTCGTCAAATAATACTGGTTGCGGTTATGGGGCTTTAGCTCAAAATATTAGTGGAGATGAAAACACTGCCGTAGGTGATCATGCTCTTACAAATAACACAACTGGGGTTCAGAATACAGCCTGTGGTATGCAAGCCTTAAATGCTTGTACTACAGGTCTAAACAACACAGCCGTTGGTAAAAATGCAAATACAACTACTACAACTGGTTCAAGTACTATTGTTATAGGTGAAGATGCACAACCAAGTAGCTCAACAGTAAACCAAGAAATTACAATAGGTGGAGCGTTCATAAGTGGTTTTAGATGTAATGTACAAACAATATCTTCTTTGTCAGATGGTAGAGATAAAATAGATGTTATAGATTTACCTGAAAGTCTAGACTTTATAAATCAATTAAGACCTGTAAAATTTAAATGGGATACAAGAGATGGTAATGGTAAAGATGGTTTATATGAACATGGTTTTATTGCACAGGATTTACAGACAGCACAAAAAGAAAATAATGCAGATTATCTAAATATGGTATTAGATGAAAACCCTGACAGATTAGAAGCTAGTTATGGCAAACTCGTACCGATACTAACAAAAGCAATACAAGAATTATCCGCAAAAGTCACAGCCCTAGAAGTAGGGTAAACTAAAAGTAAATTTATTTTTTTATCATGGAAGAGAAAACCGCAGATGAAATTGCAGCTATTTTTTCTGCTGCAGGTGATAGTGTAACTGTTATCGGTACTGCTCAAGTATCAGATGAAACTGATACTGATTTTAAAGACAAAATTAAGCGTAATGTAGAGCATCTTGAAATTATCAAGGACTACAAAAAACTTGATGGCACAACATCTATCTGGACTTCTGAAGATTTTACTGCTATTGATAAAGCAATTGTTGATGGTAAAAAACTTTATTAAATTATGAATTTACAAGAAAAATTACAGCAACTTGCTCAACAAAGACAGCAGTTATGGATAGCTTTGCATGAAGTTAATGGTGCGATGAAGATTCTAGAGGAGCAGATTTTGGAGACTCAAGAGAAACCCGAACAAGTGCAGCCATCAAATACAAAGGCATCAACCCCACAAGAAGAAAAAGCACCATCAAAGTAAGTGGTGCTACCATTTTATTAAGTAATTCTTTTATCATGCAAAAGATTATAAACATTCTTAGTATACTTTCTTTCCTACTTATATCCAGTAGCCTCGTAGGTACATTTATAGGTTATAGGTGGTTAACATCACCAAAATTTGAAAAGTATCTAAAAAATAAAATTATGGGTAATATTGATAATGTTTTACCTGATGCAATAAAAGGTGGTATGCCAAAATTTACAACACCACCAATAGCAAAACCTAAAGTATCTATACCATTATAAATTGCCAGAAATAAACATCATACCTAGTGCATCAATACCACGTATACCTGATGTTGTAATACCTAACCAGACAAATTTACCTACAACTACTCATGTAACAAGAATGTTACCACCTACTTTTGATATGCCTTGTGCAACTGTTAGAACTGATGGTACAAAAAATACACAACTTTTTACAGATGACCCTGCAGGTAATGTTGTCATAAACTGTGCTATACCCTTCTATGAACCCTTACAATACAATGCTAAGGATTTAGTGCCAATACAGGAAGCAGAACCACCTACAAACGTAGAACAGCCACCTATAGCAGAAACAGAAACACCAGAAGTACCAAAAATACCAGAAGAAGATAAAATAGAATGTCCTGACCCTAAAAAGAATAACCCACGTATAGGTGATCTAAATGCAAAAGGTACAGAAAAAGTTGTAGGTTATAAATATATAGAAGAAACAAAAGAATGTGTAGTGCAGTATGAACCAACAACTGCAGTAGAAAAATATTTACCTTCTATAAATACAGTATCTACAACTTTTGCAATAACAATAGTTGCAACAACTGCAGCTACATTAACACCTTTTTTAAACAGGATACTAAAACCTGCATTTAAAAAATTAATTGGTGCTGCTAAAAAGGCTTTAGGTAAAAAAGGTACAAGATTTACAGGTAAAAAACCAATAAAATCTAAACTTAATTCTTAATTTTATGTACGTGGTCTAAATTAGTTGGCTCTATAATTTCTATATCTGAACAGACTAATGCCATAGGTGTACCTTCTTTAAATCTAAAACCATTTTTATAGTTATCTGCACAGGTTTTGGCTCTACTCATTTCATAATTTAATCTTTTTGCAGCTAGTGAGGCTTCATATAATTCATTTTGTTTTTCCATAGCTTTTCTACATTCTTTTATAGCTGTTCTATCTAGTGGTATAGAAAAAGTAGCTGTAATACCACCATTTATAGAAACATTAGATTGTTTCTGTCCTGTCCTAACCTTTTCAAAGTACAATATCTCACCTCTATAACCTGCATCTACATCACCATCACCTATTGCATTATTATCATCATCAAAATTACCTTCTATATCACGCCTTGAATATACTGGTCTATCAAAATGAGACTCAAAAGGTGTTGAAAAACCATACGTTGTAGAAACAAATGGCGAGATATTAAGAGTAGCACCCTGACACGTAATAGTGTTCATCTGATACTGAAACTGCCTTGATGGTACTACTTGTACCGCCTGATTGACCACTGACCCACTAGAATTTGATGTTGTATTTACAGAATTAGCTAAGACAGGATTATTAAACAACAGCANTAATANNAAATATNTTTTCATTGACTAAANGTACTTGTACTNTCNCTAANACTTTCNATNNTNGTNGTNCGNGTAACGTGCGTGTAATTAGTAATACCAGGTGTTTCTAATGTCTCATAATACATAAAACTTTCACCCTGATTTACAATACTAAACGTAGGTTTGTTATCTAAATTAGGTGATACAAAAGTAGTACCTACACCCTGTATTGTTGTATNTACCTTAGTCCACCCTGCAGGTGCNACATTNCCNGTNNNACTNTNTACATTNTCCCCACCNACTGTTAGTTGATACCCATTACGTATGTCAAAACTTTTTATATCTTCCACTATTGTCTGTTTTGTTTCCACGTGTTGCTGTAAAACCCCTTGTTGAAAATTTGGAATAACTGGTGCTGCATAAACAGGTACACCAAAAAATACATATAGCCAAAATAGCCTATACATAGTTTTATTAATCTACTATTAGTGTTGTTATAACCTGTCCTACTGCTTCTGTATTTTCCCCACCTGCAGTTAGTGCAATAGAACCTGCAGTAGAAATAGTACCTGCTAAATTTGATGGTGTGCCACCTGCAATACTTGTAACATCAGAGAAATTAGGACTAGCACCTGTTGTAACAGCACTTCCTGGTATTGCATCTGCTTGTGTGAATGATTGGCTAAATGAAAAGCTATTAGCAGGTACGTCTTGGGTTACTGTTAAATCAGGAGGTGTACCAATTCCTGAACTTATAACAAGAGAACCAACACCATTAGCAACAGCATTACCACCTGATGTATAGGTTGTATCTACACCAGTACCACTAACGCTATAACTGCTACCTATGCGATCTGCAGACGTTGTAGCACCACCTACTGTTAGTTTTACAGAACTGGTAATACTATGGGATAGATCAGCATAACAAGCAGGTGTAATTGCTAGTAGCAATATTGGTAAAAATTTTTTCATGTTTTTGTTTTGGGGTCAACCACAGTAGCACCAACAATTTTTATAGGTGTTTCTACCCTTATAGTTTGGTATGAATTGTCAGATTGTGCAAGTTGTTGTGGTTTTTCCTCTTTATCTTCTTTTTTCTTTTTACCNACATCAACAGAAAAAGTNGCNAAACAGCCTGTAAATACACTTGCTATAAANGTTATATCTTTAGGNGAGTTATCTTTTGACATACCAGGAAATGATATGTAGTTAAGGCTNATAATAAANCCNGCCCANACCATTACACCTAANCTNATAAAAGTGCCNAGTATCTCTAACTGTTCTTCTTTATCGTCNAANTTTTNTTTTAGTTTTTGTAGAGNNTTTTTAGATTTTGTTTCTGACATAGCNTTTTTCTGTCATAATAGCTATANAACAGGTNCTAGCAAAGTGATTGAAGTAATAGCAGCTACAGGTGGTGCATTGTTAACTGCCTGTTTTGTATCTGTAGGTTCTATATCTTATAGAGGTAGGCAATCACGTGATGACCTTGTACGTAATACAACAGCTATAGAATTACTTACTACAAAAATAGATGATATGCATGATGATATGAAAGAGGTATTTCACAGACTAAAAGAAGTAGAACTGGCTGTAGCAGAAATAAAGCCTAGAAGATAATAAAAGGCTATCTAGCTTTGCAATGGGGATTAGACAGCCTATAGATGACCATATTAAATTTAACGTCTACAATATGTTTGTAAAGCATAACAAAGCTATGTACAAAATTCTTAAACCTATACTGCTACGCTTCCTTTCTACAACAGGATGCAAAAGGTTAATTATTGATCTATTACGTGTAGTTTGTAAGCAGACTACAAACACCCTAGATGATAAGGCTGTAGATATGTTAGAACAGAAGTTATTTCCTAAATTAAATTAAAAATAACCAACAGCAGTATTATCGTTACCAATAGTATTTACCAACAGCTGTGTTTTTGTCAGTAGTTGTATATCCAATAGCAGTATTATTATCACCACTTGTGGTAGTTAAAAGTCTTGCAATAACTACCTTTTGTGTAAAACAACCAACTGCTGTGTTTTAGTTTCATGCAATTTACCCAACTGCTGTATTATGTGTGCCGCTTGTATTTCCTACTGCTGTGTTTTCATAACCTTTGGTATTACCAATAGCTGTGTTATATATACCAATAGTAATTACCAATAGCTGTGTTATATATACCAATAGTAATTACCAATAGCTGTGTTATANATAACCTGTTGTATAAAGTAAAACCATTGATATGACTAGCTTTTAGTTTACAAATCCTACTGCTGTGTTATTGATACCTTTGGTATTTACCAACTGCTGTGTTTTAGTTACCTATAGTAATTCCTATTGCTGTATTATATGCACCTTTGGTTTTTCCAATTGCTGTGTTTTAGTAACCACTTGTATTTCCAAAAGCAATATTATTGTTACCAGTTGTATATACCAAAACCCTTGCAACCACTAAGATTTTTTATTTATAACCAATAGCTGTGTTTTTGTAACCAATAGTATTTCCTATGGCAGTATTATTAACACCATTGGTAATTCCTATTGCTGTGTTTTGGTTACCACTCGTAATACCAACAGCTGTGTTTTAGTAACCATTAGTAATTCCTACAGCAGTATTATAGTAACCACTTGTAGAAGATAAAAGTATTGCTATGACTAGATTTATACAAAATAAACCTACAGCAGTATTATGTGTACCTGATGTAATTCCTATAGCTGTGTTATATGAACCTATTGTATTTCCAATAGCTGTATTTTGGTTACCACTTGTAATGCCAACAGCAGTGTTATGTGTACCAATGGTATTTCCTACTGTTGTGTTTTAGTACAAGTGGTGACAATAACATTGCTGTAGGATTGTGAAAACGCAAAAAAAAGACCCTTAAAGGGTCATGTATTAAATTAACTAATTATTTAACTAACTCTTTTAATTTTTTATTTGCTTGGTCTACACAACCAATTCCATCAAATTGATAACGACCTAAAGTTAAACTTCCTTTTAACATTTCTTCGTAAAGATCGGCATTTTTAGCTAATTTTTTATAAACACAGATAGTAACTCTTTCCCAATCTGGGTTGCGTTTATCTCCTTGATAACGCCCTAGATGATGATGATAAAAAATGTCTGTTTTAGCACCTTTAATTTCATAGTGCTTATTGTCATTATCACCTTCTCTAAATACAACTTCTACTGCGTTGTTTTGTTCAATTAGTGTTTTGTTCATTTGGATTGCCTCTCGGTTGTGTACATATTCAGTATATAACTAGGGTATACCCCTATAAAGGTTATGTTACAAACTTGTAATAATTAGTCAGGAGATCGA
>FUFK010056496.1_pt1 | contig 13811 bp, 13 predicted proteins | sample 1021851 | NCBI WGS metagenome assembly FUFK01 (sample SAMEA51879418, study PRJEB19060) | metagenome | reverse complement strand
CAACAAGGTTGATTTGTTTCGATTTATTCAAAAGCTCACGGGTATACTCGCTTTCAGGCGAATAGTAGATCTGATTAAGCTCCCCCTTTTCTTGGAGCCGTCCCTGTTTCATTACAAGAACCTTTTCACACGTGCGAGCAACTACTCCTAAATCATGTGTAATTAAAATAACAGACATATGGAATTGATCACGGACCTCTAGGATCAGATCCAAGATTTTCTCCTGTACCGTGACATCAAGCGCGGTCGTCGGCTCGTCAAGAACGAGCAGGTCCGGCTCGCCGCACAGCGCCATCGCCGCCATCAGGCGCTGCAGCTGTCCGCCCGACACCTGGTGCGGATAGCGTGTTCCGATGTTCTCCGGATCGGGGAGCTCCAGCGCGTGATAGAGCGACAATGCCTTGGCATCGGCTTCAGCCTGGGTCTTCGTTCCGTGAAGGATCGGCGCCTCTGTCACCTGCTCGTTGATCAGGATNGACGGGTTGAAGGTCGCNGCNGCGCTCTGCGCNAGATAGGCNACCNTCTCGCCACGNNCNGGNCGNAGCTCNTCGGTCGACATCNTGGTGACATCCTGNNNCAGAAGNNGNGCCTCNCCNCCAGCNAATTTNAGNCCCGGCTTGCAATAGCCGAGTGCCGACAGCGAGATGGTGGTCTTGCCTGACCCGGACTCGCCGATCAGCGCCACCACTTCGCCGCGGCGGACCTTGAAGTCCACGCCCTTGACGATGGGAAGCTCGGAACCGTCGTCCCGGACCGCGTTGATCTTNAGGTCACGCGCCTCGAAGATTACATCGTTATCATCGGAATGCTTCGCCATGGATTACAGCCTCTTCGACAGCTTGCCGCCGCTGTGCGCGGAGATGTCATCGACGATCAAGTTGATCCCCACCGTCAGGGTGGCAATGGCCAGCGCCGGCGCCAGCACCGGGATCACTGACGCTCCGTATGAAAGCGCCCCGAGATTTTCGCGCACCATGGATCCCCAGTCTGCTTGAGGTGGCTGCACGCCAAGTCCCAGGAAGCTCAGGCTTGAGATGAACAGGATGACGTAGATCAGGCGCAAGCCGAAATCGGTCATCAGAGGCATCGCAGCATTGGGCCAGATTTCACGGGTGATAATCCACCAGCGCCCTTCGCCGCGGACGCGGGCNGCCTCGACGAAATCCATCACCATGATCTCCTGACCNAGCGCACGCGCCAGGCGGAAGACCACGGTGGCGTAGATCACCCCGGCGGTCACTATCAGCACCGGTATCGAGGAACCGACGGCGGCGACCACGACAAGGCCGAGCATGATGGTCGGCAGGCTGAGGAATGCGTCATTGATGCGGCTGACGATCATGTCGACCCGCGGGGTCGAGATCGCCGCGCCGATACCCATCACCACGCCGATGAAGTAGGCCAGCAAAGTGGCCGCGAAGGAAATTCCGATCGTCCTGCCCGCGCCAAACATCAGGCGGCTCAGGACATCACGGTCGCTTTCATCCGTGCCCAGCCAAGCGCCTGGTCGAGGCATCTGGAATTCTGAATAATCATCGGGGAAAGGGAGATCGTTCTCACCCAGTGGAGCGATGTAGGGCCCAAGAATGGCGATGANTACCCAGAAGGAAACAACACTTATGCCAAGCCAGCCGGTCCAGCTCGGCGAATAGCGTGAAGAAGGTGCGGAATCAGGTAATTCATCAAAGCTGACCCCAGCGTCATAGGGTGCAACATAGTGGTCGTTCTGCTGTGCGTTGCTCATTTTGGGTGTCTCAGGCGTGCGTTAGATGCGTAGGCAGCGATGTCCGCAATCAGCATCAGGATGACGTAGGTTAGGCAGAAGATCATGCCGAGACCCTGGATCAGGATGTAGTCACGTGTCTGCACACCCTGCACGATAAGGGTCGCAAGACCGTTATAACCGAAATAAACCTCGACCACGATCACGCCAGTAACGAGGTAGGCGAGGTTCAGCGCAACCACATTTACAATTGGGCCAATGGCATTCAAAAGCGCATGACGGAAGATTATGCGCTTGCGTGGAACGCCTTTTAGGATCGCCATCTCGATATATGGAGAGCTCATCACATTCAGCACAGCGGCGCGGCTCATCCGGATCAACTGCGAGGCGATGACAAAACAAAGGGTGGTGATTGGCAGCGCAAAATGCGCGATCAACTCAAACAGGCCCTTGCCCTCTGTCGAGCCGACGACAATGGCGTTGCCGATGCCGAGTACGAATACAAACAGCAATACCAGCAGGGTTGCGGTGAAGAATTCAGGCGCGGCCACAAGCGAGACGGACACGAGGGTCAGAGTTCTGTCATAGACCGTGCCGGGATACATNGCNGCCATAATACCNAGAGCCAGTGAGATCGGCACGCCGATGGAAGCTGTCAGGGCGGATACAAATACAGTATTTTTGTAGCGGTCGGCGATCAAGTCGGTGATGGGCACGTCACTAGCAAGTGAGGTTCCGAGGTCGCCCTGCATAAAGTTCTTCAGCCAAGTGAGATACTGGATAATGTAGGGCTGGTCCAGGCCAAGTCTGGCTCGAAAAGCTGCAACATTTTCGGGGGTGGCGGACTGGCCTAGGCGAATTTGNGCCGCATCTCCAGGCAGAATCTTGGTGCCGAAGAAAATGATCAGCGAGACCGCAAGCACCGTTACCAGGCCAATGCCAAGCCGCTTCAGGATCAGTATCGTCATAATTGGAAATCCGGTCAAAAAACAGGCCCCATCCGGAAGATGGGGCCTGTCCTGATTTNGTGGTTAGGCGTCGAGCCACATGGTGACCGGCGCCTCGGCACCGCCGAAGTTGTTCAGCGGCACATGGGTCAGGCCCTTCACNTTGTCGGACACNGCNTCGACATAGTTCCGGTGGATCGGAATCACGCTNCCGTTGTCGTTGTGAATCTTCTCCTGCAGAACGTGATACATCTCCTTGCGCTTGGCAGGATCTGTGACGCCGCGGACCTCAACNAGGATCTTGTCGAATTCCGGATCCTGGTGGTAGGTCTCGTTCCAGGCCGCATCCGACTTGAATGCAAGTGTCATCATGATGTTGGCGGTTGGACGCATGTTCCATGACACAACGCACATTGGCGCNTTCAGCCATACCGCGCCCCAGTAGCCATCAGTGGTGACTTTCTGGACGTCGACATTCATGCCAATCTTGGCAGCTTCACGTTGCAGGAACAGGCACTGGTCGATTGCGCCTGGGGCAACTTCTGCAGCCACAATCGGAACAGTNGTGTTGCCGATGCCGGACTTGTCGAAGTGATACTTCGCTTTGTCTGGATCCAGCATCCGCTGCGGGATGTCNGGGCTATGGTCAAAATAGGCCTTACCGATGGGCTGGTCGTTGCCAAGTGATGCTTGACCCTTGTAGACGCCCTTTACGAGACGCTCACGATCCATCAGGTGCTTCATNGCCATAATCAGGTCGTGATTGCCCGACATGTCCATGTCTTTGCGACAGGCGATATTGATGTAGGCGCCCGAATTCAGCGACCAGACATTCTTGCCGGGAGCCGATTCGACCTGGCCAATTGCCTTCGGTGGCAGGTTCACCATAGCGTCAATGTCACCGGCCAAGAAGGCGTTCAGACGTGCGACCGGGTCACCAATGCCGAAATGCTCGATCTCGTCGAGATATCCGCCCTCGCCCCAGTAATTGTCAAAGCGCGTACCAACGGTGCGAACACCAGGCTTGAACTCCTTNACCTTGTAGGGGCCGGTACCGATGGCCGTGGAGAAATCCTCAGCGCCTTCNTGCAGGATCTTAAAGTGGAATGTGCCAAGTGCGATCGGAAGGTCTGCGTTTGGTGAAGACAGGATGGCCTTCACCTCATAGTCATTGACCTTCTTCCACTCCTTTACCATCGCGACCAGTGAAGAGGCGTTGGAAATCGAGTCCGCGCCGAGGTGACGGTTCATCGTATAGATGACGTCGTCGGCGGTCAGGGTCTTGCCGTTATGAAATTCAACGCCCTTGCGGATCTTGAAGGTCCACTCGGTAGCCGAATCATTCGACAGAACCTCTTCAGCCAGCTCAGGCTCGTATCCCAGTTCCTTGGTCAGGCGGGTCAGCGAGCCATAGAACATCCGGCCGCGGAAGTAATCGACAGCAGATGTGTAAAGAGCCGGGTCGAGCGTATCGTTTGGACCGTGTTGGTCACCTGCGAATACCACGCGGCCACCACGCTTTGGCGTATTGGCCCAGGCATCAGAGACACCGGTGAACAATGTTCCAGAAGCCGCCGCCGTAGCACCGGCAGCCATCATATAGTGCATGAAGTCACGACGGCTGACGCCCTTCTTGACCATGTTGAGGAACCGTGCGCGGTCAGCTGGGCTCAGCGTCTCGAGCATAGGATCATTGCGCTTTTCAGACATAAATCCTCCCTAATGTCTTTGCGTTTTTTTACTAATGACGAGCTATAAGCCTAACATGAAAAACTAAGTGCGTTCAATTAAACCGACCCTAAATGTAATAAAGCCGACCTGTGATATGTAAAAAAACCGACTCATTGTTCAGGATCGGACGCGTGTAGCGGCAATGCCAAAAAGACCATTTCAGCCTGTTAACGATCGCCGGAGCGGGCGATTTCGTCGTCGGACAGCGGCTCGCGACGCGTCACCTTCCAGCTGGAATCCGGCTGGCGCTGCCAGCAGACACGGTCCCAGCTTCCGTCCTCCTGCGGCTCCCACCACCAGTTCTCGCCAACAAGGTCGCCGGTCCAGACATAGGCAATGAGGCAGGCCTCGGTGCCGGTACGCAACTCGTGGACCTGATGGGGCGGGGGGACCGAATGTTCACCCGCCGTGACATGCATCGACAGCTTTTCCCGCCCGTGACGGATGTAAATCTCGCCTGACAGAACGTGATAGATTTCCAGTGCCGCATGCTGGTGAAGCGGATAGGTTACATGCGGCGCAAGAAGAAACAGGCCAAGATAGAGGTCTTTGCTGTGAAGTTTGCCGCGGCCGCCGATGACCTGGCCGGCCATCAGGCCGCCGGCAAGCNNNGGGTCCGTGTGNGACGAATCGAAAATCTGGTACCAGTCGAGATCGCGCGCCAGCGGCCGCAGGACTTCGGCAAGCGGCGAGACCGGCATGGCATCAAGCAGCGCCGGCAGCCTGGCCGAAACAAGTGGCGGCTGTTGGTCCACAGGCAGTTCCTGCGGTGTCGTGACGACGGAGCGAAGGTCGTTCGCCAGTGTCTCGACAAGCGGCGCTTCCCCGGCCGCTACCGGCNNNATNTNTGACATCAAAGGCATCGGCAAGCCGGTTTTGCAAAGCGGGCCCTTTGACTGACGGAATAGCGCCTTCACCTGCCATATGTCTCTCCTGTCGGGGCGGGACGTCCTGCCCAGAGAGTTCTACAAGCACTCTCTGGCTGTCAATCTTCATGGCGTCCCGGCTGAATTCAGAGGGGGCGAATCGCATGGATGCCTTTTCGGTCGCCACTCCTGTCGCCCGGATGTAGCATTCACTTATGGCCGCCCGCCAAACNGTTGGCGGGACGGCTATGAGGACGCTGGATGAAGTTTTCGATTTTCGACAGACCAAGCGAAGACCGGCCGATGCTGGCGCTTGGCTTGCTGCTGTTCGGGGTCAGCCTGCTGTCGCTTCAGGATTCGCTGATCAAGCTGTTCGCCCCGCATACCAGTTTCTGGCAGCTGCAGCTCATCCGTTCGAGTTTCAACATGCTGTTTGCCATCGGCCTTGCGGCTCTGGCTGGCGGCTTTCACCTGCTCTGGCCGCAGCGGCTTTGGCCGGCGGTAGCGCGCGGCATGCTGCTGGCGGTCTGCATGCTGTGCTTCTTCGGGGCCTCGCAACAGATCACTGTCGCGCAGATGGCCACCGGCCTTTACACCTATCCGCTGTTCATCACGCTCCTCGCCGGCCCCGTTCTCGGCGAGCGGATTGGACCCTGGCGGATCGGTGCGCTGGTCCTCGGCGCGGCGGGTTGCCTTCTGGCTCTCGATCCCTTTGCTGATGGCGGCAGCTATTTCCAGATGGTCCCGGTGCTCGCTGGATTTTTCTATGCCTGCAATGTTCTGGTGCTGCGACGCTATTGCCGTACCGAGAGCCCNCTNGCACTGGCGTTCGTCGTCGCCCTNGTTTTCATGCTGACCGGGNTCGGTGGCGCGGTCGGGCTCGAGGCGTTCNANGCACCGGCGTCCTGGCAGCAGGCCGTGCCTTTCATCTTTGTCGGCTGGCCGCCGCTGGCCATTGGCATGGTCGGGGTTTTCGCCTGTTTTTCGGCCCTCAACCTGATCGGAAACCTGTTCCTCAGCCGCGCCTATCAGACAGCCGACAGCAGCTGGCTGGCGCCGCTTGATTTCATCTATCTGCTGTTTGTCGCGATGTGGGGCCGGGTGCTGTTTGAAAGCTGGCCGGCCCCGCTTGCCTGGCTCGGCATGGCGATGATTGCCGCTGCCGGCATCGTCACCGCAATGCGCGAACAGCGTCGTGACCCATCCTCCGCGCCACCGGCGCAAGCGGGGTCTGGCAGGCGCGAGTGAAATCCTCTACATCATGCGGGAGAACACGGATGACCCGTGACTGTGGAGGGGTTGAGCGCCGGATGGCCGACAAGAACGACATCAAGATTATCGTCAAGGAATCGTCCATCCACGGGCTTGGCGTCTTTGCGAGGCAGGATATCGCCGCTGGCGAAACGCTCGAGCGCTGTGCCTATATCGTTATCGATGACGACGACCTTCAGGAGGTCAACAGGCTGAATGACTATCTGTTCACCAGCCCGGACGACCCGAACGACTATCTGGTGGTGATGGGCTGCGGCATGCTCTACAACCACGCCTCGCCGCCGAATGCCAAATGGGAAGTGGACGAGACCGACAACAGGTTCCTGCGGTTCTATGCCGATTGTGACATCGGTGCCGGAGAAGAAATCTTCCATGATTATGGCGAGGAATACTGGACCACCCGCGCCGAGGACTAGCGTCAGCCTGCCGCCGGAAGGCCCTTCAGTGTTTCATAGGCTGTGCCTGCCGCAAGCCAGGCGAAGGCCAGTGCGCACAGACGATATGTCCATACCCGCCAGAGCTCGCCCCGCCCGCCGAACAGCCAGCTGACAGCGCCGGCGCACACAAAGCACCAGAGCACAGACGAGGCCATGAAACCGGCAAAGAATATGACATAGTCGATCCGGTCAGGCTCGCTCACGCCGAGCGCGCCAAAGGCGCTGCCGAGCGCCGCCCAATAGGCGACATTCTGCGGGTTCGAAAGCGCCAATATGGCCCCCGACCGCAAGGCGGTGCCGGTGGCGCCGGCNGNNNTGGTGGCGGATGGCGGTGNCAGGCTTTCCCGCCAGCTGTCAANGGCAAGCCATGCAAGATAGGCCGCGCCNCCAATTNCCACCGGNANCCGCAGCATCTCCGCCTGNAGCAGCAAGCCNANACCGGCAAGGCCGAGAATGGCCCAGGCTGCGTCACCTGCAAGCGAGCCGATCTGTACTGCGAGCGCCGGCCGGTAGCCGCCATCAACCCCGCGCCGGATGGTTTCGGCAAACACCGCGCCNGGCGCGGCGTTGAATATCAGTCCGAGCAGGAAGGCCATGCCGAACAGGCTGAGAACAGGCGTGATCATGGGTGGNTTCTTGATCCTGTGCGAGCTGACNCGGGANGGGTGCCGGGTGCAGCATGGGGCGTGTCAGCCTTGCTTTTCAAGGGGCGAGTTCTAAACTGGCCCGCATCCGCGGCCTGCGGAGACCTCGTTATCTGCTTATTGGGAAAATGGAGCCATGTCGCCCTCTGCGCTGCCGCGTGCAACCAAAATCGTCGCCACCATAGGGACTGACAGCGGAACGCCAGAGGCGTTGCGCGCGTTGCTTGAGGCAGGTGTCAATGTGTTCCGCCTGAATTTCTCGCACGGGACGCAGGGTGAACAGGCCAAGCGGATAAGTGCCATCCGTGCGCTGGAGGAAGAGACCGGGCAGCCGGTCTGTATCCTTGCCGATCTGCAGGGGCCGAAACACCGGGTCGGCCCGGTCGAGGACGGCGTGGTGCTGGCCGCCGGCGACAGTTTTGTGTTCGACCGTTCGTCCGATATCGGCAACGCGTCGCGGGTCGGCCTGCCGCATCCGGAAATCTTTGCCGCGCTGCAGCCCGGCGCACGCCTGCTGATCGATGACGGCAAGCTCGTCCTTCGGGTAAAAAGCATCGGCGATGACAGTTTCACCACCACGGTCGAGGTCGGTGGCCCGCTCAGCAGCCGCAAGGGCGTCAATCTTCCCGATCTTGTTCTCGACAGTCCGCCGCTGACCGAGAAGGACAGGTCCGATCTCGCCTTTGCGCTTGATTGCGGTGTCGACTGGGTGGCGCTGTCCTTNGTGCAGCGCGCGCGCGACGTGATCGAAGCCAAGGCGGCGATCGACGGCCGTGCCGCGCTGATGTCAAAGATCGAGAAGCCTGCCGCGCTCGCCGAACTGTCAGATATCGTCACCGCGTCGGACGGTGTGATGGTGGCGCGCGGCGATCTCGGTGTCGAGTTGCCGCCAGAAGATGTGCCGGGCTGGCAGAAGCGGATTGTCGCCGAGTGCCGGATGGTCGGCAAGCCCGTGGTCGTCGCAACCCAGATGCTGGAATCAATGATCACCAACCCGACCCCGACAAGGGCGGAGGCCTCGGACGTCGCCGGCGCGGTGTTCGACGGTGCGGATGCGGTGATGCTGTCCGGCGAGACGGCGGTCGGCAAATATCCTGTCGAGACGGTGCAAATGATGGGGCGCATCATCGCTGCCGCCGAGGGGCACATCATGGCCCACCCGGAAAATGCGCCACCGAAGCTGCCGACCGAGCCGAGCCTGTATCACGCCGTCGCACTTGCCACCGTGTCGCTTGCCGAAACGGTCGGTGCCGAAGTCATCGTGGCCTTCTCGACCTCGGGCAACACGGCGGTGCGCATCGCGCGCGAGCGGCCCAGAATNCCCTTCNTTGTGCTCTCTCCCTTTGTCGAAGTGCGGCGCAGGCTGGCCATTCTGTGGGGAACGCAGACAGCNGGAAGCACAATCACCGAGGATTTCGAAGCTGCCATTGCCGAGGGTGTGGCAGAGATCGGCAACCGCGGCATTGCCGCTGCCGGTGCGCATGTGGTGATTGTNGCNGGCATGCCGTTCGGCATTGCCGGCACCACGAACTCGATCCGGGTCGCGACGATCTAGGGCTGGTCGCCGGCTCGTTTCAGATCCACAGCCACATCGGTAACGAGACCGGGCGACATGGCCACACGGCTGACCAGGGTGCGGCTGCTGCCGGCGGAAAGCGTCAGTTCGCGTGATGCGATCGGCCGCGTCATCAGAATATTGCCTTCCGCGTCCAGCAGGTTCACCGTNACCCGTTCCGGCGCGCCTTCGGCGGTTCCCAGATTGGCGAGCGTCACCGTGACGAGAAGCGCATTNTCGTCATCNCCACTATAGGAAAAGCTGGCATCTGTGACGGCAAGACGCGCCGCAGGCGCCGCCATCAGTCCCGCCAGCGGTGTGCTGTTCGGCGTGACGCGCTCGATCACCGCGAGGCCTACGCCGGCCAGAATGGCCCCGCTGACAATCACCCAGATGGCTGTTTGCAGCCAGCCCCGTCCGCTGCCGTTTCCCGCAACCCGTTTGCCAGCCGCTGCGTTCATGCTGTCGAACAGTTCACGGCGCGCGTTGGCGTGCCCGATCTCGTCGGGCGCCATCTGGTGGCGGCAATGCGGACATTCCACAAGAACAGAGTCGTCAGCCGCCAGCGGTGGCACCGAAAAGCGGTCGCCGCAAGCGGCGCATATGCCGACGCGGTGGTTCGGATTGGGCCTGCTCGGCCTCGCAGACCCGGCTGAACTATCGGTAACCGGCCGGAAAATCTCGTCACATTTGTGGCAGGCGATCCGGACTTTCTGGCCGGCATTCGCCGCCGCATCGAGCATTCCGTGATCGATGGCGCAATTGGCGCCACATGCCGGGCATCTGTGGATATCGCTATCCGGCGCTGCAAGAATCAGGGTCACCGCTCTGTCACCCCATGACAAATTCAGATCGTCCGGAAACCACCTTCCGGCTGGTGCGAGACACTCTACGGCCGGGCAGGAATAAGTCAATCTGGGNGGATGGCTAGAGCGCCCGGCCACGAAGTGTGGCGCGCAGCTCTTTAATCATCGCCTCGGCNTGGTCCATATGCGGGTTCACCCGCACTGCCGCCTCGAAAGCCTGCAGCGCTGCCGGAAGATCGCCGGACCGCATATTGATCATCCCGAGCCCGCTGAGAGCCCCGAAATGGCGTGGCTCAAGATCGATGACGCGGGCTATGTCGCTTCGTGAGCCCTTGTCGTCGCCGCGCATAAACCTCACGGTTGCTCGCTTGTTCCACGCCTCGGCATGGGTCGGGTGGGCGCTGATGATTTCGGTGAAAATACGTTCTGCATTGCGGAGCTGGCCGAGATTCATCTGGCGGATCCCGATGGCCATCAGGCTTGTCGCGCGCGGGTCGTCCTCGAATGCTGTCCATCGCTGCCAGATTTCGGCAACCACGTCCTTGGCGGCGGCATCGCTGGTAACCCGCTGGAGTTCGGAAAACAGGCCGTCCAGATCAGGGTCGCGCTGGTCCGCGGCGGCATGGCCGGCAACGAGGCCGACGACCAGTGCCGCGGCGATGAACCTGCCAGCGCGGTGTTTTAGCAAACTGTTTTTCATTGGTGTCATATAGGCACCAACCGGATGGCAGCCAAGGGGCCCGAAAAGCNGAGGGCAGCGCCGCCANGCTGTTCCGGCTCNTCAGCTCTGCGTCCATGGCAGCCCGCGGNACTTCCATCCCTCGACATTGTTGCGATGGCCTTTTTCNTCGCCNCGGCCCTNGAACCCCTCGATNACATTGACCAGCGAGCTGTATCCCTCGGCGGCAAGCAAGCGGCATGCATTTGCCGAGCGGCCGCCGACACGGCAGATGACATAGACCGGCGCGGCCGGATCGACCACAGCTTTCACCTGTTCGAGAAATTTTGGGTTGGGCCGTCCCGATTCATCTGAAATGGCGGCGAGAAGCGGCTTCTTGCCGATCTGCGACAGGTCCGGTGTGCCGGTAAAATGCCACTCGGCAGGCGCGCGGCAGTCGATCAGGACGGCGTCGCTCTTCTGCGAGAGTTCCTCATAGGTTTCCAGCGGGTTCAGTTCACGAAACATGGCTTTCCCTTTTTTCTGCNTTCTGGCAGTTTGNAACGCCAGCAAGACACCATTNGAATGTCCGGGCNACCGCGACATAAGTAGCAAAGGTAACGACCATGATTAAAGCGCTAATTGTCGANCAGGCAGNTGACGATTCCGTATCCGCAAGCATCCACGAGATCGAAGCGTCACAACTCCCCGATGATGGCGAGGTCGATATCGCGGTCGAATATTCGACGATCAACTACAAGGACGGCCTGTGCCTGAACGGCCTTGGCCGGCTGGTGCGCAATTATCCGCATGTCCCGGGAATCGATCTTGCGGGAACCGTCATTTCCAGCCGTGCCGACGGGATTGCTGCCGGCGACCGGGTGACGATGAACGGTTTCCGCAGCGGCGAGATCCGCTGGGGCGGCTATGCCACCCGGGCGAACGGCAAGGCTGAATGGATCGTGAAACTTCCCAACGGAATGAGCACGCGCCATTCCCAGATGCTTGGCACCGCCGGGTTCACCGCCATGCAGTCGATCCTGCGGCTCGAGGCGAACGGCATGACGCCCGATGGCGGCGAGGTGCTGGTCACCGGCGCTGGCGGCGGCGTGGGCTCGGTGGCGACGGTGCTGCTGGCGAAACGCGGCTATCAGGTGGCGGCGATGACTGGCAGAGCCGAGATCGCCGACTACCTGACTGATCTTGGCGCCAGCCGTATCGTCAGCCGCGAGGAGATGCTCGACGATCCCGGCAAGGCGATGGAATCGGGTGTCTGGGGCGGCTGCATCGACTGTGTCGGCGGCCAGATCCTCGCCCGTGCGATCAAGCAGATGAATTACGGCTGCGGCATCGCCTCGCTCGGCAACACCGCGGGTGCGAAGATGGAGGCAAGCATCATTCCCTTCCTGCTCCGCGGCGTCGCCGTCCTCGGCATTGATTCGGTTATGGTGCCGGTTGCCGAGCGCGAGAAAATCTGGGCGGCGCTCGATGCCGGCATGCCGCGTGATGTGCTGGAGAGCATGGCCGAGGAAATCGGCCTGGCCGATGTTCCGGAGTACGGAAAGAAAATTCTCGAAGGCAAGGTTCGCGGCCGCATTCTGGTGAATNTGAACAAGTAGTATTTTCCATGCTGANTTTGCTTGCGGCGTTTGAAAAAACGCAGNACNGTTTTTTCACGAGAACCGCCAGCTTGTGAGGNATGTGATGGACCAGACAATCATTGGCTCGAACCGCCGGATCGACCCGACCAGGCGCGCGCATCTGAAACCCGACCTGACACCCGACGACAACGACCGCGTGGAGATCGGACCGACCGACCTTGCNTTCGCCGAATGGAAGGCTGCCGGGATCGAGGCGCCGGACATGCCGGCGCTCCGCGAATACAGGCTGTCGCGGTTGCAGGAGCAGATCCGCAAGCATGACTGTGCCGGCCTGCTGCTGTTCGATCCGCTGAACATCCGCTATGCCACCGACACCACCAACATGCAGCTGTGGATNGCGCACAACGCGGCGCGCGCCTGCTTCGTGCCGCCCGAGGGAAAGGTGATCCTGTGGGATTTCCACAATTGCGAGCATCTGTCCGCGCATCTGCCGCTTGTCGGCGAGGTGCGCCACGGCGCCAGCTTCTTCTACTTCGAGACCGGCGACAAGACCGAGGCGGCAGCCGCCCACTTCGTCGACGAGGTGATTGATGTGATGAAGTCCCACGGCGGCGCGAACAAGCGTCTTGCCGTCGACAAGATCGANACCCCCGGCTATGTGCGGCTGGTCGAGAAGGGCATCGAGATCATCGAGGGTCAGATGCTGACCGAGCATGCCCGCGCCATCAAGAACGANAACGAGATNCGCGCCATGCGCTGCGCCNTNCATGCCTGCGAGATGGCGGTNGAGGAAATGCGCNANGCNATGCGNCCNGGCGTGTCNGAGAACGANATGTGGGCGGCGCTTCANGCCGGCAANATCAAGCGNGGCGGCGAATGGATCGANACCCGNATCCTGNCGTCGGGNCCGCGCACCAANCCNTGGTTNCAGGAATGNGGCCCGCGNATCATGCAGGAAGGCGACATGATGGCCTTCGANACCGANCTTGTCGGCACCTANGGCTATTGNTGNGATATCTCGCGNAGCTGGATTGTCGGCGANGTCGCCCCGACCGNGGANCAGAANACCCTCTACANGGTCGCCTANGANCATGTGATGACCAATATCGGGCTGATCANGCCGGGNATNAGNTTTGCCGANATGACGGCNNNGGCGCACAGGCTTCCCGAGGAATACCGGGCGCTCCGCTATGGTGTTCTGGCCCATGGTGTCGGGCTGTGTGACGAATATCCGTGCGTTCGCTATCCCGAGGATGTCGAGGCGCATGGCTATTCCGGCGAATTCGAACCCGGCATGACACTCTGTGTCGAGGCCTATATCGGCGCCGAAGGCGGACAGGAAGGGGTGAAGCTGGAAGAGCAGGTTCTTGTCACCGAGACAGGCTGCGAGCCCCTGTCCACCTACCGCTACGAGGAGGCGCTGCTGGCCTAGCCTGTGGTGTGTCTTTCCCGGGTCGTTTGCCCGGAGCGTCTATCCGGAGCGTCTATTTGCGGATGACGACACCGATATGCGGCAGGTTGCGGCCCTGTTGCGCGAAATCGATTCCGTAGCCGATCACGAACTCGTCCGG
>FUFK010043897.1_pt1 | contig 13813 bp, 11 predicted proteins | sample 1021851 | NCBI WGS metagenome assembly FUFK01 (sample SAMEA51879418, study PRJEB19060) | metagenome | reverse complement strand
CCGCCGATATCGCGGTGGAGCACCGTACGCGAAGTGGAGAAGCCCAGCGCACCCGCGCGCACGCCGTCTTCGACGATGTGGCTCATGGCGGCGATGTCTTCGGCGGTCGGAACGGCACCGGGACGCTCGCGATCGCCCAGAACATAGGCGCGGACCGAACCGTGCGGGACATGGGTGCCGACATCGACGGTACGGGGCAGTTCTTCCAGCGCATCGAGATATTCGGGGAAGGTTTCCCAGTTCCACTTCATGCCCTCCGCCAGCGCGGTCCCGGGAATGTCTTCCACGCCTTCCATCAGGCCGATCAGCCATTCGTGCTTGTCGGGACGCGCCGGAGCGAAACCGACACCGCAATTGCCCATGACGACGGTCGTTACGCCGTGCCAGCTCGACGGGGCCATTTCCTGGTCCCAGGTCGCTTGTCCGTCGTAATGCGTGTGAATGTCGACGAAGCCGGGGGTGACCAGGTGACCCTGCGCATCGATTTCCTCGGCGGCGTCGCCGCTGACGTGGCCCACTTGAGCGATGAGCCCGTCCTTCACGGCGAGATCCCCGGTAAAGCGGTCCTGTCCGGTACCATCGACAATGGTCCCGTTGCGAATGATCAGATCATATGCGGGCATGTTGGTGCTCCTCTCTCCGCCGAGGAAGGTTCCACATTGCAACCGATGAGTCCAGCGCCGAGCTATTCGGCGTGCGTGGGCATGCGGACAGCAAGCAGGACGAGGAAGCCGATCGCGAACAGCAGGTGGATCGAAGTCATGCCGATCCGCTGGTCGCCCGACCACAGGGTGAACTGTTCGACCAGCAGCGGCCCCATCCATACGGTGATGGTGCCGGCAATCGCGTAGAGGCCGAAGAATTCACCGCTACGGCCCGGCGGGGCAAGCGTGACCAGCATCGTNCGGCTCGANGAAATGCTGGCGGTGGCGGTCACCGCGATCACGCTGATGAGNCCGAGATAGACGAGGTCCGACAGGGTGCGGAAGACGAGCCCGTCCCACACCACCACATTGTCGACCAGGCCGAGGAACAGGCTTTCGCGGGTGATACTCAGCTGGAGNAGNCCGACACCCACCATGGCGAGGATTTCCAGNGCCAGCGCGCGCTTTACGCCGACCTTTCCTTCGAGCCAGCCGCCGAAAATGCCGCCGCCGAATGCGCAGGCGCTGGCGAAGATCGCGTAGCAGAGCATTTCGAGGAAATTCCAGCCGAGGAAGAGCGCGACATAAACCGCGCCGAGCGCCAGCAGCGCNGCCATCGCGTCGGCGTAGAACATCCGCGCGATGAGGAACCGCATCAATTCGCGGTATCGCGCTGCCTCGCNCANCGTGCGCGCAACGCTGCGTGCGCCTTCCCGGAAGGCGCGCATCCAACTGGCNCCGGGGACGCCCGGGTCNCGTGCCCTGGTGAAGAACGGAATCGAGAACAGCACCAGCCACACCGCGCAGATCGGGCCGGCTAGCCGCGCATGTTCGAACNTCGTCAGGTCNATTCCGAATTGCGGCGCCGCGAATGGCCAGGAGATCGCAGCGGGCAGCACGAAGAGCACGGCAATCGCGAGAAAGATCAAGGTCGCAGCGAGGTTGCCGAGACCCAGTCCGAGACCCGATATCATCGCCAGTCGGCGTGGTTCGCCCGACACGCTGAGCATCGCATTGTGCGTTACCTCGGAATAGGTGTAGCCGACATAGGCGACCACCAGCAGGACCATGATCGCGGGAACCGGCAGGCCTTCGCCCCCCGGCATCGCGAACCACAGCAGCGCCGAACAAACCGCGATGGCCCCGAGAAACAGCGCGAGGATCGGTTTCAGCCGCCCGCCGCGGTCGAGCGCCGCACCCAGGACCGGCGCGGTCAGGGCGGCAATGAAACCGGCCCATTTGGTCACCGAGGCTATGGTTGCCTGCCCCTGCGCATTGGCCGCGGCAAGCGCGTCGCCGGGCGGCAGGTCGTCCAGCGCACCGCTGGCAAGCAGGTCCGCGCCGATAATGTCGCGCGCAAAATAGGGCGCGAAGATGTAAATCACGATCAGGATGTAATAGGGGTTGCGGGCCCATTCGAAGATCGCCCAGGCAAAGCCGGTTCGACCGAAAGCGCCGCCTTCGCCCGTGGTCTGGCGCGGCGGTTGGCTGGCAAGCGGGTTCGCTAAGAGCGCGGGATCGGCAGTCATGTCATTGTCCTTGCGATCCGCCTGGTCCGGGCTGGACAGCAGTGCTGGGGGTATCGATTGCGAAGCGGCCGGGCGGGCAAGGGCGGTATCCCCCGGTCGGCTTGGCCGGGGTGTCGGACCTGTGCGAGCGAAGGACGATCACGCGCCGCGTGCTGCGATCATGCTTTCGATATCGACGAACTTTTCCCGCGGCGCTCCTTCGCGCGCGGCTGCGATTTCGGCTTCCTCGATTTTCTGCCAATCGCGGAAAGTGACGATCTCGATCCCGCGTTCCTGCGCCAGTTCGTCGAAACCCGCGCGGCCAGCTTTGCCGGAGCTTGCGGCGATGTCTTCATCGACCGTGTCTATGACCCCATATCCATCGGGCCGGTTGGTGCCGATCGTGCCGCTGGGGCCGCGCTTGGCCCAACCGACGCAATAGAGGCCGGGCAGGATCCGGCCCTCGTCATTGGCGAAATGTCCCGCCCGCTGGTCGAACGGCACGCCCTCTATGGCCGAGGTGCGATAGCCGATACAGCTGACGACCAGATCGGCCGGCAGGTTATAGGTTTCGCCGGTACCCACCGCGCGCCCGGTTTCGAGCCGGGTCCGCTCCACTTCTATGGCACTTACCCAGCCGTTCGTGGCGGTGATGGCTCGGGGACTGGCGAAGAAATCGAACTCGATAGAAACCGGTTTGGCATCGCGGTCGGCTGCCGCAGGCTGCGCGAATTCGCGCAGCAGCGTGACCGATTTGCGCACCCCCGGTTCGAGAACGGCATCGTCGGCAACCGGCGGCAAATCTGCCGGATCGACGTGCGGAGCGGCGCGGTCGAGCGTCCCCAACTCGCCCAGTTCCTTGGGCGTCATCATGATCTGGTGCGGACCGCGCCGGCCGAGGATGGTGATTTTCTCGATAGCGCTGCCGCGCAAAGCCTCGAGCGCGTGGGCGACGATGTCCGAGCCGGCAAATTCGCCTTCGGTCTTGGCTAGGATCCGCGCCACGTCGAGCGCGACATTGCCCATCCCGATGACGACGGCATGCTTGCCCGACAGCACGGGGTCCATCCCCGCGAACTCGGGATGGCCGTTGTACCAGCCGACGAATGCCGCACTGCCAAAGACATTTCCGGTCCGCGCGCCAGGGATTTCCAGCGGGCGATCCTGCGGCGCGCCCGTGGCCAGGATGACCGCATCGTAGAGCGAACCGAGCTCCTCGATGGAAACCGAACCACCGACGTCGACATTGCCGATGAAGCGTACCGATTGGCCGATCGCCGTTTTTTCGTACCGACGCGCAACCGCCTTGATCGACTGGTGATCGGGCGCGACGCCGGTGCGGATCAGGCCGAACGGCACCGGCAATTTGTCGAAGATATCGATCCGGGCGTCATCGCCCCATTTCTTGACGGCGGCTTCGGCCGTGTAATAGCCCGCCGGACCCGATCCCACGATCGCGATATGCCGCATGTCTTTCTCCCCCGAGACATGCCTTCAATGCACATGGTCGGGGCAGCTGGCAAGCAGCGGACTATGTGCGGTACACCGCAGATCACATGGTTATCCGTTTGGAAAGAAGTTGCGTTTATCTACATGGTTCGCTGCGCTGAGAGGGAATTTCGGCGCACAGAGGCTACTCGGGAGCATGAGTTCACATGGCAGGGTTCTTCTCGCGTGCGTCGCGGGCGAAGACGGAACGACGCGAAGGTTCACAGCCTGCGCCGCTGCGTCCGATCGCCATCAGCGATGCCGAACGCCGGGTGGAACTGCTCGACAGTTTCGAGGCCGCAGGTCTGGGCTGGTTCTGGGCGACCGATGCCGAAGGCCGGCTCATCTACCTGTCCGACAATGCGGCGAAAGAGCTCGACTGGACGCAGGGCGAAGCGATCGGCAAATCGCTGAGCGAACTCTTCATCCCCGAGAAGGTCGATGATCCCGACCGGCCCGAGCGCCCGCTCGCGTTNCTGCTGCGGGCGCGCAACTCGATCAGCCANCTCAATGTCCGCCTCGCCATAGAGGGGCGCGAAGTCTGGTGGGAAATCGCGGGCAAACCGCAGTTCGACGAGCAGGAGCGCTTTACCGGCTATCGCGGGAGCGCGAAGGATATCACGGCCAGCCGGGAAAACCGGCGCGATGCCGAACGGTTGGCGCAATACGATCCGGTTACCGGTCTGGCCAACAGCCACCGGATGAACCGGCGTCTGGCCGAATTGCTCAAGGCCTATCGCAATTCCAAACGGACCTGCGCGTTGCTGATGGTCGACCTCGACCGGTTCAAGCAGATCAACGATTCGCTGGGTCATGCCGCGGGCGACGAACTGCTGAAGCAGGTTGCTGCGCGGCTTGAACGGATCATCGGGAGCAAGGGGGAAATTGCACGCCGGAGCGCGGACTCGTTCCAGATCGTGTTGCCCGACATGGATGACCGCGGCGCCCTGGGCGATCTGAGTCAGCGNGTCATCCAGATGCTGTCGCAGGCCTATTCGATCAACGATTCGCGCGCGGTCGTCGGAACGTCGGTCGGGGTCGCCATTGCGCCTTATGACGGGCTCGATCCGGAAGGGCTGATATCGGCCGCCGATCTGGCGCTGCATGCCGCCAAGAGCGGTGGGCGCGGCCAGTACCGCTTCTATTCGGCCGAGCTCAAGGACGGCGCGAAACATCGCCGGCAGATCGAGGAAGACCTGCGCGACGCCATCGAGAACGGGCAGGTGGTCATGCACTACCAGCCACTCGTCTGCGCCAAGACGCATATGGTCCGCGGGTGCGAAGCCTTGATGCGCTGGAATCATCCGGACCGCGGCGCGATTTCGCCCGAGGATTTCATCTCCGTGGCCGAGGAAATCGGCATTGTCGGGGAAATGGGCGAATGGGCGTTGAACGAGGTCTGCCGACAGGCGGCCGAATGGCCGCTCGAACTGCGCGTGGCGGTAAACGTCTCGCCGATGCAGTTCGCGCACGACAATTTTCCGCAGATCGTCGCCAACGCGCTCAAGAAAAGCGGCCTGACACCCGAGCGGCTCGAACTCGAAATTACCGAGAGCGTGTTCCTCGGCGATGCCGGACGCACCCAGCGGATTTTCGAGGAATTGAAGGCGCTCGGCGTAAAGCTGGCGCTCGACGACTTCGGGACCGGATACAGCTCGCTCAGCTACCTGCGCACTGCGCCGTTCGACAAGATCAAGATCGACCAGAGCTTCGTGCGCGGCGCGACCGAGGAAGGCAACAACAACGCGGCCATCCTCAGCGCTATCGTCAGCCTTGCAGATGCGCTCGACATGGAAACAGTGGCAGAGGGCGTCGAGGCGAAGGACGAACTCGATCTCGTGACCAAGCGCGGGGCAACACTGGTCCAGGGGTATATCTTCGCCCGCGCCATGCCTCACGCAGAGTTGCTCGAACGGCTGGAGGCGGGCGAGCTCAAATATGAACCGCGCGGCCCGGCGAAATACCGCGCGACCCGCAAGACCGTGTTCCGCCGCATCGGACTGATCCACGAAGATAGCCGCTACCGGGTGGTCATGCGCAATCTCTCGAAGACCGGGGCGCGGATCGAGGGGCTTATGGACGTGCCTCTGGGCACCGAAGTCGTGCTCGATCTGGGCAATGGCCAATTGGCCGTCGCAACCGTACGCCGGTCGAAGGGCTCGGTGCAGGGCGTCGAGTTCGAGACCCCGTTGATCAGCGACGGCGCCGACGGCCTGTGCACCCGGCACCGCGTCTCGCCCTATCAGATCGAAGCGGCCGGCAGCCCGCTGACGACCTTGCCGCAGGATCCCTACTCGCTGATCATGGCGGGGCGGGGGGAAGCCTCGTCGAAGCGCAAGTTCGTCGAGGTCGAGGTCGGCACGCCCAAAGCGGGTACCAGCTACTGATTATCGGACCAGCTGCGGGAATCGCGTCGCAGAGGGCGCTTGGCGAGAATGCCTGCCACGGCTAAGGCGCGGGCGAGGCATGTCGTGTGCCATCTTTTCCGATTAAGCAGTTTGTATGACCGATCTCAGAAAAATCCGCAATTTCAGTATCATTGCCCATATCGATCATGGCAAGTCGACGCTCGCCGATCGGCTGATCCAGCATTGCGGGGGGCTGACCGATCGCGAGATGTCCGAGCAAGTNCTTGATAACATGGACATCGAGAAGGAGCGCGGGATCACCATCAAGGCGCAGACCGTGCGCCTCACCTACACCGCGCGCGACGGCGAGACCTATGAGCTCAACCTCATGGACACGCCCGGCCANGTCGACTTCGCCTATGAAGTCAGCCGCTCCCTCGCNGCGTGCGANGGCGCGCTNNTGGTGGTCGANGCNGCGCAGGGCGTCGANGCGCAGACGCTCGCCAATGTCTACCAGTCGATCGAGCACGANCACGAGATCGTCCCCGTCATCAACAAGATCGACCTCCCCGCCGCCGAACCGCAGCGCGTCGCCGAGGAGATCGAGGAGATCGTCGGCATCGAGGCCACCGGCCCGTGGGAAGAGGGCGGCGCGGTGCTCACCAGCGCCAAGTCGGGCATCGGCATCGAGGAAACGCTGGAGGCGCTGGTCAAGCGCATCCCCCCGCCCACCGGTGACCGTGACGCGCCCTTGAAGGCGATGCTGGTCGACTCATGGTACGACCCCTATCTCGGCGTGGTCATCCTCGTCCGCGTGATGGACGGCGCGATCAAGAAGGGCCTCAATGTCCGCTTCATGCAGGGCGGTACGCAGCATTTGATCGACCGCGTCGGCTGCTTCACCCCCAAGCGCACCGATCTGCCCGAACTGGGCCCGGGCGAGATCGGCTTCATCACCGCGCAGATCAAGGAAGTCGAGCAGGCGCGCGTCGGCGACACGATCACCACGGTGAAGGGCGGGGCGGACAAGGCGCTGCCCGGCTACAAGGAAGTCCAGCCGGTGGTGTTCTGCGGGCTGTTCCCCGTCGACGCCGCCGATTTCGAGAAATTGCGCGAAAGCATCGGCAAGCTGCGGCTCAACGATGCCAGCTTCAGCTTCGAGGCCGAAAGCAGCGCCGCGCTGGGCTTCGGCTTCCGCGCGGGCTTCCTCGGCCTGCTGCACCTGGAGATCATCCAGGAACGCCTCACGCGCGAATACGATCTCGACCTGATCACCACCGCCCCCTCGGTGGTCTACCGCATCCAGCTCAACAAGTCGCGGACCGACCCGGCCCAGGAGCTGATGCTGCACAACCCCGCCGACTATCCCGATCCCAGCCGCATCGAGCAGATCGAGGAGCCGTGGATCAAGGCGGTGATCTACACCCCCGACGAATATCTCGGCGCGATCCTCAAGCTGTGCCAGGACCGCCGCGGCATCCAGGTCGATCTGACCTATGTCGGCGGCCGCGCGCAGGTGACCTACGAACTCCCGCTCAACGAAGTGGTGTTCGATTTCTACGACCGCCTCAAGTCGATCAGCCGCGGCTATGCCAGCTTCGACTATGAACAGATCGGCCTGCGCGAGGGCGACCTCGTCAAGATGAGCATCCTGGTGAACAACGAACCGGTCGATGCGCTGTCGATGATCGTCCACCGCGATGTCGCCGAAAGCCGCGGGCGCGGCATGTGCGAACGGCTGAAGGACCTCATCCCGCGGCACCTGTTCAAGGTGCCCATCCAGGCCGCGATCGGCGGCAAGGTGATCGCGCGCGAAACCATCGCCGCGATGCGCAAGGACGTGACCGCCAAATGCTATGGCGGCGACATCAGCCGCAAGAAAAAGCTGCTCGAGAAGCAGAAGAAGGGCAAGGCGCGGATGAGGGAATACGGAAACGTCAGTATTCCTCAGGAAGCGTTCATTGCCGCGCTGCGGATGGGCGAGGAATAGGGCGCGTCCCCAGCGCCAGCGCTGTCCAGCCCCCCCGCACACACACAGCCGGCGCCCCCCGCCGGCCAACCAGAAACGAGATTACCGCCTATGTCCGGATATAAGGACCCCGATTTCCAGGATCGCCGCGCGCTTGCGCAGAAGGCGCGCGCCAGGGCGCTCGAGAAACTGGCCGACGCGCCCAAGCTCGACGAAGCGACGATTGCCAAGCGCAAGGCCGCGCAGGAAGCGCGCGAAGCCGCCATCGCCGAAAAGAGCGCCGCCAAGCGCGCCGCGATCGCGCAGGCCAAGGCCGACAAGCAGGCCGCCGCCGCAGCCAAGGCCGAAGCCGACGCGGTGCCCGCACCGACCGAAGCCGAGCTGAAGGCCGCCCGCGACGCGAAATATGCGGCGCGGAAGAAGCGGAAGAAGGGGTAGAGTTGGGGGAGTATGGTGTGACTCAACCCGCGAAATTATCGCCGCGTTTCGCCGGGGCGTGACGGCGAAATGCTGCGGCAATGACATCAGATACAGCAAAAAACTGTTGGAAAAGCAGAAGAGGGGGAGGGCATAGGTGCGGAATTATGGCAGTCTAAGTATTCCTCAGGAAGCGTTCGTTGCGTCTCTTCGGATGGGGGCGGAATAGGAAGTCTATTGTGCGGCTGAACGAGTATGAAAAATTTGTTCGTCAGAGCGATTGGACGTCGGATAAAAGCTTAGACGATAGAATTCGTATTGCGCGGTATGGTCTGGCGGCGGAGGTCGGCTCACTTGCAGCGACATTGAAGCGCAAAGTAATACATCACTCTGACGAAAGCTGGAACCAGCCCAACGAGGAAATTGTCGAGGAATTGGGTGATTGCCTTTGGTACACGACGCAACTTTCGACCCTACCGGAAGGCGGTAGCTTGCGCGCTGTAGTCCGTGCAGATTTTGATGCTCTGCCGACCGAGATTGAGAAGCGCCCGGAATTTCGTGAAGCTCTCAATCCGGAGAATTATCAGCTGTTCCTCAAAGAGTCTTCAATGGTACTTGAGCGCGGCGGTCATGCGAGCCTTGATGACTACCAGAAGGTAGCCTTTCTAACTGCACGAACGCAGGGCCGTGAATTGCTGGACGTCTGTATTACTAGATTGCTGCTTTACGCAACTTCAGTAATGAGTCGGCAGTTTCCAGATACTGAGTACTATCTTCAGGAAGATATACTCGCTTTCTCTGCGGATCGGACATTGGGGATGTTGCTTTGGCATTTGGGTGCGGTAGCAACTCTCTACAATACGTCTTTGGATGCCGTTGCGCGCGCAAACGTTGAGAAATTGGAAGGCATTTTCAATCTCTCTAACGCTCCTCCCACGGAGTTGCATGATCGAAAAGTGGACACTCCGCCAAGCCAAGTGTTCCCGCTAAAATTTGATATCACTTTCGTTGAAACGAAACGCGGACGCCTTCAGATGTTTTATCAGGGAAGGCCCCTTGGCGACGAACTCGACGATAACTCTGAACTTGAAGACGGGTATCGTTTTCATGATGTTTTGCACCTGGCGAATGCCGCTATTCTCGGCTGGTCGCCAGTGTTGCGATCCCTGATGGGGCTTAAGCGCAAATTTTCCCCTTCGATCGATAACGCACAAGACGGTGCTAGAGCGCGTATCGTCGAGGAGGCGATTGTTAAAGCGGTACACTCAGAAGCACAAAGGGCCGCACGAAGTGAAGGCCTCACCCCTGAAGAAGCCAGAAAGCGGCTCTTTTCTGATAAAAATCAGATCAAGCATGAGTTTCTTAAGCTGATAAAGACGTTTGCTGAGAAATTGGAAGCTGAAGAGAACCAGCTATGGGAATGGCAAAGAGCTATTGTCGAAGGGCACAAACTCTATAGCCAGTTGATGGAAGAGAAGCAGGGCACCATCAGCGTGGACCTAACGAAAAGATCGGTTAATTTTAGCTCGTTAGTGGTTGCTGACGTCAGGGCGCCGGTTGTCGACACATCAATTGAAGTTTTTGAAGCTCCGCATTTGCTTTACCGCAACCTCAATCAAGCAGATCAAATTGAGTCTGAGAAGGTCGCAATCTTGAGACTATTGGGACTTAAAAAGAATTCTGGGAACAAACGCCTGATTAGTATAGCTTATTCTGTTCAAGGCGAAATAAGCGTGAAGGCCGACGGTATTGTCCAAGAGCGGATTTGGGAGCGCTCAATTGTTGGATTCAGAACGAAGTGGTCGAAGGTCGGAAAGCGCTGGGTCTGCATCGCGATGGCCATCGGTATGCCGCCCTAGACACCAAACTCCAGTTGCGTTTCGTATCGTTCGGGCGTTGTGTGCTCCGGCACCGATATATGCTCATTAATTCGCCATTTCGGGGGGAAAAAGGGTCTGTCTGTCGGAGTTCTGTGATGGCTTGAGAAGGTTTGTTTGATACGCGTCCTACCCGTTGTGCCCTCGAGGTTTGGGTGAGCAATACGACAATACTTAGATATCTCACAAAAGATGTTCTGGCAATCTATTGCGCGGAGTGATCGGCCGAAAAGGCCGTCGAATTCTATGCCAAGTCGGCTAAACTCCCGCTCTTGGTTTTCAACCATCCAGAATATGATTGCCTCGGCCTCATCTGGTGAAGCCTGGGGGAACACCTTTTTAATACCGTCATGGGCACCAGGCCCAGCAACTACGAATTCGTTCTCCTCGAATTCGGTCAGTTGTGAATAGTTAATGTCGATCGCGTACTGAAACGCCAAGAATGGCCCAAGCCCCTTGAAGTCTAGTAACTCATGATAGAGCGCTTGCAGCGATTGTGCTGAATCTACACGCTGAGTTAGTCCGCCTGCCATCATCGATTGCAGTAGACGTAAATGGTTCGTATGCTTTCGCTTCGCACCGAATGCAGGCGAAGGCATTATATAGGCCGCAGAATAGATCGTTTTACCTGAGCTAATGAGGTTCTCAAGAACCCTATTCGCTCGGTCGAAATCAAAATCTAGCCAGCGGATCTGTCCGAGTTCTCTTTCTAATAAACTCCAAGTCTCAATGTTGTTAAAAACCTTGAAAAGCAAGGTGCGAAACAGGAGGTCTTCATCGCTGATATCATTTGAGCGATCATATTGAATGTTGTTGATCAGAAACTGGCTAACACGATCAGCGGCACGAAATGCATTCGTAAATCTAAAGCGCGCGATGATGGGATCGTTGGTCCAAGGCGCAGGTAATCCTTGTACCCGGTTCAGGTAGGCTTCGTGTCGCTTCGCCGCAAATTTCCAATAATCATCAAACGCAGGGCTACGAGCGAGGTGATCCATACCGCTGATCACTACAGCGAGTTGACCGATTCGTCTTTATGGCTGCGCCGATCAGTGGTGGATATCGGCCCAGTCAGTGGGGAGGCCGACGATGCCCTTAGGATCGTCGATGTTGAGCCAAGCGAGCAACCCATCCTTAAGTTTGTCAGGGTGATGGCAAGCACGATTCCTCTGAGGAAACATAGGACGAAATTGTTCGGGAATCTCTGGCCCTGATCCACCGTAATAACTGAACTGGCGTCCCAGAAGGACATTAGTCGTTGTACCCGTATCCGTTTCAATGTCGGTCGGGCTTTGGACGCCATTCTCATTGCTGTGAAAGGAGTCCCGCTGAACAAACTCGTTCGTTATCGGATCACGAAAATACATGTTGTCGCCGTAGCGGAGCATGGTGCTTGCGCTCATGTCTGGGATCTTCGCGGAAAACCTAGGGTCTGAATCGTAGTCCTCGAAGGTCAGGATTTCATCTATTCGCATCCAATAAACGAGATTATTGCGCCGACCTACCCTCGCGCTGCCCCTCCCAGCCACCACATCACCAATTGAGGCGTACTTTCGTAGCTGAGGCGCGCAACATCCCAACGAACAAACACCGTGAAAGGGATTAGGGGCGAAGCCAAGATCATGTTCTACGCAATAGGTATGGACAAGCATCAGCAGCAATGCCGATCAGTCTTAGGCGCGGGGTATTGCCCACCGCCTGGGCCGTCGTTGTGGCTCTGCTTCTTGCAGATAACGTCGTGCAAAGCTTCTGCATCAAACTGAATCAAGGCTGCTCGAAGTTTGCGAAGGATATCAGGCAAAGCAAGTTTGGCTCCATTTGGAGGCCAAATGACAATGATCTTTACGCCCTTGCCAATGGCCGCCATCATGGCTTGTTCGAGTTCTGCGTCTTCGGCTATTTCCTCGTTGTTCACAACAAGGAGGAAGCGTTCGTCGTCGCCAAGATCACAGTCGATCGTCGACAGCAAATCGTCGAGGCCTTCTACTTTCTTCGCGTTGTAAATGCCGATTTGTTCCATGAGCGGTCCTCATTTCCGTCACGCGCAGTATTTGGGAAGTCTAAGCACGAATTCAAGCAACACTTATCCACTGTTCTCCCCAAGTACATACGTCTCCTAATCCCACCCCTCATCCTTGATTGATCGACACCGGGGTCCTGTGCCTTCCGGCGTCTCCTCCGGCGCCTCGCCCGCGCTCCCCTCGGGCGACGGTAGCGGCATCGCCTCCTCCGCTGCATCCCACCGCGCTTCGGGATCGTCGTAAAGCTTGTGCTCGGGGTCGTCGTAGCAGAGGTAGCCTTCCTCGCGGTCGAGCGCTTCCAGCCGCCGGTATTCCTTCCACGCGGCGCGGGTGCGGGGGCTTAGCTGGGCGTACCAGTTCTCGTAGGACGCGTTCAGCTTGGTGTTGAGCGAGCGCAGCGTCTCGGCCTCTTCCTCGCCTGCGGCGGCGCTCACCGCTGAGGTCTTTCCAGGGTTCGAGTTTTTTGTTTGCGCCCTCAAACGCCGGGCGGGGCGCGTCCTCGCCCCTTGGCTTCGCGGCATAAGCCGCGGCGCGCAGTCGCGCTTGCCTCGCCTTCGGCTCGGAGCCANCGCCTNNGATCAAACCAAGCTCTCNCCCTCATCCTTGATCGACCGCCAGCGCGGGTTNTCCGGNGGCNTTGGCTCGGCATCNTCCACCTCGCGNTCGGCCGCTTCNGGCGAGGGTNGGGGCATNGGCTCTTCCTTCACCGCCTCNNCGCGTTCCGCATACAGCGGNTGCTCCGGGTCGTCGCTTGCCTNGTAGCCGCGCGCGATGTCTGCGTCGCGCAGGCGTTCGAATTCGGCGTAGGCNGCCAGCGTGCGCGGGCTTAGCTGCGCTTCCATCTGCTGGCGGAANACGGCGACCTTGCGCGCGATGGAGGCGCGCACTTCGGCGGGGGAGGTGCGGCGCTGCTCCTTCTCCCACTGCCGCCGCCATTTCGCCTTGAGCCGCTTCTTCTCNATCNGCCCGATCGCGTTGAGCGCCTTGGGGCGGCCGCCCGCAAAGCGCTCGGGCGCGCGGTTGCGCAGCATGAACATCAGCAGCCGGTCGTTGTGCACGCGGCGGCTGCCGACGAGCTTGCCATAGGAATAGACCGGCACCTCGACCCCGTTCAATGCGCGGTCCATCGCGACATCCTCGATCCGCTGCATGCCGAGATCGAGCGCGGCCTGCCACGCGGCGCGGAAGCTGGCGGCATCGGGATGGCGGCGCAGGAGATAGGCGCCGACCTCGGCGCGGCCGACCTGGCGGCAGGCGCTGGCGACGCTGCCGGTGTCGGCCAGCGCTTCGATAAAGGCTCGCTGGACCTCCGGTTTCCACCCGTTCGACCGCTCCTTCGCGCGCGGGACGGGGATGAAGGCGGGCAGCGTGCCGCGCGCGCTCTGCGGGTGCTGGGTGGGGGCGGTGTCGGGGTCGTGGTCGGCCATCTGCGGGGATGGAGCAGATTTGGCGCGAGTAGGAAAATCTGGGGGAAGGGGAGGCCTTGCTTTTCGAACCCGCATCCGCGGGTTCGTCCTCGGGGCTGTTCCTCCGTCGCTGCG
>FUFK010066763.1_pt1 | contig 13815 bp, 10 predicted proteins | sample 1021851 | NCBI WGS metagenome assembly FUFK01 (sample SAMEA51879418, study PRJEB19060) | metagenome | reverse complement strand
CCATGCCAAGTTTGTGGACCTTCCAACATTCTTCCTTTTCCATCTGGAGAGTCAGGTGTTGTAAAGTTTTTAGCACAGTCTGGGTTTTTAAGAGCTGTCCAGTCTGGTAAACCTGGGCACAATCCTTTTTCAACAACCCAGTTTGGATATCCCATATCCTCTAGAGTTCTTGCTTCGTGATCTCCCCAGTCAAGTAAACCACCTTTATCTAAAGCAGTTGTAAATGATTTACCAAATGCAGATTCCCAAACTTCGTGTGATATAGTTACATCACCAATTCTTATAGATTCATAAACTGCTTGAGAGTCAGCGTTTACATATTTTACGTTATTTCCCATGCTTTCAAAAATTCCACCAATTACATAAGCCATTACAATTTGGCTTGACCAATTGTGTGTTGGGATAACGATAGGTTTCTTACTATCCGCCGAATTAGCTATTCCAGTGAATGAAACAACTGAAATAATTAAAGCAGATAAAAGAGATATGATTTTTCTCATTTTTTCCCCTTTCCTTAATATTAAGATAATTAATTATGTGCCTAAGTAAATTTATAGTCAACTAGAACATATTTATATAATATAGACATAAAAAAAACCGAGTATTATTGCGATGACTAGTCTTAAAATAAAAGAACCAGGATTAAATGTGCTACCACCTGGAGTTGAAAGATATGTTGTAAATGGTGGTGGATTAACCGGTATTCAAATTCTTCCAGAAGATGAAATTGAAATCGTGAATAATGAGGGAAATCAAATTTGTGAAATTGCAGTATTCAATAAAGATGGCAAATCTGAAGTAGGTATTCTAAATCTAAAAGAAAATAAAACAGACTCAGAAATAAAAAAAATTTTAACTAAAAAAGATGAAAGCTCAAAAATTGCCTCTTATCAACTTAAGAAGAGAAACCTCGATATTTTAAAATCAAAGTCCTCGGTAGTCTTTGATAAAGACACTCCTTGGGGAGATAAGGTAAAATTAAAGTCAAAAGATAAATGTTATTGCGTCTTTGCTGCTCCGGGAAATGAAATGCTGGTTCATGAACAAAATCCTCCTACAGACTTAACGTTGTTTGTTAAAAGAGCAAATATTATAAATGATAAAGAACACTCTATAATACCTGATCCCATGTTTGATCCTTTAAATGAAACAAATATAGAAAAACAAACCGCTATATCATTTGAAGTGAAAGAAGGTGATTATATTCAAATTATTTGTCCAACTGGAAGACAATGCTCTGATTTTGTTGCTTTCGATACAAACAAGCTTAATAAAGGAATCGAAAAAGGTTTAGATTGGCAAACTACGAGAACTTTTATGGGAAATACCTTTCCTGGTCCTGGTTTATATTCAAAATTTTACGATACCGATCATGANCCTTTGGTAGAGGTAATTAGAGATACAGTAGGAAGACATGATACTTTTAATTTAGCATGTACTGCAAAATACTATGAGGATTCAGGTTATTTTGGGCATCCAAACTGTTCGGATAATCTAAGCGACTCAATGGAGAAATTCGGAGTGAAACGTCAAAAGGGATGGCATGCAATAAACCTTTTCTTTAACACCTCCGCAGGAGGGCAAAACTCTGTTCTTTCAGACGAGTCTTTTGCTAGACCTGGAGATTATGTAATAATGCGAGCACTTAAAGATTTGACTTGCGGAACATCAGCATGTCCAAGCGATATTGATCCATGTAATTCATGGAATCCGACTGATATTTTTGTTAGAACTTATGATAAAAAAAAGGAATTTACTAAATCATTTGCTTTTAGAATGAAAACTGACTCTGAACCAAAACTTACAAAAAATACGGGTTTCTATGAACGTACTTCAAAACTTACAAGAAATTTTGTTGACGCTAGAGGTTACTGGTTGCCAAACGATTATACAAAACACGGGTTAATAAATGAATATAATGCCTGTAGAGAAAAAGCAGTAATTATTGATCTTTCATCTTTAAGAAAATTTGAAATACTTGGGCCAGATGCTGAAGAATTAATGAATTATACTTTAACTAGAAATATTAAAAAACTTTCAGTTGGGCAAGTAGTATATTCCTCTATGTGTTATGAAAATGGACTAATGTTTGATGACGGAACGTTATTAAAAATGAGCGATCATGGTTTTAGATGGATCTGTGGAGATGAATATGCTGGAGAATGGTTGAAAGAACAAGCAAAGAAAAAGAATTTTAAAGTCCGAATTAAAAATTCTACTGATCAAATAAATAACATTTCCTTACAAGGTCCAAATAGCAGAAAAATTCTAGAAAAATTTATATTTACACCTCCAACCCAACCAAAAATATCAGAATTACAGTGGTTTAGATTCACAATTTGTAGAGTTAAAGAATTAAGTGGAATACCATTAATAATATCAAGAACTGGATATACAGGAGAATTAGGTTATGAAATATGGTGTCATCCGTCTGATGCACCAAAAGTTTGGGATGTTGTCATGGAAAATGGACGAGACGAAGGTCTAATACCCGCAGGATTTGGAGCACTTGATTTATTAAGAATTGAAGCAGGTTTAATTTTGTTTGGAAATGAGTTTGATGGACAAGTTGATCCTTTTGAAGCTGGTGTTGGNTTCACAGTACCCTTAAAAACAAAGACAGAGGATTTTNTTGGNAAGGAAAGTTTAATNAAAAGAAAAGAAAATCCACAAAAAAAATTAGTTGGTCTCGAATTAGTTAGTAAAGAAAAAGCTAATCATGGTGATTGTGTACACATTGGNAGATCTCAAGTTGGAATAATAACAAGCGGATGTATATCTCCAACTTTAAATAAAAATATTGCTTTATGTAGAATAGATGTAGGTCATTCTGNAGTTGGAACTGAGGTTGAGGTAGGAAAAATTGATGGTCATCAAAAGAGAATACCAGCTAAGATAGTTCCATTCCCCCATTTTGATCCTCAAAAAACAAGAGTTAGATCATAATGAAAAGTACAAAAGCTTTACTTGAATTTTGGGAAGAACAAATGAAACAATCACATACCTCAAGTAATTACTTTTTTAGAAAGTCGCCGTCCCACTACCATATGATGTTATTAATTATGGCATATTATAAACAAAATATTCCAATAACAGTTGAGGAGCTAAAAACAAAATTATTTAAAACATCAAGACCTAAATCTGCATTAATAATAAATGAGGCTTGTGAGAAAGGTTTTTTTTTTCTTGAAAAAACATCAGAGGATCAAAGGAAAAAAAGAATTAAACCTACTGAAAGCTTTGTAGAAGAATTTGAAAACTATCTAAAAAAACTAAGGGATATTTCTATTTAGCCAACGTTTTTCATCGCTGCCGCTATACCTGCAATTGTTATCAATAATGCATCGTTGAGTATCTTTTTATCTGAATTTTTAATTTTTTTACTTGATAGTTTCTTTAGTATATCTGCCTGTAATATATTCAGTACTTCTGCATAGGTGTTTCTTATTCTCACCCTGTCCCTGTAATCTCTTCTCTGTTCAATTATATTCTTTGGTATTAATGATTTGTTTAATAATATTAACTTAGATAAATTATTTCTTAATTTTTCCCCAGTCCTACTAGTATAATTATCTCCTAAACACTCTTCATAAAACTTTACAATTCTTTGATTTGTTTTGACTAAAACCCAATCTAACATATCCATTTTTGAATTAAAAAACGGCCAATTAATAATCATTTGTTTAAGTGTATTTGCTTTTTTATTCTTTACTGCATAATTAATGGCTTCATACGTACCAAGCCACGCAGGAATTAAAAACCTGATTTGTGTCCAAGCAAATACCCAGGGTATTGCTCTCAATCCCTTAATATCATTTGATTTATTTCTCTTAGAAGGCCTTGATCCAATAAAAAGAAACTCTAATTTTTTCTGTGGAGTAACCTTAAAATAATAATCTAAAAATTCTTTATCCATTAAATTTTTTCTGTAGGAATTTTTTGATATTTCACACATCTTCTCCATTAAAAGTCTCCACTGACTTTTTGGTTTAGGTGGTGGTGATAAAGATGCCTCAACTACTGAACCTAAATATGTACCTAAAGTATATTCAGCCAATGACTCAGTTGCATACTTTTGTTGAATTATTTCTCCCTGTTCTGTAACTCGAGTTCTCCCATTAACAGTTCCTGGTGGTTGAGATAGTAATGCATGATAAATCGGTCCACCACCTCTTCCGACTGATCCTCCTCTNCCATGAAACAACGTTAATTTTACTTTAAATTTATTTGACAAGTTTTGTAAGTTTTCTTGTGCGCGATACTGCGCCCATGCTGCAGCAAATTTTCCAGCATCTTTGCTTGAGTCAGAGTAGCCAATCATTACTTCTTGAAGATTTTTAAATTTTTTTAAATAAAACTTAATTTTATAGATCTCTTTCATAACTAACTCGGAGTTATTCAAATCTTGTAATGTTTCAAACAATGGAACAATTCTTAAATATTGCTTCATTCCTGCTTCTTTTTGCAAAAGCATTACAGATAGAATGTCTGAGGCAGACGAGGCCATTGAAATTATATAAGCTCCCAAACACTCATATGGTGTATGTGATAGCATATTGAACGTTTCCCATGTTTCTTTTTCATCTTTTGTAAATTTTATTCTTTTATTNAAAACCTTTTTATTTGACTTGAGAGATTTAATTAAAAAAGATATTTTTTCTTTTTCATCAATTTTCAAATAATCTTTTTTAAACTTATGTTTATAAATTTTACTTATTATATCTGTATGTCTTGAGGCTTCTTGTCTTATATCTAATTTTGCAAGATTAAGACCAAATGCATAAGCTCTTCTAATGCTGGAACCATTGCCAAAACTGATCCATCTGCTAACGCTTTACATTTTATTTTACACAGAGAGTTGTAAACTACCACTAAAGGATTTATTATTTCATTTATAGAATTCACAATTAATTGATCATTAAATTTTTTTCTTTTGAGCAAATAAAGTTCGATTTCCTTTTGAGTTTTTTGTAATTTACTTCTAACCGGTCTAAGATAAACCCTATAAGGTTCCTGACTTTCGCCTGTTTTTCTTTTGATTTCGTTAGAACATTCATGCATTGAGAGATCTTGTATAATTTTTGTTATTTCTTTCTCATACAAATTTGCAGCCTCCCATCTTGATAANAATATTACTTCTTTAGTGATTTTATGATTAACATTTGGGTTGCCATCTCGATCTCCACCCATCCATGATCCAAATTTAAACGGTGAATAGTTTATTGGCAATTGTTTGCCTGAATATCTTTGAACTGCTTCATCCAATCTAGAACAAATTTTTGGAATAGAATTCCATAAACTATCCTCGATGACTGCCAGACCCCATTTTGCTTCTTGAACAGGAGTTGGTTTTGATCTTTTAAGCTCATCAGTTTTCCAAATTGATGTAATTTGTTCATGAAGTTTTTTTTCTAAAATTTTATTTTCTTTTTCTATATTTTTTATCTTAAAAATTCTTGATTTATTAAATTTTTCTAAAATATCATTTACCTTTGTATATTTTTGTATAAGTGTTCTTCTTTTAACTTCAGTTGGATGTGCTGTAAGTACAAGTTCTATATTTAAGCTTTTAGATAAATTATAAAATTTTTCTTTTGATATTTTTTTCTTCTTCAAGAGTTTTTCAATCACCTCCTCAAGTAAAGTAAATTCGTCGTTNCCTCTAGCTTGTTGAATTTTGCCCTCTTCTACCTTGTGAACATTATCTAGTGACTCTGCTAAATTTGAAAAATTTAAAAATTTACTAAAAGATCTTGCTATTATTAATGATTGTGATGGGTTTAATTTGCTAATGCTACTTATCAATTTTCTAAATTGCTTAGTTTCATTTAATTTTATTTTTTGTTTACTTTTAGCCCCTCTGCTTGCTTTAGATAAATATCTTATTTGCTCAATTTTGTTATAAAGCAGTTTACCTTCTTGTTCTTTTACAACTACTCCTAATATTTTTCCTAATAAACTAACTAATTTTGAAAGCTCAATATTTGCAATTTTATGTTTAAGTCGTTTTGCCATTTAAAGCTGCTTTTACTGTTTCTCCCATAACTGAGGGATTTTTAGAAATAGTAACTCCACATTCTTTTAATAGCTCAACTTTTTCAACAGCGCTCTCTCCATACGCAGACACAATTGCCCCTGCATGGCCCATCACTCTACCTTTTGGAGCGGTTAAACCTGCGATGTAAGCTATAACTGGTTTTTTCATATTTTCTTTGGCAAATTTTCCTGCTGCAACTTCTTGAGGACCGCCTATTTCGCCAATCATAAGCACTGCATCTGTTTCTTCATCTTTTTCAAATTTTTCTAAAATATCTTTAAAAGAACTTCCATTAATTGGATCTCCCCCNATACCTACACTAGTTGATACACCAATATTTAAATTTTTTAATTGNTGTGCGGCTTCATANCCGAGTGTTCCTGATCTTCCAATAATACCGACACGACCTTCTTTATATATATGTCCAGGCATTATTCCTAACATTGCTTTTCCCGGACTAATAACGCCTGCACAATTAGGTCCGATCAATGTCATTTTGTCGATTCTTGAATACCTTCTCATATATCTTTTTATTTTAATCATGTCATGAGATGGTATTCCGTCAACTATTGCAACGCATGTTTTAATTCCAGCATCTGCAGCTTCCATAGCTGAGTCTGCTGCAAAAGCAGGTGGCACAAATAAAATTGAAGCAGATGCACCTGTTTGATTGACTGCTTCTTTAACAGTATTAAANACAGGAAGGTTTAAATGTTTTAATCCNCCTTTNCCTGGCGTTACTCCTCCCACAANATTTGANCCATACTTAATCATTTCCTCNGCATGGAAAGATCCCATTTTACCAGTAAATCCCTGGATTAATATTTTTGTATTTTTATCTATAAGGACGGTCATTTTATTTTCCCAATGCTTTTACGGCTTTATTNGCTGCATCTTCTAAAGTATTTGCCTCGATGTAGTTTATCTTGCTATCCTTAAGAATTTTATTACCTTTTTCTACATTTGTTCCTGCTAGGCGAATGACTAATGGTACTTTAACATCTATTTTTTCAAGTGCCTGAACTATTCCTTCAGCAACCCAATCGCATCTATTAATTCCTGCAAATATATTAACTAATATTACTTTTACTTTTTCGTCCATTGAAATTAATTTAAAAGCCTTGACTATCTTTTCAGGTGTAGCGCCACCTCCAACATCAAGAAAATTTGCAGGCTCTCCGCCTGCTAGTTTTATCATATCCATTGAAGCCATGGCTAAACCAGCGCCATTTATTATGTTACCTATATTTCCATCTAAGCTTACATAATTTAAACCTCTATCTGAGGCGTAAACTTCATTTGGGTTTTCTTGAGTTTTATCTCTCAACTCAGAAACTTGACTTCTTCTAAATAAAGCATTGTTATCGAAACTCATTTTACAATCTAAAGCTAAAATTTGACCTTGATTAGATATTACCATTGGATTGACCTCAACCATAGTAGCATCAAGTTCGCTGAAAGCTCTATAACATCCAATAATGGTGTCGGCCATTCTTGATATAAGTTTTGGATCAATACCTAGACCAAATGCTATTTCTCTAGCTTGAAATTGTTGCATTCCTACTGCAACTTCAATTTTAGATCTTATAATTGTTTCAGGTTTTTCTTTTGAAATCTCCTCAACGCTCATTCCACCCTCTGTAGAAGCCACAACCATAATGCTTTCAGAACTTCTATCAAATACTAAACCAAGGTAGAGCTCTTTTTTAATATCCGTTGCTTCTTCAATATAAACTCTATTAATAATTTTTCCACTTGGGCCAGTTTGATTTGTTACTAATTTTTTTCCAAGTAATTTATCTGTTGCTTGTGCAACTTCTAAAGGTGAATTACATAAAACTATACCTCCTGCTTTTCCTCTAGCGCCAGAATGAACTTGTGCTTTTACTACCCATTTCGAACCACCAAGTTCTCTTGCTTTATTTTCTGCGTTTTCAGGACTATAAGCAATTCCACCTCTTGGAATTGTTACTCCAAAACCTGATAGTATTTTTTTTGCCTGGTATTCGTGAATGTCCATTTTATTTATTCTTAATTAGTTTATCTATATTTACAACATTTTCTGCCATTCTCGCTGAGGCAGCATCTATCATTCTTCCATCTAGTTGAGCTGCACCTTTGCCCTCTTTTGCAGCTTTATCTAGTTCTTCTATAATTCTTTTTGCTTTATTTACTTCAGACTCCGGTGGTGAAAAAACCTTATTAGCAAGATCTATTTGTGAAGGATGAATTGCCCATTTTCCTTCAATTCCAATCGCCGCTGCTCTTTTGGCAGACTCTATGTATGCATCTGGATCATTAAAATCTCCAAAAGGTCCGTCAATTGCTCTTAGACCATATGCTCTACATGTCATTACAAGTTGGGATAAACCATGATGCCATTGATCTCCTGGATAGTCAGGATTTAAACCACCTATAACTACTGTTCTTGCTCTTAAACTAGCTGCATAATCTGCTACGCCAAAATGAAGAGCTTCTAATCTAGGACTTGATTGTGCAATTTCTTTTATATTTGACATTCCTAATGCTGTTTCTATTAAACACTCTATTCCAATTCTATTTTTAATTTTTTTGTTAGTTTCAATTTGAGTTAATAAACAATCCACTAAATACACATCGCTCGATGTACCTGCTTTAGGTAATAATATTGTATCAATGTATTCACCTACTTCCTCTACTATTTCTATTAGATCTCTATACATATAATGTGTATCTAAACTATTTATTCTTACAGAAATGGATTTGCCCTTTTCTCTCCAATTTATCTCTTTAAGTGCTTTAATTACATTCTTCCTAGCTGGAACTTTATCATTAGGCGAAACTGCATCTTCTAAATCTAAAAAAATATAATCTGCTTTTGAATTTAGAGCTTTTTCAAACATCTTGGGCGATGATCCCGGCACTGCCAATTCACTTCTCTGCAACCTAGATTTTGCCGGTTTGTAATATTTATGGCTCATAAAATTATTATATTTTTAAAATGGAGCTATAAATAGCATAATTAAGGTATTATTTTTATATATACTTTTTAGATATTTAAAAAAAACTTTAATAAAAATTTTGTATTTGTTACAGATTCAGTATTAGATTGATTTATGTCAAAATTACCAACTAAAGCTAAAGTAGTAATAATTGGTGGTGGAATTCATGGTCTGAGCACAGCATGGAAATTATCTGAAACTTATAAAAATCCAGGTGAAGTAGTAGTCTTAGAAAAAAAAGATACGGCAGCAGGAGCAAGTGGAATTGCATGTGGTGTTGTAAGAAATAATTATTTTCAGCCAGCAATGAGAGAATTAATGGCTCATTCAGTTAAAGTTTGGGAAAGTGATCCAAAAGCATTTAAATACAATGCAGTGGGATATATGCAAATCTCTCCAGAGGTAATGCATAAAGATGTTTCGAGCATTTACGAGCAACAAAAAGCAATTGGGTATGAGTCGGTATTTATTGAAGGAGAAAAAGACTGCACGAAATATATGAAAGGTATTTTTGATGATTGGCAAGCTCAAGGTATCACATCTGTCCTGCATGAAAAAAAAGGAGGATATGCTTTTAATAAAGACTCTATCAAAGCTCTAGAAAACAAAGCAAATTCAAATGGGGTTAATGTTCATAAGGGAGTTAAAGTAACAGGTTTTAAAAGAGGAAGTAACAGTAATGCCGTAACTGGAGTAGTTACTGACAAAGGAACAATTGAATGTGATCAAGTTGTAGTCGGAGCCGGTCCATGGGTAAGAGATTTTTGGAATATGCTTGAACTTCCAAAGACTACAGAAATTAAAGGACAAGATGGAAAATTACATGAAGTAGAGATGTGGAAATACTGGTTTTTACAAGAAGGTGTTTTGGGAGTTGATGCTGACTATTTGAGGACTAACGATGGCAAACAACCTCCTGTTATACATGTTGATACTGATGCACCATTATATTCTGATAAAGACAAAAGATTAATAACAGATAAATTATGGGGAATATATTACAAACCAGATATTGAAGGTTTGGGTGTGCAGGGTGGAACTTCTCCATACATAGTACAAAAACATTTTGATAAAGTTAATGTTGATCCGTATGGAATAGATTCTCCGGAATATCAAACTACAGATGAATTTTCAGACATGTGGTCTTCAGCCTTAGCACATTGTCAAAAAAGATTTGTTGGAAAATCAAATCTATATAGAAAAGGTCCTTCGGGCGGTCTTGGGTGTTTAACGCCAGACTCTTTCCCAATTTTTGATAGGTTTTTCGAAAACGTATATATGATTGCTGATGCAAATCATGGTTATAAAATGATTGGTGTTGGGCATTTAGTTGCTCAAGAAATTTTAGGTCATGAAAGTGATTTACTTAAACCATTTAGATACAATCGGTACGCGAAAGGTGAACTTCACCCCACTTCGAACAGTCCATTTCCATGGAGCTAGTTTATCTGAGTAGACAGAAGTTTTATTTTCAGTTACCTTTTTGATCTTAAAATACTATGAGGGGAAAATGACAGATCTAGAAAAACATGTGAACCAACCAGGTAGAGCAAAACTGGTAAAAAAAGTTAGAGAAAAAATAAACGAATTAGGAATTACATACATTTATTACCAATTTATATCTGTAACAGGACGTGTTGTTGGAAAAGGAATTCCTGCAGATCATTGGGAAAGAACAGCTGAAAAAGGTTTTCAATTAGTTTATGGATCTACTGCAAACTTATTTGTAGACAGACATAAAAATTATATCGGTTACGGTCCTGAAGCAATGGAATTAGTTGGTATACCTGATCCAGAAACTTTCTGTCAATTGCCTTGGGACAAAAGAATTGGAAGAGTTTTTGTTACATGTTTTAGAAACAGAGAAGAAAGAGAGAATCCAGGAGGACATTTAACTTCTGATTGTCGAGGAAACCTAAGAATATTTATGGATGAATTTCAGAAAAAACATGGTTTAGAATTAAGAGTTGGTACTGAACCTGAAATGATGTGGCTGACAAAAAATCCTGATGGAAGTCCCACAGGCTCAGGTTTCTCTAAACCGTATTGTTATCACATTGATCAATTTGAATCATTAAGACCTGTATTTATGAAGGTAATTGAGTACGCGTCAGCCATGGGTTTAGATATGATACAAGGTGACCATGAAGATGCTCCAGGACAGTTAGAGTTGAACTGGACATTTGATAATGTTTTAAGAAACGCTGACAGACTTTCTACTTATAGACAAATTTGTGCACAAGTAGCTAGAGAACACAATTTAATAGCATGCTTTATGACAAAACCTTTTATGGGTGTATCTGCAAGTGGTTGCCATACTAACATGTCTTTATGGAAAGGTGGAAAAGTTGTAACAAACAAATTGGGTCATAAACAATTACCAGGAGTAGAGGAAGTATTTGGTTATGTGCAAGGTGGCACAAATACATTTATGCCTGACACTAAAGATATGCAATTACCTGGTAAAATTGGTTTACAGTCCATTGCAGGAATAATGGAGCACTTGCCTGCTTTAACTGCTTTAGGATCTTCAACGGTTAATTCTTACAGAAGACTTTGGGATCAAGGATTCTGGGCTCCAGTTTATGCTGATTGGGGATATCAAAATAGAACTTGTGGATTAAGAGTATCTGCTCCAGGAAGATTTGAATATAGATCAGTTGATTCAATGCATAATCCTTATTTACTAGGTGCAGCTTTATTGAAAGCTTGTGACCATGGTATTTCAAAAAATCTAAAACCATCTAAGCCAGAGTCTAGAAGTATGTATGAAGCTAAAAAAGCTGGTAAAGATGTAAAAAAACTNCCNCTAAGCTTAGGTGAAGCNTTAGATAGATTGGCGGAAGATGAAGTTATNAAATCGGCAATGCCTGATGAAATGTATAAAGTTTTTCACTGGTATAAAAATGATGAGTGGGAAAAATTCTTAGGTGCGACTACGCAATGGGATCTTGATACNTACTTGGATTGTTTGCCTTAATAAATTNAAGAANGAAAAAAATATGTGTGGAATAGCTGGACTAATTCATAGAGGTAAATCATCAAACGTTGGTGAAGAACTTCAAAATATGCTTCAGGCCTTAAAACATAGAGGCCCAGACTCAACTGGATATGCNCTTTATGCCAATAATGATGGCCAAAACTTTATCTTAAGATTTAAAGTCGGAGAAAATGTGGGTGAAGGAAGTACTTCGGTAAATGAAGATGAAAGTGTTTACGATGAAAGAAAAAAACTTGTAGATAAAAAACTTTCTGAATTAGGTGCAACAATTGTTAAAGAAGATAGACTGACCCCATATTCTTACAGATATGAAATGAAATATGATAAAGATTTAATGGAATTTTCAAAAGCTCTTGAAAGTATAGAAAGTGTTGAAATACTTTCAATTGGAAAATCCCTTGAACTTATAAAGGATTTAGGAGATGCAACAGCTGTATCTGAAAGATATGGTTTAAACAAAGTACAAGGCACACACGGTATTGGGCATGCAAGAATGGCAACAGAGTCAGGTGTAGATATTAAATCAGCTCACCCTTTTTGGGGATACCCATTTAGCGATGTATCAGTNGTTCANAATGGTCANTTNACNAATTATTGGAATAANAGANGNGCTNTAGAAAATAANGGAATGNGNTTTATGTCTGAGTGTGACTCTGANCTTATNGCTGTTTATTTNGCAGAAAAAATGAGAGATGGGGCTTCNNTAGANGAAGGTATGAAAGAGTCCCTNACAGGTTTAGATGGTGTTTTTACNTATTTNGTAGCAACAAAAGACTCNTTNGGTATGGCAAAAGATACAATGGCTGCAAANCCTTTAGTTNTATATGAGTCTGATGATTTNGTGGCAATGGGCTCNGANGAAATAGCAATAAGATCAATATTGCCTCAAGAAATAGATACTTATGATCCGTTTGATGGAGAGGTAAAGGTATGGCAAATTTAAAAAACGTTACAAAAAAAACTAAAGCCCAGGCTATGGGTATGCACTCAGAAGTTTTAACAGGTAGAACACAACAAAAATTTTTTAACCCTGATGAGGCAGAAAATTTTTATTACTTTGGAACTTACGACGTAGATTTTAATAAAAGAACAGATCTAGACGTTAAAGATATGACAGCAGCAGATGCAAATAAAGAAATTGATAATTTAATGAGCCAAGGTTATGGAACTATAGTTATTAAAAATCCTCAAGGTAAACATAGTATAGGTGTTGGAATTTTAAATAAACTAAATTTAATCTTTGAAGGTAGTTTNGGTTANTTTGGAATAGGTTCATGCGATGGACCAATAGTNCGAATCAATGGTCGAGTTGGCTGGTCNTGTGCTGAAAATTTAATGGCTGGTAAAGTGGTNATNGAAAAAAATGCNGGNTCNTGTTTTGGAGCNGCAATTAGAGGTGGAGANNTNATNTGNAAAGGNAGNGTNGGTGCNAGAACTGGTATTGATATGAAGGGTGGAACNATAATTATTGGNGGAGATGCTGGTGCTTTTACNGGNTTTATGATGCAAAGAGGNAGAATAATTATNTTNGGNNANGTNGGGATNAATTTAGGTGACTCNATGTATGATGGGACAATTTTCGTAGGTGGAGAAATTGGNTCNTATGGTAGTGATGCTGTAGACGCCGAATTGACAAAAAGTGATCAAGATTGGTTAAAACGAAAATTAAAGGTTGCTGAAATCGGTGAAAATTTTGACGTGAGTAAAATGAAAAAAATTGTAGCTGGTAAAAAACTTTGGAACTATGACAATTTAGAACCTACTGAGAAAAAAGGAGCAATTTAATGGCTAAGAAA